>Ga0126381_100000349_pt1 | contig 49734 bp, 31 predicted proteins | sample PanSoiMetPlot_28_FD_96465 | JGI IMG/M metagenome (GOLD analysis project Ga0126381, IMG submission 96465) | Tropical forest soil microbial communities from Panama - MetaG Plot_28 | ecosystem: Environmental > Terrestrial > Soil > Tropical forest > Bulk soil | place: Panama | collected 2016-02-17 | reverse complement strand
GCGACATCGACTCTCTGCACATGCTCGGCGTGGTGCACATGCAGCGCCTGCGATATCGAGAGTCGCTCAAACTGTTGCTGGAGGCCGCCGAAAAAAGCAACTGGGCGCTGCCGCAAATCCGCCACAACCTGGGTCTGGTGCTGGGCAAGCTCGAGACCCGAGAGGCGAACGAAAAGCAGGCGGAATTGCTCGCCCGCTCTGTTGCGCTGGAGCGCGAGCGGCTCCTGGCGAGGAAGGACTTCTCGCCACTGGTCACGGTCGTACTGCCCGCCTACAACCATGCTTCATTCGTTGGCGAAGCCGTCGCGTCGATTTCAGCGCAGGGTTATCCGCACATCGAGGTGGTCGTCATCGACGATGGGTCCACGGATGCGACTCCGGCAATCATCACCGAATCGCTTCGATCGCTGCGGTTTCCGGCGCGCCTAATCACGCGGCCTAACCGCGGCGCCGCGGCAACGTTGAACGAAGGTGCTGCGCTGGCGCAAGGCCAGTATCTGGCTTTCCTCAATTCCGATGACTATTACACTCCCGATCGGATCGAGTGCATGGTGGAAGAAGTTGCCCGAAGGGGCGTCCCGTGGGGCTTTTCGCTGGTCGCGAGTGCGGACGAGCCCGGAGAGCCGCGCACCATCGACATCCTGCAAAAACAGCGCAATTTTCTGGGAACGCAGCCCAACAGTTTTACGCTGATCGAATTCAACGTTGCCGTTTCCAGCGGTAATCTATTCGTCGAGCGCGATTTCTTCTTCAGTCTCGGAGGTTTTCGCGATTTTCGCTACAACCACGACTGGGACTTCTGCCTGCGCGCGTCGGTGGTCGCCGAGCCTGCCGTCGTAAACCGGCCTCTGTACTACTACCGCTTCCACGCCGGCAATACCATCGGCGAGTCCAAAAAGCGCGCCACGGAAGACGCCGACCGGGTTTTGAGCGAATTTCTGGCCGCTGCGGTGACGAATTCGAAAATCGATGGCAATCCCCTGGGACCGCAGCGTCCCGAAAGCCGCTCGCTATTGCTCAAGCTCGCGTTCCGGGCTGGCGAGGGCGCACTCTTCCCGGTGCCTTTCCTTCGTTCGCTGGCGGAGCAATGGATCCGGGCTCCCGAGCCCTCATCCCGCTCTCGGCCTGAGGTCGCACAGTCGTCGTCACGAACCGCTGTTGTCGTTCTTGGAATGCATCGAAGCGGCACTTCCGCTTTCTCGCGCGTACTCAATCTCTGCGGCGCATACCTTCCGGCAAAAGTGAAGCCTCCCAAACTGGGCGTCAACCCCAAGGGTTTCTGGGAGCCCGAGGCGGTGCTGGAACTCGATACCCGCCTGATGCGCCAGCTCGGCGCAGACTGGGACACGGTCGATTTCGATCCGCCCACGGCGGGCGACGTCGTGGAAGAGTTCGACGCCGACGCACGCGCCCTGTTGGCTGGCGAATATCACAGCGAGCCGACCATCCTGCTCAAGGATCCGCGCATCAGCGTGCTGGCTCCGCTGTGGCACCGGGCGCTTGCCGGCGCCGGATATCGACCGGTTTATGTCGTTGCGGTGCGCCACCCCGTCGAGGTCGCGCAATCGCTGCGAGCCCGAGGCGACATGAGCTTGACGCGCGGCCTGCAGCTATGGTCGAGCTACATGAAGCGCGTCGTCGAGTTTGCCGATGGTCATCCCGACGTGATGTTCGTGACGTACACCGAACTGCTCGACGACTGGCGCACAGTCATCGCGCGAATCAACGAACGCCTCGGCACCCGGCTCGATCCGGCAGCGCATAGCGACAAGGTCGACCATTTCCTCGAGCGCGGCCTGCGTCAACAGGTCGTTACGGACTTCGAATCGGTCGAAGCCTCAACCGAACTGGATATTGCCAAAATCCGTTCGCTGTACCACGACTGCCTCGCTCGCTGCGAATCCGCAAATGCAGGACGTTCGGTCGCAACCGGCGCCGGCCGTGCCGGCCGGCTACAACATCCGGGAAAAGCGGCAACGTTGAGCTTCGCTCTATGCATCGAAAACAATTCCCTGCGCGACCAGGCGCTGCTTCTTTGCGAAAGCATCCGCCGTTTCGCAGGACACTATGCCGCCTCCCCGATTCTCGCGTTCGCGCCGCGCCACGGTCTGGGCGTCGATGCAGCCACCCGCTCAAGGCTCACAGAGCTCGGGGTCGAGTACATCGATCGGTCGCTCAATACGACGTGCTTAGAATACGCGCCCGCAAATCGCGTATTCGCCGGCGCGTACGCAGAAGAGCATGCGACCACCGACTTTCTCGCAGTGCTCGACAGCGACACGGTGTGGCTGGACGAGCCCGAAGTTCCCGTCGACGCCGACGTCGCGGTGCGAGTGGTCGACTCCAAGGGGAGCGCGACGCGAGGTCCGGGAGATCGCTTCGAGGCTTATTGGGCAAGGCTCGCGGAAATCTGCGGCGTTTCTCTCGATCGGTTGCCGATGGTGCGCTCAACCATCGGCAACGAGGATATCCGCGTCTCGTACAACGCGGGGCTGACGATAGCGCGCCGGGATAAAGGAATCTTCAAGCGCTGCGCCGAGCTGTTCTCGGCATCGGTGGAAGCGGAAATGAAGCCCTACAAGGGCACCGGGATGAACATTGTGGCGTCGACGGGCGAGGTCGGCCCGGAAGGGAGCGAGTACTGGGGATCCAGCCAAGCGGCGCTCACGCTCGCGATCTGGTCCAACACTGACCGGGTCGTTCACTATCCGGATCACTACAACGTGCCTCTTCATCTGGTCGCAGCCGACGGCGAAATCGATCCGCGCTGGCTCAAGAATCCGCCGGTGCATCTGCACTATCACTGGATGTTCGACGTGCAGCATCACGAAGTGGCGCTCGAGCTCCTAGCGAAGCTCGGCTTGGCGGCGGATCGGCTGGCGTGGCTGGCCGAGCGAATTCCGTTTCAAGAACGCGCATCGGCGCGGGCAGCCGCGAAGCGCTCGATCTCGCGTGAGACATCGCAATCCGACAGCGCGCCGTCTGTTCAGCTTCCTGGAAGATGATGGAGATCGGGAAAAAAAAGATCCTTCCATGAGTCGGGCCGCGTCTTGATCGACCCCATGCGAGCCCGGAATGAAGCGAATTTGACGACGTTCTCCGGGGTCAGCGTGAACCTGAGCTGCGGATCGGCCAGCATTCGCGCCAGGTCCTCCGCCGACATGCTCTTGTCGCCCGTCATGTGCAGATACGTTCGCGCTGCGGCGAGCCTGTCCTTGTTGATGAGCTCGGTCGCTTCCGCGACGGCAGCCAGGAACGCCGCATACGTTTTCGGGTTCTGATCGCGAAACTTGGAGGTGGTCCATACCGCGATGAAAGTTTGCGGGCCGCCCCAGACATCGTAGGAGTTGAGCACCGTGCGCACCCCCGGATGCTTGAGCTCCTCGTACTGGTAGGGCGGCGACGCGAAGTGCGTGGTGATTTCGCTGCGGCCGGAGAGCAGCGCTTGCATGGCCGTAGGATGCGCCATGTTGACCGTCAGGGCGTCGAGCTTGTTCCAGTTCGCGTCGCCGAACGCCTGCGCCGCCGCGAGCTGCAACGTAACCGCCTGAGAAGATACTTTGACGCCGGCCACCGCGATGCGGTCCTGGTCGGTGAGATCCTTGATGGTGCGCACGCCGGGATTGCGGGTGTTGAGAAGCATGGGCATGGAATTTAGCGCCGCGACGCCCTTGACCGCCAGCGAATCGCGAGTGCGATCCCACAGCGTGATGAATGAACCCAGTCCGCCCGCGACAAAGTCGAGGTTGCCCGAGATAACCGCGTCGTTCGCCATTGCGCCGTCGGTGAAAGTGCTCCACGTGACGCTCAAGTCACCGAGTCCCCGCACCTTCGCCTGCTTCTCGAGCAGCTTCTCGTGCTCCATGACCATGACTTGCAGGTAGCCGATGCCGTATTGACGCGCCACACGAACGCTGGTGACTTCGGCATGCAGCGACGCCATACCGTGTGACGCTGCAAGGACGATGGTCGCGATCATCGCCGACCAAAGCCGGTTTCTCATCGTTTAACTCACTCCATTCGTTGCAATTGGTTGTCCGGACCAATGTCAGTGTGTAAGATGAATCCGGAAAAAATGCAACTCATTGAAGCGGTGAGGCGAGGAAGGGGATTGTGTCTTTCGATCAGGGTTCCGACACCGTAGGCGCGCGGCTCGCCAGGATCTCTAACCGCTTCCCCGCCCGCACTGCGCTGACAGAGCGTTCATCGGTCTTGAGCTACTGCGACCTTGACGTCGCGGCAACGACAATCGCCCACACCATTTGCGGCGTTGATGGAGCCCAACGCGGACGAGTCTGTCTTTTCTTCGACAACAAGATTCCGGCGATCAAATCGATCTTCGGAGTAAGCAGGAGCGGACACGCCTACGTTCCACTCGACGCTGGTGATCCCGAGGCTCGCCTGCAACTGATCGTCGCCGATTGCGAGCCTACCGCGTTGCTTACCGAGGAAGGCCTGTTCGAGCGTGCATGAGCCATTGCGCCCGCAGGCTGCGCGGTGATCGACGTCGCGCGCCTTGCGTCGCCTGCCGCAGCATCGCCGCTCCCCGAGATCGCACCGGATTCTCCTCTCTATCTCTACTACACTTCGGGGTCGACCGGGCGTCCCAAGGCAGCGATTCAGACGCATCGAAACCTTCTCTTCTTCGCCGATGCCTATTCCCGCACGTTAGAAATCGTCGAGCAGGATCGCTTGTCGTTTTTGTACACGCTGAGCTTCAACGCGGCTTCAATGGACATCTACGGCGCGTTGCTGAACGGCGCTGCGCTGTGCACGTACGACCTTCGCAAAGAAAGCGTCGCCGAGCTGGCGGACTGGCTGGATCGCGAGAGAATCACCATATTGCACACGGTCCCCACGGTCTTCCGCGAATTGGGAAACCGCCTGGTCCCCGGGCGGGTGCTGCCTCACTTGAGAGCGATCGACCTCGGCGGCGAAGCGGTTTTCGCGAGCGACATCGATTTGTTTCGTGCTCACACGCTGGAGAGCTGCATTTTCATCAACCAGCTCGCCTCGACCGAAGTGAGCCTGATCGCTCAGCATGTCGTTCGGCATGCGAGCGTGCCGGCGCCCGGCTCGATCATTCCGGTGGGCCGTCCTCCCCAAGGCATCCGGGTGGAGATCCGCGACAAAGACGGCCGCCCCGCTCGAGCGGGTGAGCCAGGGGAAATCGTCGTTTCGGGGCGGTATTTGAGTCCCGGATATTGGCGGCGGCCGGAGCTCGATGTCGCCGTGTTTTCGCCGGATCCTATCGAGCCCGGAAGCCGTCGTTACGTTTCCAGTGATTTTGGATTCGTCGATGCGGAAGCTAATCTCAACTTCCTCGGGCGTAAGGGCGGCCGGGTCAAGGTACGAGGGCACTCGGTCGAGTTGATGGAGGTCGAAGCTGCGCTGGCGGCGTGTCCTGGCGTAGCCAAGGCGGCCGTCCTGGCCGCTGAAGACAGGGGTCAGTCCGATTCGGCGCGTCTGGTCGCATACATCGTCGCCGACGCTGCTGATCGCGATGCACAACTCCAGCGGCGGCGTCTAGCTGCGCGTGTGCCTTCATACATGCTGCCTGCGGTATTTGTCTTCGTGGACGAACTGCCTTTGACTGCAAGCGGCAAGATCGACAGGCTGGCGCTCGCCGGCATCGGACCTTCGTTCATCAGCGCACCGCGAGAAATCGTGCCGCCACAGGGCGGGACTGAGTGTGCGATCGCCGGCATTTTTGCTCAGCTGCTCAACTTGCCCGACGTGGGTCGCGGCGATGACTTTTTCATGCTGGGCGGCGACTCGCTGCTCGGGGTGGAGCTGCAGATTCGCATCCGAAGCGCCTTCGGTGTCCATGTCGCGAGCCTTCATCGTGACGCGACGGTCGCCGGCATCGCCGCATGCATCGATCGCGACGCCATCTCCTCGCCACAGAGAAGCGCGATGCCGGTGCTTTTTCCGCTCTGGGCGGAGGGCGACGAGCTGCCTCTGTTTTTAGTGCATGGCCGGCACGGTCAAGCGTTCGTCAGTCCTCATTTCATGCGCTTGCTGGGCGACAACCAGCCCGTCTGGGTGTTCCAGGCGCGCGGTCTCGATGGATTGCACGAGCCGCATACGAGCGTCGAGGCGATGGCAACCGACTATCTCGCCCAGATGCGGAAGCAGCGGCCACACGGCCCTTATTTCATCGGCGCGCTGTGCGCGGGCGCTTACATCGCTGCGGCGATGGCGCGCAGCCTGCGCGAAGAGGGCGAGTTCGTGCTGCCCCTGCTGCTTCTCGATCCGCCCGATCAGCTGCGCGAAGGCGGATATTCGCGGATGAGCGAGCAGGCTTTCGCCGCGAAAATGACCAAGCGCAGGGCCATGGGCGGGACTGCTGGACCGGTGAACGACCCTGCCTACATGAAGGCGCTGTTGCGCGTTGCGCTGACCTTCGACAGCGCGATCGCCAATCATCGCCCGCGGGCCTACGATGGTCCGGTGTACGTGCTGTCGAGCCGGCAGCGCATCGACCGCTCGGGAAACAGCGGGTTGCACAATGTCTTTACCGGAGAATTGAAGCGCTATGAAGTGGGCTCGACTCACGCCGACGCCCTCGACCCGCGCAATCCCCTGTTCGCGAGTTACCTGCTGCGCTGTCTTGGGTTCATCCGCGCCGCAGGATCACAACCGGCGAGCGCAGAATCCTGACTGAATCGGATCGAAGCGCCATAGACAAGTCCGCGCGCTTCGATCTCGCACGGCGCACGGGCAACTCGCATCAGAGCACTTCGAATAATCCCGCGGCGCCCATCCCGCCGCCGATGCACATGGTGACCACGACGAGCTTGGCGCCACGGCGCCTCCCTTCGATGAGCGCGTGTGCGGTGAGACGCGTCCCCGAAACGCCATAAGGATGCCCGACGGCGATGGCGCCGCCGTCGACATTGAGACGATCGTCGGGAATGCCGAGCCTGTCGCGGCAGTAGATGACCTGCACTGCGAAAGCCTCGTTGAGTTCCCACAGATCGATATCGGCGATGCGCTTGCCCGTTCGCTCGAGCAGTTTGGGCACTGCGAACACCGGACCGATACCCATTTCGTCGGGCTCGCAACCCGCTACGGCGAAGCCGCGAAACACTCCCAGCGGTTGCAAACCTCGTTCCGCGGCGACGCGCTCGCTCATGACCACGCAGGCCGCAGCTCCGTCCGAAAACTGGCTGGCGTTGCCCGCAGCGATCACACCACCCGGCAAAGCCGGCTTGATCGCAGCGACGCCCTCGTAAGTCGTATCGGACCGGATGCCTTCGTCGGCGCCGATGGTCACTTCCCTGATCGAAATGCGTGCCGTCTCCTTGTCGGCAGTGCCCATGGTGACCGTCATCGGAACGATTTCGTCCTTGAACCTTCCCGCTGTCGCTGCGGCAGCTGCACGCTGCTGGCTGCGAACGCCGTATTCGTCCTGCCGCTCGCGGGAGATTCCATAGCGCTTGGCGACGGTCTCCGCCGTCTGCAGCATCGGCCAATAGATCTCAGGTTTGTGCTCGAGGAGCCACGGCTCGCGCAGCATGTGCTTGTTGGACTCGTTCTGTACGCAGGAGATCGATTCGACGCCGCCGGCAACGTAGATGTCGCCTTCTCCGGCGATGATGCGCTGAGCGGCAAGCGCAACGGTCTGCAGTCCGGACGAGCAAAAGCGATTGATCGTCGCTCCAGGGACCGTCACGGGACAACCCGCTCGCAGCGCGATCTGACGCGCGATATTGTGGCCGGTGGCACCTTCGGGAAACGCGCAGCCGATCAGCACGTCGTCGACTTGAGCCGGCTCCAGCCTCGCGCGCTCGATCGCGTGCTTGACGACATGGCCTGCAATGGCCGCGCCATGTGTCATGTTGAAAGCGCCGCGCCAACTCTTCGCAAGCCCGGTGCGAGCGGTCGATACGATCACGGCTTGCGGCATAGCGGTCTCGGCTTATGCGTTGAAGGTCTTGTTCTCTGCGGCAAGCCTCGCAAGCAACGGAGCGGGCTGCCAGAAGGCCGGATCGCCGTGGCGATTAGCGGCGCACTTAAGCATGGTCCGCGCGACGTTGTAGAGGCCCAAAGTGTCGGCGTAAAACATCGGACCTCCACGATAGCGCGGGAAGCCGTAGCCCGCGAGATACACCACGTCGATGTCAGACGCGCGCAGCGCAATGCCTTCGTCGAGGAGCCGGGCACCTTCGTTAACCAGCGCAAGAATGCAGCGCTCGACAATCTCCTGCTCGCCAATTTTGCGCGGGGCAAAGGCGTGTTCCCTTCGATAGTCGGCAATGAGTGCATCGACCGCCGGATCGGGCAAGGCATCGCGCCGTCCGCTCTGGTAGCGATACCAGCCCAGACCTGTCTTCTGGCCGAAGCGCCCGAGCTCGCAAAGCCGATCGGCAATTCGCGAATAGACCAAGTCCGGTTTTTCGACGTAGCGGCGCTTGCGGATGTACCAGCCGACATCGTTCCCCGCCAGATCGCTCATGCGGAACGGACCCATTGCCATGCCGAAGCGCTCCAGCGCCTGATCGACCTGTGCGGGGGAGGCGCCCTCCTCGAGCAGGAACATTGCCTGCCGAAGGTACTGCTCGACCATACGGTTGCCGATGAATCCGTCGCAGACGCCGGAGACGACGGCCGTCTTGCCGATGGTCTTCGCGACCCGCATCACCGTGAGCAACACATCATCGGCCGTTTTCGCTCCACGCACGACTTCCAAGAGTTTCATCACGTTGGCCGGGCTGAAGAAGTGCGTCCCGATGACGTCCTGCGGCCGTCCTGTGATTGCGGCGATCTTGTTCAGATCGAGGGTCGACGTGTTGGTGGCCAGAATCGCGCCCGCTTTTGCAACACGATCGAGCTTGCGGAAGACGTCCTGCTTCACTTCCATATCTTCAAACACTGCTTCGATCACGAGATCGCTGCCGGCGATTTCATCGTACGACTGCACGGGGGAAAGAAGCGCCATGGCGCGTTCCGCGGCGGCCGGGCCGAGTTTGCCGCGCTTGACCGACGCCTCGTAGTTGCGGCGAATGGTGGCGAACCCCTTGTCGATTGCCTCCTGCTTGGTATCGAGAATCGTCACCGGCAGACCAGCATTGGCAAAGCTCATGGCGATCCCGCCGCCCATGGTGCCCGCTCCGATGATTGCGACGCGGCCGACAGTGCGTTCTGGGGTGTTCTCGGCGATGCCTGGAATCCGCGCCGCCGTGCGCTCGGCGAAGAACGCGTGTCTCAATGCCCGCGATTCCGGCGTCTGCATTAGTTGCGTGAAGAGCTCGCGCTCGACACGCATCCCTTCGTCGAACGGCTTCGCGACCGCCGCCGCGATGGCCTCGATGCATTTGAGCGGCGCCGGGTAGCCCTTGCTCACCGCGCCAACGGTGTTGCGCGCGAATTGCAGGAATGCCTCGGCATTGGGATCGGCGATGGTGAGGTCACGCAACCGCTTGCGCGGTCGATTCTCGGCGACGACTTGGCGGGCGAAGGCAAGCGCTTCGGGAGGCGGATCGCCGTCCGTAAGCTGGTCGAATAGAGCGGTCCCTGCGAGTCGTGACGCTTGCACCTGTGCACCGGAAACGATCATGTTCAGCGACGCTTCGAGCCCGATCGCACGCGGCAGGCGTTGTGTGCCGCCGGCACCCGGAAGGAGGCCGAGCTTCACCTCCGGAAGAGCGATCGGCGCTGTCTTGGCGGCGATACGGAAGTGGCAGCCCATGGCCAATTCCAGCCCGCCGCCCATGCAAGCGCCGCCGATTGCGGCAATCACCGGCTTTTCCGTCGACTCGATGATGCGAATGAGCGAATTGAGCGCCGGTTCGGCGTTCGACTTGGGCGTATTGAATTCCCGGATGTCGGCGCCGGCGGAGAACATCCGCCCTGCGCCGGTGATCACGATGGCGCGGACTTCCGGGTCGGCCACGGCACGGTCGATGCCCGTGGCGACGCCATTACGCGTCTCGTAGCCCAATCCATTGACCGGCGGGTTGTCCAGCGTGATGACGGCGACCGCGTCGTCAGCCTGGTAGCGTGCGGTGATGGTGCGCTCCGATGCAATTCGACTCAGCCGAAGCCGGCCGAAGATTGCATCGTAGCACGCGGCAGTCAGGCCGCAGCAGCAGGAACGATGACGCGACGCGGGCGCGTCATTGCGACGGCACCGGCTCTGTCGAGACAGCCTGGCCTGACGGGTTTGGATCGCTGCCGGCGGCCGCGCTCGCCGCTTGCGCGATCAGTGAACGCTTTGCAAGCAGGTGCAGGCGCCGCGAAGCGACAATCGTGCGGTCGCGCGCGTACGCTTCGTGGTTACGCTCGACTTCGCCTAGGCGGTAGACATAGTTGACCATCATGCCGGCGGACTGGCGCAGGCCCAGGGCAGAGGTGTCGGCTAACCAGTTGACCCGTTCCAACCGGGCGCCGTTGACCAGATGGAATCGGGACACGGAATCGGGCGGATCGCGTGTCCCGTCGGAATTGAGCAGATACTGCGCGCAGAGCGGAACGAGATCACGTTGGAGCTCGGCCGACAGGGCAGCGTCTTCGAACCAGCGTTCCCCGTCGAGCGCCGGGAACATTGCAACAAGCTTGGAGCCTTCGGCTGCCTGGGACAGAGTCTCGGCTTTGCCACCCAACCATGCGCGAAATCCCGGAATAGGCGAGATAGTCGCAAAGCGCCGGATGCGAGGCAGTTCACGCCCCAGATCTTCCACAACCTGCTTGATCAGGAAATTGCCGAACGACACACCGCGCAGCCCCTGCTGGCAATTGGTGATCGAGTAGAACATGGCGCAGTCAGCTGCCGACGGATCGCTCACCGGTGAGTCGGGATCGATGAGCGGCTGAACCGTCGCGCTGATGCCCCGGGTGAGCGCGACCTCGATGAAAATCAGCGGCTCGTCCGGCAGCGCGGGATGGAAAAAGGCATAGCACCTGCGGTCTGCCTCCAACCTGCGTCGCAGGTCGCGCCAGCCCTGGATCGCGTGCACCGCTTCGTAGTCGATGAGCTTTTCCAGGATCGCGGCCGAGGTGCGCCAGTCGATCCGTTGCAGCGAGAGAAAGCCCCGGTTGAACCACGATCGCAAAAGATGGACAAAGTCGGCATCGATTCCTAGCCACTGGGGATGATCGGCGATTCCAGCCAAGAGATCACGGTGCATGTCCACGATCAGCCGCGTGCCGCCGGGCGCCATGTTGAGGCGCCGAAACAGTTCCTGTCGCGGGGGCTCGGCCGCGTGCTGCAGGAGGATGAGGTTCGCCTGCGACGGCTCGTCGCGATAGCTTTCGGCGGAACGCCACAACTCCCTGGGGTCAGGCGAAAACTCCTCCACCAGCAAATCGAAGAAAGCGTCCACCGCGCGCGCGTCGAGGGATCGATACGCAGCGAGCGCCTCCCGCGCAAGACGAGCGCCCGAGACTTCGCCTCGTTCGGACAGCAGACCGTGACACAGGGCAATGGCGCGGCGGGCATTGCTCATTGCGGCGCGCTTGACGGGCGCGGCCCGAGTCCCGTCCTTGGAGCCGAGAAGACGGTGCAGTAGTGAAGGTGTCTTCCTGGGATCCTTTACGGCGACTGGTTGCCGATCCAGGAGCGCATCGCCCATCTCCCCAATAGGCGTCATGCCTTCTGTATGATCGCGCGCCGATTTCCCTGCGGTCCGCTCCGAGCGCCTCGCAGCGGATACTGCAAACCTCAAACGAAGCCCCATGGCTCTCCCTGTCACTCTGCTTGCGAACCGCTTCGCTTCAGGCCGCCGCAGCCGGTAGATGATGTTCCCTTGAAATGTCCTTGTTGGTGTGATCGCGCAGCAGCGCGGTCGAAATCAGACTCAATACGGCACAGACCAATATGTATGTTGCGATCGGAAAGCCGGAGTGGTATCGGGCAAAGAGCGCCGCCGCGATCAGCGGCGCGGGCCCGCCGGCGATGACCGAAGCAAGTTGGTAGCCAAGGGATGCGCCGCTATAGCGCAGGCGGCCGGTAAATTCCTCGGCGATCAACGCGGCTTGCGGTCCGTACATCATGTCGTGCGGTATGAGCGAGAGGATGATCGCCACGAAGATCCAGGCGGGGTTGAGCGTGTTGAGCATCGCGAAATAGAGGAAACCGAATACCGCCATCGTGGCAGCGCCGATCAAGTACATGCGTTTGCGTCCGATGCGGTCGGAAAGATGTCCGCAAAACGGGATGGTGAAAAAGGACAAAACCGCCGCGGCAAGGACGGCGGTCAGCAGAAAGTCCTTCGACACCTTGAGCGACGTTGTTCCATAAGCAAATATGAACGCAGTGAAGATATAAAACGGAGCCTGCTCGCCCATCCGTAGCAGCGCGGTGAGGATAATCTCCCTCGGTTGCCGCTTGATGACTTCGAGGGTCGGTGCCCGCTCGATGCGCCGCTCCTGGACCAGCCGCGAAAAGACCGGTGTCTCCATGATCCGGAGTCGAATGTACAACCCGATGCCGACAAGAACGATGCTCAGGGCGAACGGAACCCGCCAGCCCCAAGTGAAGAAGGCGTCGCCTGACATCTGGCTGAACGCGAGGACGGCGAGGTTGGCCAGAAACAGCCCGGCAGGAACGCCGAACTGCGGCCAGGAAGCGGCAAATCCGCGATGCGCGTTGGTGCGCGTCCACTCCATCGCCATCAGGACCGAGCCGCCCCATTCACCTCCGACGCCTATGCCCTGGATAAAACGTAGGACAGTAAGTAGCACCGCCCCCCAGATGCCAATGGACGCGTATGTAGGAACGAAGGCGACCGCGAACGTAGCCAGCCCCATGAGGAGCAGCGTGGCGATCAGGGTCGACTTGCGGCCGATGCGATCTCCATAATGGCCGAAAATCGCCGCCCCGACCGGCCGCGCGACAAATCCCACGGCGTAGATGAGAAACGCCTCGAGGGTCCCAACCAGAGGATCCGAATTCGGAAAGTACAGCTTGGCGAAAACCAGTCCGGTGACCGTACTGTACAAGAAGAAGTCGTACCACTCGATCGCAGTACCTACGGTGCTCGCGACGACCGCTCGTCTTAGCTGGCGCCGATGCTCCGCCTGGGGAATGGTCACCAGGGATGCCACTGGACTGGTCATGAGCCACCTCTGCCAACAGGAGTAGACAGACTTTTTGATCGCGTCGGCGCGAAATCGTTGCAGTCGTTCTGGGCGATGTCGATCGATAGGGCGCTTGGACGACTCGGGGCGCGCGAGTTGCAAATAAATGCACCCCCGGTCGATCCCCGACAACGAGCATGTCGCGGATCCACGGGACGCCGGCGACGCTCCGCCTCGCTACGGCGCCTCGACCGGAAGGCGAAGGGGCGGGGCGCTGCCGTGGCCGAAAACGAGCAGGCCCAGGGCACCGACAAGCGCCAATAACGCGCCGGCCCTGAGCACGACTTCGATCGCGGCGCCGTCGGAGGCTGCGCCGCGCACTGATCCGCTCAGCAGCTCGAGCACAGTTGCGGCGATGGCAACGCTGACTGCGCCCACCATCACCAGCGAGGTCAATGTCACCCCGGATGCCGCACCGGCCATTTCCGGCGGAACCGCCGCTTGGGTGGCGACGTTGGCGAGTGCCCAGCCGAGGCCGAGGCCAACACCGGTGACGAGGAACACCGGGGTGTAGAGCCAGAGCGATTCGACGCGGCTCAAGGCGAAGATACTGACAGCACTGATCAACATCCCCCCAGCCATGAGTCGATCGGCTGGGAAACGCTCGGCGAGCCGCCCCGCAAAATAGCTCGCCGAGCCCGCGCCGGCAGACAGCGCGAGGAACACGAGCCCCGACTTGAAAGGCGACATTCCACGCGCCTGCTGCAAGTACATCGCCGAAAACACCGCCACGAGGCAGTACGCGACGTTCGAAAGCGATCCCCCGACCACCGCGGCGTCGAGCGCACGGCTGCGGAACAGTCGCAGGTCAATAAGCGGCGAGCGCACTCGCGACTCGATGAAGACAAAAGCAATTAGCAGCGCGGCGCCCCCGATCAGCGTGCCGACCGTTGCCGGGGAGGTCCAGCCCCAGTCGTCGCCGCGGTCGAAACCAAGGCTGATGCAAACCATGCTGCCGGTGATCGCAACGATGCCTGCGAGGTCGATGTGCCTGCTCGCCTGCTCGTCACGCGTCTCTGCCACGTAACGCAGCATGAGAACAACGGCGATGATGCAGAAAGGGATGTTGATGAAGAACACGCCGCGCCAGCTCCAGTATTCGGAGAACGCACCGCCCACGAAGGGCCCCAACGCGGTACCGATCGCGGCGAAGCCGAGGACGACGCCGATGGCACGGCTTTGCCGCCTACCAGTGAAGGTGCTCGAAGCCACCGCGATCGTCACCGGGAAAATCAACGCGGCGCCCACACCGTGGACGACCCGGGCGATGATGAGCCACGTCGCGTTCGGGGCGAGACCACAAACTGCAGAAAGCACTCCGAACATGATTAGCCCTAAGACGATGATCTTCCGGCGGCCGAAGATGTCGGCTAACCTGCCGGCCGTTACCATGAGGGCGCCGATGGAGATCATGTAGCCGCTGACCACCCACTGCAAATCGGTCGACGCCATGTCGAACTGACGCGCAATTGCTGGAATGGCGAGGTTGAGTGCAAACCAGTCCATTTGGACGATCAGCATCGATATCGCACAGGCGCCAATCACCAACGATTCGGCGCGAGAGAACGTCACGGGTTGTTCAGGGGCGACGGGGTCGGCCATGCTGGACCGGACTGTGATGTGGATGGCTCGCGCCAGAAAGATGGTATCGCGTTGCGCCCGCTCCGTCTCGCCCCAATTCCGAGGGTTTCGAGCTGGGACCCTCCCTGCTCGGGTCGCAGCCCCTGTCACCATCGATGTGCATTGCTACGGCGGCACTGCCGCCTCCTTGCAGCGCCAATGCAGTTCATCCAGTTGTGTCGGGCGCAAGCGGCGACTCGCAATTCGACGTCGATCCCCACGTCGCTCCGCTCGTGGGGGGCCCCGCGCCGGGCACTCGGGCCGCTACACCTCCAGCCACTCCTTGCGCACTGCGTCGTTGGCGCGAAGCTCGGCCGGAGCGCCTTCAAACACGATGCGACCATGGCCCATGACGTAGACGCGCTGCGAGATCGCGAGCGCGATAGTCAGCTTCTGCTCGATGATGAGGATGGAGATGCCCCGCTGCGCAATCTCAAGCAGAAGCTCGCGAACCAGCTCGACCAGCTTGGGGGCGAGCCCCTCGGTCGGCTCGTCGATCATGACTAGGTCGGGATCACCCATCAGCGTGCGGCAGATAGTGAGCATCTGCTGCTCCCCGCCCGAGAGTACCCCGCCGGGCGAATTGGCGCGTTCGCGCAGCAGGGGAAACTTCGCGAAGGTGTCTTCGATCGACCAGCGCGCGCTGCGCCCGTTGCCGTGCGCCGACTTCGTGCCAAGCATCAGGTTCTCGCGCACGGTCAGGTCGGGAAAAATCGCTCGATCCTCGGGCACGTAGCCCAAACCGCGACGGGCGATCTCGTGCGACTTCAGCCCGTCGATGCGCGCACCGTTGAAGCGCACGATTCCGTCGGGACGAACGATCCCCATGATGCTCTTGATGGTTGTCGAGCGACCGGCGCCATTCCTCCCGAGTAGGCTAACGATTTCGCGCTCGCCGACGCGGAACGATATGCCTTGCAGGATGTGGCTTTTGCCGTAGTAGGCATGCAGCCCGTCGACCTCAAGCATGGACGCTTCCCAGATAAGCGGCCTGCACGGCCGGATTTTCGCGGATGCGGGCGGGGACATCGGTGGCGATGATTTCGCCGTAGACCAGCACGGAGATCCGATCGGCAAGATCGAAGACGACGCCCATGTCGTGCTCGACCATCACCAGCGTCCTCCCCGCCGAGACGGAGCGAATCAAGGCCACAGCACGGGCTGCCTCTGCGCGGCTCATCCCCGCCGTAGGCTCGTCGAGCAGAATCACATGCGCGTTTCCGGCAATGGTGATGCCGATCTCCAGCGCCCGCTGCTCTGCGTAGGTGAGTACTCCGGCGCGTACGTCGCGTCGCTGCGTCATTCCGATCCTTTCCAGCACTTGATCGGTCCGCTCGTTCGCGTCGGCGAGCTTGGAGACGTCGCCCAAGAACGAGTAGCGATGCCCGAGCGCCCAAAGAACGCTGCAACGGATATTCTCGTACACCGAAAGGCGCGGAAAGATATTGGTGACCTGGAAGCTGCGGGCGAGTCCGCGACGATAGATCTCAAACGGCGGCAAGCCATTGATCGGCTCGTTATCGAGGCGAATCGAGCCCGCGGTGGTTGGCAGCAGCCCGCTGACGAGATTGAACAACGTCGACTTGCCGGCGCCATTGGGGCCGATGATGGCGTGGCGCTCACCGGCAAAGACGTCGAGCGACACGCCGCGGATGATCGGCGTTGCGCCGAAACGCTTGTGCAGACTCTCTAGCTGCAATGCGCAGCGCCTGTTGTCGCGCTCGCTCATGGTGTCGCTTCGCGCGGCGTGCCGCTGCCAGCTCTGGCTTCGTCGCTCGCCCTTTGCCACGCAGCGGCAACCAGCGGGCGGCATCGATGGAAAAAGAACGCGCCGCCCGCAAGCAGCAGGGATGCGCCGAGCCATGGCCAAATGGTGGACGTATCGAGGTCCACCCAGAAAAGCCGCATCTGTGCGCCGGCATCCGGCTGGGTTGCACGACGGTAATTCATCTCGAGCAGCATGATCGCGCCGATCGCCGCGACGAGTGCCGGAACAAGCGCGATCGCGTAGCTCTGCAAGACGCCTGCGAACGCCCGGGTTTTCACGATCGGACGATGCATCAGCAGCACTCCGGCAAGGCCGCCGGGCGCGAACAGCACCATGGCGATGAAGAAAAGGCCGAGGTAAAGCTGCCAGGCGGTGGTGTAATCGGAAAGGCTCACCTGCAACCACGTGATCGTCACCGCTCCCAGCACTGCGCCAAGGAAGCTGTGCACGCCGCCGATGTACGCCATCAGCAGGACAGCACCCGAACGTCCGGCTCCCACCGCTTCGGCAGCCACGATCTCGTAGTTGAAGGCGTGCAGACCTCCCGCGAGCCCGGCGAACATCGCCGCGACCGAGAACACGATCAAGCGAACACGCACCGGGTCGTAACCGATGAAAGCGGCACGCTCGGGGTTGTCCCGTACCGCGTTGCACATGCGTCCGACCGGCGTGCGCAAGAATGCGGCCATGAGAACTGCGGCGAGCACCGACCAGAAGACAATGACGTAGTAGACCTGGAGTTGCGAGCCGAAGGTCAGTCCGAAGGGATGCGGCCCGGCGCCGCGATTAGCTGTGATTCCTTCCTCGCCGCCGGAAAAACCCTGCAGGATGCGCATCGCTGCAAATACAAGCTCGCCCACTCCCAGAGAGATCAGGGCAAACACCACGCCCGCGCGACGCGTCGTCACCGCTCCGAACAGCATGCCGAAAAACAGACCTGCGGCGGCGCCGGCCAGCGGGACCAGCGGCATCGGAATCGGCAGTCCCGCGTTGATCATGTGCATGAGGTGGATTCCGGCATAGCCGCCCAGGCCGAAGTAAACCGCGTGCCCGAATGACAGCAAACCCGTTTGACCGAGGAGCAGGTTGTAGGAAAGCGCAAAGACCGCGGCGATGCCCATTTGCGAGAGCAGGGAGCGTCCGAAGTTGCCATCCAGCCCTGGAATGTGTGGCAACACGATGAGAACGATTACCGTAGCAAGCCACGATTTCCGCAGCTGCAGCCAGCGCATGAGCGTGCGCGACGCTGGCTCCGCCTCCGCCTTGGCGACGGTGTCCTGTCTCATGCCTCGCGCCTGCCGAGGAGTCCGCGCGGGCGGACGATGAGCATCACGACCAGGAGCAAATAAGGAATGAGCGGCGCAGTCTGAGCGATCTTCACCGCAGCGACTTCGTAGAACGCCGAGTCTCGACCCAGGGTAATGTGCCAGACTCGGAACAGGTCGAGGAGGGAATAGTCCAGCGCCACGGCAAACGTCTGCACAATGCCGATGAGCATGGAGGCGATGAACGCTCCGGTGATCGATCCCAAGCCGCCGACGACCACAACGACGAAGACGATCGGTCCCAGCGCCGCCGCCATGTTCGGTTCGGTAAGCAATGCGAATCCGCCAATGACGCCGGCCAGGCCGGCCAGCGCGCTGCCGATGGCGAAGACTTGCACGAAAATTCGTGGCACGTCGTGCCCCAACGCCCCCACCATCTCCGGATGGGTCAGCGCGGCGCGAATGATCAGTCCCAAACGGGTGCGGCGGAAAGCGAGATAGAGAAAGGCGAACATCCCCACCGAAATCGCCATCATCAGCACCTTGTACGCCGGATAGCTGGTGCCGAAGAGGAAGAAGGCGGGAAAATCGATCACCGCGGGCACGCGATTCTCGATGGGATGTCGGCCCCAGACCATGATCACGAACTCGACAATCAGGTAGGCCAATCCAAAGGTGAACAGGATCTCCGCTACGTGTCCCTGCCTGTGCACATGACGCAGCCCATAACGCTCCACAGCGGCGCCGATCAACGCGACCAGCAACGGAGCGATCACCAGCGCCGGCCAGAAGCCGATCCATTTGCCGATCTGATAGGAGAAATAGGCCCCGAGCATGAACATGCTCGCGTGCGCGAAGTTGAGCACGCCCATCAGGCTGAAAATGAGGGTGAGCCCGCTGGAGACCATGAACAGCAGCAGTCCGTAGACGATGCCGTTCAGCAGCGAAAACGTGACGATTTCGAGCATGGCCGGCGCGTTCTGAAACCGCCGAGTCAGCTGAAGATGAACGAGCCGTCATCTCCGCGAACGCGGAGACGGACAAACTTTTTCTGACCGGACACTGGAATCCCGCTCACGCGGGAATGACTGCTTTCGTAGCTGCGGTGTAGCTCTCAGCCATTCGGCCGCTGCATCTGACAGGTGGTCGGCATCGCCGTGTCCTTGGCGTTGATCTTGGTGTCGGTCTTGAACCCGAGACCTGTTTGCTCAGCGTCGAATTTGACCTTGTCGGTGAAGGTCGCGACGAAAAGCGGCTGCAGCAGCTGATGGTTGTCCGCGCGCATTTCGACTTCGCCGACCGAGGTTGTCAGCTTCATGCCTTCAAGAGCCCGCGCGATCTTCACCGGATCGTTCGACTTGGTCTTGGCAGCCGCGGCGGCGAACATCATGAACGCAGTATTGAGACGGTAGTAGTTGAATTCGTCGAGCTTGTCGGTGAAGCGCTTCTTGAACGCTATGACGTCTGGATCGAGCTCCGGCATCGCGTTGCTGTGATACGAGGTGACGACCTTGACCACGCCGTTGCCGTCGCGTCCGATCGCCGTCGGGGCACCCAGCCCGTCAGCGTAGTAGGTGTACCAGGTGACCTTGAGCCCGGCGTCCTTGCCGGCCTTGAGCAGCAGGAACATGTCATTGCTCCAGTTGCCGGTGATCACCGTGTCCGCACCCGACGCCTTGATCTTGGCGACATAAGGCGAGAAGTCCTGCACCTTCTGCAGAGGGTGCAGCTCGTCACCGACGATCTCCACATCGGGCCGCTTCTCCGCGAGCATTTTGCGTGCGGCCGCTGCAACCGCCTTGCCGAACGAGTAATCCTGGTTGATCAGATAGACCTTCTTGACCTGCGGCTGGGTGGCGATAAAGTTGACCATCGCCGCCATTTTCATGTCGGCGTCAGAGTCGAACCGGAAATGCCAGAAGTTGCACTTGGCGTTGGTCAGCGCCGGATCCACCGCGGCATAGTTGAAGTAGAGCACCTCTTTGCCTGGATTTCGCTCGTTGTACTTGAGCACGGCATCGGAAATCGCCAGGGCGACGGCGCTGCCGTTGCCCTGGAAGATGTAGCGTGCGCCCTCGTCGAGTGCTTTCTTGAGCGCGATCAGCGATTCCTGCGGATCGACCTTGTTGTCGTAGAAGGCGATAGAGAGCTTTTCCCCGTTGAGGCCGCCCGCGGCATTGATCTTGTCGATCTCGTAGGTGAAATGCTTCTGGGCGTTGATCCCGGCGCTCGCCGCTCCTCCTGAAAGGGGGTCGATGAACGCAAGCTTGACCTCCGCTGCCGCCGTCCCGGCGATGATCGCGGCGGCGATGAAAGTCAATGCGGCGAGTGTGGCACGCTGCGACGGGTTGCGCATAACTCCTCCTAGATTCCTCCGCGCGGATGGATGGTGGCGCTTCGGCGGGCGCCCTTTCATCGAAGCTTGCGGGAAAGGCCATGCTACCGGCAGCGACCGGGCATTTCAAGCGCGCTAGAATCGCGGTCGCGGACAACACAAGTCGCTTGGCGGTCGGTGCCAGGGGCGGCAATCAAGGAGGAAGCGATGCAGGGCCTGATGATGAGCACGCCTCTGATGATTTCATCGCTCATTCGCCATGCGGACCTCTATCACGGCGATGCCGAGATCGTGTCGCGGACGATCGAGGGCCCGGTCCACCGCTACACCTACCGCGACGCGCACGCACGCTCGCGCAGACTGGCGCGGGCGCTTGCCCGGCTGGGAGTCGAATCAGGCGACCGGGTTGGTACGCTGGCCTGGAACGGATACCGGCACTTCGAGCTGTACTACGCGGCCTCGGGCATGGGCGCGATCATCCACACCATCAACCCGCGGCTCTTCCACAACCAGCTCGAATACATTCTCAACGACGCTGAGGACCGAGTCGTTTTTTTCGACCTCACGTTCGTGCCGCTGGTGGAAAAGCTTGCCGCCGTGTGTCGCGGGGTCAGGAACTGGGTCGTGCTAACCGATCGAGCCCATTTGCCGCAGACCTCGATCGCCGGGCTCGCGTGCTACGAAGATCTGCTTGCTGCGGAGAATGACGATTTCGACTGGCCAGAGTTCGACGAGAACACCGCCGCGGGCTTGTGCTACACATCGGGAACCACCGGCAATCCCAAAGGAGTGCTGTTCAGTCACCGGTCGACCATTCTGCATGCTCTCGCGATTTCGCTGCCCGATGCCAAGAATTTTTCGGCGATGAGCTCGGTGCTGGCGATCGTGCCGATGTTTCATGTCAACGCCTGGGGCATTCCCTACGCCGCGCCGATGGTTGGCGCCAAGCTAGTTTTCCCCGGTGCTGCCCTCGATGGCGCAAGTCTTTACCAGCTGCTCGAAGCGGAAGCCGTCGACAGCACCTCGGCGGTTCCAACCGTTTGGATGAACCTGCTCAACTACATGCAGCAGAATAAGCTCAAGTTCTCCACGCTCAAGTCTTCCACCATCGGCGGTGCGGCCTGCCCGCCGGCGATGATGAAGACGCTTTCCGAGCAGTTCGGCGTGCATGTCCACCACGGCTGGGGCATGACCGAGATGAGCCCGGTGGGCACGGTGAACGCGCTCAAGGGCAAGCATCGCGGTCTCTCCGCGCAAGATCGATTCCAGCTGGCGCTCAGGCAGGGCCGTCCGCTGTATGGCGTGGAAATGAAGGTGGTCGACGGCGCAGGGAAGGAGCTGCCGCGCGACGGAACCTCGGCGGGCGAAGTCCTGGTGCGCGGACCGTGGGTCTTGAAGAGCTACTACAAGAATGCGGGTGGCAATCCGCTCACAGCCGATGGTTGGATGCCGACGGGCGACGTCGGAACGATCGATCCCGACGGCTATCTGCAGATCACCGATCGTTCCAAGGATGTCATCAAGTCCGGCGGCGAGTGGATCAGCTCGATCGAGCTGGAAAACATCGCCGTCGGTCATCCCGCGGTCGCCGAAGCGGCCGTCATCGGCATACGTCACCCCAAGTGGGACGAGCGTCCACTGCTGATCGTGGTCAAGCGTGCTGATGCTGACCTGAGCAGGGATGCGATGCTCAAGTTCTACGAGGGCAAGATCGCCAAGTGGTGGCTTCCCGACGACGTCGTCTTTGTCGATGAATTGCCGCACACCGCGACCGGCAAGCTCTCCAAGCTCATGCTGCGCGAGCGGTTCAAGGACTATCGATTGCCGACTGGGTAAGCGCATCGCTGCGAGGCCCGGAACGGAACAGGGAGGGGAAGGCAATGAGGGCATGGTTGGCGCTACTCTTCGCGGTAACGATGGCAGCTCTAGTCGGCTGCGATTCGGCTACCTCTGGCACGCAGACACGAAGCCTGGGCTGGCAGGTTCCGCTCGGCAAGGGCACAGTGACGACCTATGCTGAGGTTGAACGCCAAGGCGCGCCGAAGGCGATCGGGATCGTCTGGTCGTCGGCGGCGCTGGACGGGCTGTTGACCGACTCCGACAACCATCGCTGCTACGGCCGCAGCAAAGACGGCGCGATGGAGCCCGACACCAAGTGCCAGCACAGCTTCGAGCACGCGATCCCCCTGCCGGATGCTGTGGCCACGCGGCCGGACATTCCCTTCAAATGGGTGCTGCTTAACTGGAATCCCGCCGGGCACATCCCGCCGGGAGTCTACGACGTACCGCACTTCGACGTGCATTTCATGATGGCGCCAATTGCGCAGATCTTCGCGATCGAGCCTGGGCCATGCGGGCCAGAATTCGTCCGCTGCGACCAGTTCCAGATCGGAAGAAGGCCGCTGCCCCCGAACTACGTACACGCGGATTTCAAGGACGTCGAAGCGGTCGTACCGGCAATGGGCAATCACCTGATCGACCTCAAGGGCCCCGAGTTCAACAAGCAGCCCTTCACGCGCAGCTGGATCTACGGTGTCTACGACGGCAAGGTAGTCTTCTACGAGGAGATGGTGACGCGCAGCCATTTGCTCAGCAGGCCGAACGCCTGTACCGCGATCAAATCACCGAAGGCAGTGGCGGTGAAAGGATTCTATCCGACCGTTTCCTGTATCCGTCACGACGTGAGCACCGGCGATTACACGGTTTCGATGGAGCAGTTCGTGCTGCGCGAGGCGAGCCCGCCCGACCCGGTCGCGGCGACGAACTAGCGCCCGGTCGCGAGCACCCTCAATGAGCACCGGGCGCGGACGAGGCCCCCGACCAGGCGGCATGCATTTCGGTCAGCAGGTCCGCTGAGCGTTCCTGGTAACGCGGCGAGAAGTGAAAGGGGATGACTGACCGCGCCCCCACGGCGCGCGCGATCTCGCCGGCCTGGCGTGCCGTCAGGTGATTCTTGCGCAAGGCGTGATCGGCGTCCTCGTCGAGAAACACGCTCTCGATGAACAGCAGGTCAACGCCCGCGAGCAGCGCGATGAGTGCGTCTACATTCGCCTGGCTGTAGCGGAGATCTGTCACGTAGCCAATCCGCTGGCCAGGGACGATGTCCATGACCAGGTGACGCAGCTCGGCGACCGGGCGGGTCATGGTGTGCTCGCCCTCGCGGTCGCGCCATTTCACCTCGATGGGCGTCGTGCCGGGCGCACCGGTCAGGACGGAGTGCTTGAGCTCGTGCAGCCAGGTACCCGTCGTGAGTCCGAGCGCGGCGAGACGGTCCTTGGCGACATTGACGTGGGCCTTCTCTTCGATCGCGTAAGCGAGGCAGGGCACGTCATGGTCGACGAAGCGCCCGCGCACGCGAAATGTCGGCTCGTCGTGAAGAACGTCGTCGCTCAGCTCGAGCGGTGCACACGATTCGCGCTCGAATCCTGACCGGCTGGAAAAGCGGGCTCGCACTCCGCGACCGTCTGTTTCGATCTCGCGCACGTCGATCTTGAGTTCGACCTCGTAGCGGTGTACGACATTCCACGTGTACGCCCTCAGCTTGTGCTCGACCTGGTCGGCAAAGCCGGGACCGCCCAGCACGGTCACGCTGTCCTTGCGTCCGAGCACCACCCGGAGGAAGTGATCGAAGCCCGAAAAGTGATCCATATGCGTATGGGTGACGAAGATGTGCGACAACCGCATCAGCTTTCGCGGCGGCAGTGCGGTGATATCGCCGAGATCAAGCAACAGCGCACGGCGTTCATCCCGAAAATCGACGTAGAGTCCGGGGTCGCCGAATGCCTCGTTGACAAGCCGAGGCTCGAAAAGACAGCGCATACTTGCTCAGCTCACATCCGCAAACACACGCTGTTCCTCGGAGAAGCCGGGAAGTGCATGCGCACCCACAGGTACCAGCCGCGAGCGACACTGCTGCGCAAACTGCTCCGACACGAGCATTGTGCGTCCGAGTCTGCCCGCGAGCTTCTCCAGCCGTGCGGCGAGATTGACAGCCGGCCCGATGCAGGTGAAATCGAGCCGGTTGCCGCCACCGATGTTGCCGTAGAGCACTTCGCCGATGTGAAGCGCGAGCCCGAAACGCAAGCCGTCGAGGCCTTCGATATCGCTCGAGCCGCTCAGCGCGGCGACCCTTTCCCGCGCCATGTCCGCCGCCGCGAGCGCGGCGTCGCACACTGCGGGCATGTCATTGCGCTCGTTGTCGAGTGGAAAGATGGCGAGCAACCCGTCGCCCATGAATTTGAGCACTTCTCCGCCATGCTCGAGAATCGGCGGCACCTGACAGTCGAAATATCGGTTGAGAAGCGAGATCAACGCATCGGGCGAGACGCGGTCGGCAAGCGTAGTGAACCCGCGCATGTCGGAAAGCCAGATCGCGGCAAGGATCGACTCGGTGTCGCCTCGGCGAACGCGTCCTGCGAGAATGCGTTCCCCGGCATGCCTGCCGACGTACGTGTCAAGAAGATTGGTCGCGGTCCGGCGAAGCGCAGAGATTTCTGCGACACGTGCCAGCGGGGCCACAATGCTTTCAAGCGCGGCGATCTGCTCGTCGGTGAAGCCACCGGGATTCCTCGTGGCCCAAGTGGCCACGTGGACGGTTCCGTCGATGAACAGCAGTGGGGACGCCAGGTAATCGGTGGCGCCCTCGGCGTAAAGGCTCTGAAGCACTTCGAAATCCGCCGCATCGCTTGCCTGCCGCAACCGGCGACGCAGCGGCGCCATGGTCGCGTAGACTCTGACCACCGGGCTTTCGCGGTACTCGGCTGTCTCCAGGCGCTCGAACTCGAGCTCTCCCACTTCGACACCGGCGCCGAGGCGCCACAGAAACCTCCGTCCCGTAATCTGCGGATGTAGCGTTCGCACGAACACCGCGCCGCGCCACAGCGGGACGCCGCAGGCGACCACGCGCTCGCACATTTCGCCCATGATGTCTTTGGCCTGACGGGCCGAGCGTGCGCCCCACATCAGCCAGTCGACAACCGAACTCATGTCGCATGCCATCGAGCGCGTCCTTACTTCGCTGCCGCGCCCGGTGAGCGCGGCAGGGTGAAGCAGAACGTTGATCCGGCGCCCAGCTCGCTTTTCACCCAGATTTTTCCACCATGCAGCTCGATGAACTTGCGCGAGATCGCCAGCCCGAGTCCGGTACCCTCCGCTTTTTTTGACGCCGTTCCTACCTGCCGGAATTCCTCGAACACCGCTTGCTGATCCGCCGGTGCGATGCCGACGCCGGTGTCGGCGACAGAGATCTCCACTGCACCGTCGCTCAACGCCGCCGTGACGGCAATTCTGCCGCCCTCGGAAGTGAATTTCAGAGCGTTGGACAGGAGGTTCAAAAGCACCTGCTTCACCTTGCGCTCGTCGGCGCGAATGACTCCGAGACGGTCGTCGAACGTTCGCTCGAGCGCTATGGCGCGACGCTGCGCGCGCTCGCGCACCAGAATGAGCGTGTTTTCGATCGCGTTGAGCAAATCGAAGTCGGTCGGCTCCAGCTCCATCCGTCCTGCCTCGATCTTTGACAGATCCAGGATGTCGTTGATGAGTGATAGGAGATGCCGTCCCGACTCGAGAATGTCGCTTAAGTATTCGGCCTGCTTGTCGTTGATCTCGCCGAACATTTTCTCTGCGAGCACTTCGGAAAAGCCGATGATGGCGTTGAGCGGCGTGCGCAGCTCGTGCGACATGTTGGCGAGAAACTCGCTCTTGTGCTGGCTGGCGATCTGCAGCTCGCGCCCCTTGTCCTCAATTTCTCGGAACAATCTTGCGTTCTGGATGGCCAGGGCCGACTGAGTGGCAAAGGTCTTGAGCAGCTCGATGACCTGCGGCTCGAAATCGCCCGGGCTCCTGCGGTTCACGGCGAGCGCTCCGAGTAGCCGGTCCTCGCGCAGCAGCGGCACGGCCACGACCGAGCGAAAGCCGGATCGGATGAGAGCGTTACGCAGCCGGCCCTTGTACATTCGTTCGTCCGCGACGTCCAGGATCTGCACCGGCTCGGCGGTCATCGCGAGCTGACCCAAAGCGCCCTCGCCCTTCCGGATCGGCGTTGCTTTGAGCACCTCCATTAGTTCTTTCGGGACGCGGTGCGTCGCGTGAAGGTGAAACTCCTCGCGCGCATCGTCGTATTCCCAGATGGATCCCCCGTCCATTTCGGCAAGCTGCGTGGCGCGGGAGACGATCGTTTGCAGCACGGTTTCCAGATCCAGCGTGGAGCTGACCGCCTGCCCGACTTCCCCTAGGGCCTTGAGCTCGCTAACCGAGCGCGAGAGCTGATCAGTGCGAGTCTCGAGTTCCGTGAAAAGACGCACGTTCTCGATGGCGATCACGGCCTGATCGGCGAAGGTCTTGAGAAGCGCAATCTGCTTGTCCGGAAACGCACCGGCTTCGCTACGGCCGACACCGACTGCGCCGATCGGAATTCCCTGGCGCATCAACGGAACAGACAAGGCACTTCGGAAACCCGTAGCCGCCGCAGTGCGCCCGATGACGTACTCAGGATCAACGAGCGTATCCGGAACAGCGACAACACTGCGTGTCAGAATTGCCCGGGTCGTGGCGGTGTCGCGGCCCGGCGGTCTCGGAAAGAGATTGCGCCAGGCTTGAGACGCCTTCGGATCGAGATTGGCGTCGGCAGCCAAGTAGATCAACTCGCCGTCGAACGTGAAAACCAACCCCGAGCTCGCACGACATAGCTTTTGCGCCGCTGCCGCTATAGTGTCGAACACGGGCTGCACGTCGCGCGGCGACTGGCTGATTGCACGCAGTATTTCGCTCGTCGCTGTCTGCTGCTCAAGCGCCTCGGTGAGGTCCCGGTTGCGTGACTCCAGTTCCTTGAACAGCCGAACGTTCTCGATGGCGATGACCGCCTGGTCGGCGAAGGTCTTGAGTAGCTCGACCTTCGAGTCCGGAAAGCGTCCAGGGTTTGCCCTCGCGACGAAAATCGCGCCGACGACTTCCCCTTTGCGAAACATCGGTACGGCAAGGCAATTACGATACGCACCGGCGATTGCGGCGTCCTTGGCCTCGTACTTGGGATCGGCAAGCACATCCGTCGTATGCACGACATCGCGGCTGCGAATCGCGCGGGCACTCGTCAGTTCGGCATCGAGCCGCATGGGGAAGTAGCGTCTGATCGCTTCGGTGCCCTCCGCGTTCACGCCATGAATCGCCACAAGATGAATGAGGTCGCCGTCCACCCGCGAGACCAGGCTTACCTCCGCACCGCACAGCCTTTCCGCTCGCTCGGCGACGGTGTCGAATACCGGCTGAACATCCGTAGGAGAGCTCGAGATGACACGCAGGATTCCGCTGGTCGCGGTCTGATGCTCCAATGCTTCGGTCAGGTCCCGGTTGCGCAGTTCCAGTTCCTTGAACAAACGCACGTTCTCGATCGCGATCACCGCCTGGTCGGCGAAGGTCTTGAGCAGCGCGACCTGCGCGTCGGGAAACGGTCCGGCCTCGCGCCGGCCGACTGCAATCCCGCCGATCGCCTTTCCTTCGCGCATTAACGGAACTGCCAGAGCGCTCAGGAAATGCCCGGCGGTCGCGCGAGCCCCGAGCGCTACGTCGTACTCTTCGTCATCGAGTACGTTCGGAATCATGACCACGCTTCGGGTTTGGATGGCGCGCAGCACCGCGGTAGCGCGGCTGAGCGGCCGCGGATAGAGGCTGCGCATCGCCTCGATGTATGCGGAGTCTGCGTTCACGAAGGCAGCCAGATGCACAAGTTCGCCGTCGTACGTGAAGACATTGGCTGAGCTCGCGCGACAGAGCTCCAACGCCTTCTTCACGATCGTGTCGAACACCGGCTGAAGATCGGTCGGCGACCGGCTGATTACACGAAGAATGTCGCTGGTCGCGGTCTGCTGCTCCAGCGCTTCACCGAGATCGCGATTGCGCTTTTCGAGCTCGGTGAACAACCGCACGTTCTCGATCGCGATCACGGCCTGATCGGCGAAGGTTTGGAGAAGAGCGATCTGCCTCTCGGGAAAGGGTCCTGGCTTGGGACGGCCTACGGTAATTGCGCCGATCGGACGCCCCGCTCGAAGGAGCGGAACCGCCAAGACGCTTCGGAAGCCTCCCGCTATTGCAAGACCAGCCGCCTGATAGTCGGCGTCCTTAAGCACATCGGGAATCACGACGACTCGCCGAGTAAGGACCGCGCGCGTTCCGCCGCTATCGCGTCCAGGCGCCCTGGGATAGTTCGTGCGCACGGCGTCAGCGCCCCGAGGATCACTGGTCGCGATGGCCGCCACATGGATCAAGCTGCCGTCAAACGTAAAGACAACGGCCGAGTTTGCGTTGCAAAGGTTGAGCGCCGACGCCACGATTGCATCGAACACCGGCTGCGTATCTTGCGAAGACTGGCTTATTGCCCGAAGGATCTCGGCCGTCGCAGCTTCCTGCTCAACCGCTTCGGAGAGACGCTTTTCGAGCTCGCGAAGTCGCGACGAATCGCGTGGCCGAGACTTCCGGCTAACCGGTGGCTTAACTCCAGGTTTCCCAGCGAGCCGAGCCCTGCGCTTGCCCTCCGCAGACCCGGGCGCCGTCTTGGCGCGAGGCCGCCCCGGCCGAAGCTTCGATTTCGCAGACTTCGCCTTGTCAGGCATCGGCCTCTTCTTGCTCCCGCGGGCGCTGCAGCGCAGCGATCGTCGACAGGCTAGGCCAAGGCGCCTTCTCGAGCAAGTGGCGGCAAGCCGTCAGCGCGTGGTACCCATCATCTGATCCGGCAGCCAGGTGGCGATCTCGGGAAAGACGCAAAGGATGACGATCTGCAGCATCATACAGACAACGTAGGGAATCGTGCCCCACATGACGCGCGTCACCGGCACGTCAGGAGCGATGGAGCTCACGATGTAAATGTTCAGCCCAACGGGCGGGTGGATGAGGCCAATTTCCATGTTGATGGTCAGGATCACGCCGAACCAGACCGGGTCGAATCCCGCCGCCTTGATGATCGGGTAGAGTATCGGTGCGGTCATCAGGATGATCGCTGCCGGCGGGATGAAGAATCCGCACACCAGCAGGAACACATTGATCATCGCCATCAAAACCCAGCGGTTGACGTGCATGTCGGCAATGCTCTGCGCCAGTGTCTGGGTGAGGTAGAGCGAAGTCAACATGTAGCCGAAGAGGACCGCGGCGGCAATGATCATCAAAATCATCACCGACTCTCGCGTGGTGTCGCGCAGAATCGTCCACCACTGTTGCGGTCGCCACATCCGATAGATCATCACGGCGAGGACGACGCACAGCGCCGCGCCGACGCCCGCGGCTTCCGACGGCGTCGCCACGCCACCATAGAGCACGTACATGACGCCGACGACGATAGCCAGAAAGGGAGCAATCTTTGGAATCGATTCGAATTTCTGCTTCCAGCTGTAGCGGAAATCGGCAGCGTGGGCCCGAAATCCGCGCCTCCAGATGATGAATAGCGTCCACAGCATGAACACTCCGGTAAGCATCAATCCGGGGAACACTCCGGCCAGAAAGAGACGGCCGATCGAAGTCTCGGTGGCGATACCGTAGAGAATGAAGGTGATCGACGGCGGAATCAGAATCCCCAGTGTGCCGCCGGCGCAGATCGATCCGGTCGCGACATCGTCGGGATAGCCGCGCCTGCGCATCTCGGGGATGCCCATCTTGCCGATCGCAGCGCAGCACGCAGGCGAAGAGCCGGTAAGGGCGGCGAACAGCGCGCAGGCGCCGAGATTTGAGATCACCAACCCGCCGGGAAGCCGATACAGCCAACGGTCGAGCGCCTCGTACAGATCCTTGCCCGCGGGCGACGAGCCGATGGCGGCGCCCATCATGACGAACATCGGAATCGACACAAGCGTGAAATCGTTCAACCCCGCGTAGAAGGTTTCCGCAACAACGTGCAGCGCATCGAGCCCCTGGAAAATCAGGATGAATACGATCGAGATGGCGCCGAGGCCGAAAGCGACTGGAGCGCCCGAGAGCAATACCAGAAGGGTGACCACCAGTACGATCGCGCCCTGCGTGGTCGGAGTCACGAGCGCAACTCCGTGCGCATTCCGAAGGGAGGCTGTCGCCCTGTCAGGAGACTCGCGAGGTCGGCGATGGCCTGCAGACTTAAAATGCCCAGGCCGATCGGCATCGACAGGTAGGGAATCCACAAGCGCGCTCGCCACATGGTGTCGGAGACCCACTTGTTGTCCCAGGCCTCTTTCCAGAACTGGAATGTGAAGACCGCGATGGTCACGCAGAACGCCAGCGTCAGCAACGAGGCGAAAATCGCCAGCCACCATCTGGAGCGGGGACCGATGTAGTGTGGAAGCACGTCGACGTTGACATGCCCTCGCAGCATCAGCACGTAGGGGCTGCCGACGAACGTTGCCGCGACCAGGCAATAGGTTACGAAGTCGGTCTGCCAGATCGTGTTCATCCCGAGGGCGTAGCGCACGAACACCATCTCGCAGACAACGACGACGCTCGCGGCGATGAGCCCTGCCGCGACGTAGCCGCAAAGTCGAGAAAGCACTCTGGTGCCGCGAATGAACGCTCCCATGCGCACGGTCGCGGCTCGCTCTAGTGCGAACAGGCTGGCAAAAACGGCTCCGGGGGCGGAGACGTGTCGCTATTTGACGCTCAGCGCGTCATCGATGAGCTGCTTGCCGTCAGGCACTTCCTTGGCAAACTCGGCGTAAGAGCTCTGCTTCGCCAGGTTGACCCATGTGTCGTACTCGGCGGGCGTTAGCGTCACGACCTCGATCTTATTGTCTTTGAAGACCTTGACCATCTCATCGTCGAGACCCTTGGCTTCCTTGGCAAAGTAATCCTGCGCTTTCTTGCCGGCCTTGAGCAGAACGTCCTGCTGCTGCTTGTTGAGCTTGTCGAAGCTCTTCTTGGACATCAGCACCGGCTCGTACATGAACCACAGCGCATTGTCGCCTGGGGCCGTTATGCATTTCACCTGCTCGTAGATGCGAAACGAGACGAAACTTCCTGAGCTCGTATCGGTACCGTCGGCGACCCCGGTCTGCAGCGCGTTGTAAACCTCGTTGCTCGGAATGGAAACGATCGACGCGCCAGCGGCCTGCCACATCGCAGCAAAAGTAGGTCCCGCGGAGCGGATCTTCTGGCCCTTGATGTCTGCGGGTGTACGAATGCAGGCTTTCTTGGAAGCGATTCCGCCAGCCAGCCACGCGTCCGACAACACAATCACGCCGGCTTTTTCGATCTTCGCCTTGATCTCCTTCATGAACTTGGAGTCGTCAAGACGCAGCGCCCGGTCGTGGCTGCGAACCAAGCCCGGCATCAGCGTGGCGCCGAACGCGCGCTCCTTGCCGCTGGCGTAATCAAGCGGGAAAGACGAGATATCGAGCTGGCCGTTCACCAGCGCATTCCACTGCTCGTTCGGCTTGAACAACGACGCGCCGGGGTAGACCTGCACGTCCAGGTCGACGCCTGCCGACTTGGCGTCACGGGCAATGATCTGCACCATCTCGTCGCGTACATCGCCCTTGCCGCCGGGGAATTGATGCGATGCGCGCAGTACGACGGGCGCCGCGACTGCGCTGCCGCATGCCGCGGCTATGATCAGTGCAGCGAGACTTCTCATGAGCGTTCCTCCAAACTGTGGATTTACTATCGCAAGCCTTGTGAGATGGCTTGTCGAAGCCCAATTCGATGACATTGTAAGGTGCGATTGCGTGAGCGTCACGGGCGTTCACATGACTAGGGCCCACTATCGCGGCCGCTGCAATAGTGGGCCCCAGAACAACCGGCAGAACGTTCAGCTGCCCCGTTGTTTGCCGAGCCAAGCGAGGGCCCGATGCCTGCTTCTCACTATTTCAGCACGTCGCTCCCGATCGCTTGATTCACGAGTGCTGTCCAGTCATCCGCGACTCCCGGTTGAAGCGGTGTAGAGCATTTCGGGAAGTGTCCCTGGCTGTCAGGACCTTGCGCAAACAGATAGCCCTGGCATGCCGCATTGTCCGCTGCTGCCCTCACTGCCGCGACATATCCGTCGTGCGTACCGTAGCGTTCTTCCAGCGACAAGCGTGGATCGCCGGCCGCGACGCGGTCCGCCTTGTGGATCGCGAACGGCACCATCCCGCCGACGTAATTGCACACCTGACGCGCATGGAACGGCCTCGGGTTGGTCGTGCTGTAACCGGGATCGCCAGGGCCGGCGGTGATGTTCCAGCCGAGATACGTCCCTAACGGAGCATCGCGCTGCACCGTCGGCACGCCACCAAGCTCGTTGCCGTCCGCGTCAACGGCCGGCACTAGCATCTTGATCACGCTCTTGATCGGCGGCGGCTCGTTGGTCGGAGTCCCGGTCGCATTGAATTCGTCGAACTGAGGACCCCAGTCGTAGTCGAGCACGGGATTGACGAAGTTTTCCGGTGCGAAGATGCCTACGTAGGTCGAGTCTGAAATACCCGGAATCCCCGCTGGGAATCCCATCGCAGCCATGGTCGGCTCAACCAGCGTGCGCTCGGCTTTGGGCCCGCGCATCCGCGGCCAGACGCTGTCGGGTGGCATGATTCCTTTTGTCACCCAGTCGCGCAGAGCGACACGCATTCGATTGACCAGCGCTGTCGAGGGAACGGGATTCGCACGCAAAGTCCCGTTGCCCCAGTTGTTGCCGGGGCAACCCACGGCGTTGGTCGGAGTAATCGGAGGCGGATTCTCCGTCGTTGCGCCGTTCCCGCCACCATGCGTCGAACTGGGCAGATAGTACCTGCGCACGTTTGAAGGAAGCGGAATGTCGTTCTCGGGATCCGTCCCAACCCAGGATGTCGTCATCTTCAGCGCGTACACCTCGGCCCCGCCGAAAGTCTCGATGACGTTGGGGCATGTATTGGTGATGTTGCAGCGATCGAGGAGGCCGCCTGGATGAAGGTTGCGAGCGCGATCGGGGAATGAATGCCACCATTGCGGGCCTTCGCTGCCCATCTGATAGAGCTCGAGCACACCGTCCGGCTGTCCCCAGCGGGAATTGTTGGAAACGCGACGTCCGGCGATCAGGGGCCACGCTCCTTCGTGCACGATGCGCCCGGACTCATCTTCGTTCATGCCGAGAAAGATGAAGTGTCGAGTGAAGTTTCCCGACTGCGAGACGCCTCGGATGATCGCCCAGTTGATGTGTCCAGCGAGTGGATTCTGAGTGCCGGCGCTGTCTGCAGTCTCGTAGCGGAAGAACGACTGGACGTCGCGAAACGCCGCAGTGCCGGCACCAAGCACGTAAGGATTGGTAACCGTGTATACAAGCTGATATAGCTTGGTCGGATCGAATGCATTTTTCATGCAGACCTGGACCGGCAGTGTCGTCACCGGGGTCGGCGTAGCAAACGTGCCGCCTCCGCAGAACTTCCAGTCGCTGTTCGCGACAGTTCCAGCCTCCGTTACAACGCCCGTCAGCGTCTCGTGCGTGTGAATGGTCAGCGAGTCGCCGGTGTTGTCATTGGGATTGGGTGGAAAATAAGGAATGGGATTTCCCATGACATTGAGCGGCGCGGCATTCATTCCACTGCGATTGATGATCCGGCCGAGAATCTGTCCAGTCACGCCAGCAAGCACGGGTGTTTGAACGTAATGGTGTGGAAACGTCGGCTTCGGACAGGCCGCGGTGTAAGGCGGCAGGCAACTCACATTTGCAGGAACAGATGTTCCGCCGGCGTTATCTCCCTGCCAGCCGCTTAACAGTTGCACGTCTTTCCCAGCGAATGAATCAGCGGGGAAGCCAACGTCCCCACCCCGATTCGGCACGTCGTGCCACATCACGCCGCTGGCTGTGCTCATGTCGATCGGCTTCCGAATAACAAAGCTCGCGATGTAGTGCGCTTTGCCGTTAACGGTCGGCGCCAGATTGATGTCGGTGATGATCGTGTTGTGTGGATCCTTGGGGTCAAGCTCACCGAAGGCGCGTCCGGTCAACTGCTCATACAGAGGTTGACCTGATATCGGCGTAATTGAGTCGATGACGATTTGGGTTACCTTCGCCTCGGTCGGTGCGATACAAGCAATCAGCGCCGCGCCAGCGCAAGCTGTGAGCAGCGATTTCGCAAATGGTTGCCGCAAATAGGGCGACATGGACTTCCTCCTGTTCGACAAACTTGTTTGGGACTCACGGACACGCGGGATGCCGCTCTAGTTTGTATACAATACGGCGCCATTACTGGACCGTACATGCGCGGCTACGTATACAAGGTAGGCCTGTCGCAGCTCAAAGTCAACGAGTGTTCGCGAGTGATCGGCCGAGATCGCGCAGGCCTCCTCTCGAGACGAGTGCCGATCCGAGGAAGCACGGGAGGCCGGCGGGGCCGGCGAGGGACTAGAGTCTGGCGATCGCGGGAGTTGCTTCGAGATGGATGGGTTTGGCAGCCTCCGCGCGCAAGCTCGCCAGGGTTGCAAGCAGGTCAGCAAAGCGCTCGCCTTGCACCCATATGTGCTGACGAACTCGCATGGCCGCCAGGTCAGCATCCCCTTGTTGCAGGGCTTCGACGATCCCGGTGTGCTCGTTGAAAGACGCAGCCATGCGGTTTCGGACCCGCAATTGCAGTCGCCGGTAGGGCGTCAGCCTCTTCTGCAGCGTGCTGGCCTGCTCGGCCAGAAAACCATTATGTGCAGCCGCGTAGATTGCGTAGTGAAAGCGCTCGTTCTTGTGGTAGTAGTCATCGGGGTCGCCAGCCAGGCACGCAGCCTCGCAAGCGCGGTGAGCCTTGAGCAGCTCTTCTTCGTCGGCTTCGGACATGCGCCGGGCCGCGAGCCTCACACACATCGCCTCAAGCTCGGCCATTAGTTCGAACATCTCCAGCAGGCGATGGGGCGAAACATCGGCGACGAGTGCGCCGCGCCGTGGACGGATCAGCACGATACCCATCGAAGCGAGCTGAATCAGAGCTTCGCGCAGCGGCGTTCGCGAAACCCCGAATTTCTGCGCAAGCTCGGTCTCATCCAGGTGCATACCCGGTGGGAACGCGCCGGTAGCGATCTTGTCTTCGATGGTTTCGCGAAGGGCTTCGGTGCGAGTTCCGGACTTTATCCCTCGACTCTGAGGCCTTGGCTTCATATCGCCTCCCGTTGCCTCCAATGGACTTGTTGCAAATTGTTTCGATTATACGGACCAATGACCCTGAAGAGAGTAGGCCTGTCGTCCGTCAGGCTTGCATGCAAATGGACAACCTATTGTATACGCAAGTCAATACAATCGACAGCTAATCGACAGGTTGGCGCGGGCCTCAGCTATCGGGTCGTAGGCGGCAAGACAGGCGTGAGGCGGTCCTGCTCGTTCAGCCGGGCGTTGGAGTGGATCGGCGATCGACGGGCTTGAACTCAAGCCACGCCGACTGAGCGGCCAGTGGCTCGCTTGAGGGCCTTGTCACCCGGTGTGATAGCCCAGCATCGCGCCAGATTCGCTGCCCGGACTCACTCGCACTGCGCAGTACTTGAACTCCGGAATCTTGCCGAACGGGTCCAGCACAGGATTGGTCAGCAGATTGGCCGCGGCTTCGTAAAAACAGAACGGAATGAACACCGCCCCCCGTGGCGTACCGTCGTCGGCGCGCGCGGCGAGCGTGATGCTTCCGCGCCGCGATGCAACAGTGATCGGATCGCCCGGCGACACGCTCATGGAGTCTAGGTCTTCGGGATGCATCGAAGCCACCGGCGCAGGCTCGATGGCGTCTAAAACCTCCGCGCGCCGGGTCATGCTCCCGGTATGCCAGTGCTCGAGTTGACGCCCGGTGATGAGCACAAAGGGATAGGTTGTGTCGGGGCGTTCGGCCGCCGGAATGATCGCTGCCGGCACGAAGCGTCCCTTGCCTGAGGCCGTCGGGAAGTGGTCGATAAACACGACCCGCTCTCCTGGATCACCTTCGTGTTCGCAGGGATAGGTCACCGCACTTTCCTGCTCCAGCCGCTGCCAGGTCACCCCAGCGATGGACGGCATCACTTGGCGCATCTCGGCAAATACGTCGCGCGGATGAGCGTAGGTCCAATCCAGGCCGAGACGCTTCGCCATCTCGACAATGATCGAGAGGTCCTGGCGCGCTTCGCCCGGCGGATCGAGCGCCTGGCGCCCAAGTTGAACGCTGCGATCGGTATTGGTAAAAGTTCCAGTTTTTTCCGGAAACGCCGACGCAGGCAGGATCACGTCAGCGAGATAACCGGTCTCGGTGAGGAAGATGTCCTGCACCACCAGCATTTCCAGCTCGGCGAGCGCTTGCCGTGCGTGATGTACGTCCGGATCGGACATCGCCGGGTTTTCACCCATGATGTACATCCCGCGTATCTGCCCGGCGTGCACTGCGTTCATGATCTCGACAACGGTGAGGCCCGGCTTGGGATCGAGCGCAACGCCCCAAGCAGCCTCGAACTGCGTCTTCGCTTCCGCCTTGTCGACTCGGTTGTAGTCGGGATACATCATCGGAATCAACCCGACATCGCTCGCGCCCTGCACGTTATTCTGGCCGCGAAGAGGATGCAGCCCGGTGCCTGGACGTCCCACCTGACCGGTCATAAGCGACAGAGCGATCAAGCAGCGCGCGTTGTCGGTGCCATGCACGTGCTGCGAGATGCCCATGCCCCAAAGAATCATCGATGCGCGCGAGCGCGCATACAGCCGCGCCACTGTGCGGATTTCCTCGGCGGAGATCCCGCACACTGGCGCCATCGCCTCGGGACTGTAGCCGGCGACATTCTGCTTGAGTTCCTCATAGCCGCTGGTCCGGTCCGCGATGAACGAATCGGCGACCAGGCCCTCCTCGACGATGGTGTTCATCATGGCGTTGAGTAGCGCTACGTCGGTGTCCGGCTTGAACTGCAGATAATGCGTCGCGTGGCGCGCGAGCTCCGAGCGCCGCGGATCGGCGAGGATCAGTCTGGTTCCCCGCTTGACCGCGTTCTTCATCCATGTCGCGGCCACCGGATGGTTAACGACCGGATTGGCTCCGATCAGCAGAACGACTTCCGCCTGCATGACGTCCATCACCGGATTCGACACCGCCCCCGAGCCGATGCCTTCCAGCAAGGCAGCGACGCTCGATGCGTGGCACAGGCGCGTGCAATGGTCGACGTTGTTGGATCCGAAGCCGGTGCGTACCAGTTTCTGAAACAGATACGCTTCTTCGTTCGAGCCCTTGGCTGAGCCGAATCCCGCAAGGGCATAACGTCCGTGCGTATCGCGAATGCGCTTCAAGGTTCCGCCGGCGAGATCGAGCGCTTCCTCCCAGGTCGCTTCGCGGAACACCGCCAGCGGATTGGCGGGATCCATGGTGAAGTCGGCGCTCTTGGGAAACCCGGGCTTGCGAATGAGCGGCTTGGTCAGACGCTGCGGATGATGCACATAGTCGAAACCGAAGCGTCCTTTAACGCATAGACGCTCGTGGTTGGCCGGGCCATCGCGTCCTTCGATCCGGATGATGCGGTCGCCTTTGACGTGATAGGTGAGCTGGCAACCAACTCCGCAATACGGACACACCGAAGGAACCGTTTTGTCCGCCTGGACCAGATACGCGTCGTGCGCCGGCGCGAGCGCTCCCGTGGGACAGGCCTGCACGCATTCGCCGCAGGCCACGCAGGTGGACGCACCCATCGGGTCGCCCAAGTCGAACACGATCTGCGAATGCGCCCCCCGAAACGCATATCCGATGACGTCGTTGACCTGTTCTTCGCGACACGCGCGCACGCAGCGCGTGCACTGGATGCAGGCATCGAGATTGACCGCCATGGCCGGATGCGAAAGGTCGGCGGCAGGCTGCGCACGGGCTTCGAAGCGCGGCTTGCCAATCTTCAGCCACCGCCTCCACTGCTCGAGCTCGGAATCGGGCTTGTACACCCGTTCGGGAACGTCAGCGACGAGCATTTCGACGACCAGCCGCTGTGAATGGAGCGCGCGCGGACTATCGCTTAGGACTTCCATGCCCGCCGTCGGCGCGCGGCAGCAGGAGGGTGCAAGCACTCGCTCACCCTTGATCTCGACCATGCAGGCGCGGCAGTTGCCGTCGGGCCGCATCCCGGGCTTGTAACAAAGATGAGGAATCTCCACGCCGTGTCGCTTCGCGGCCTGAATGATCGTCTCCCCGGAAGCAGCGCTTATCGCCTTGCCGTTCAAGCGGAAGTCGATCGTCTCGGCGCGCAGCGCTTGTTCGAACGGGGCGTTCATTCGAGCTCCTGCGGAAAATACTTAATGACGCATGTGATCGGGTTCGGCGCTGCCTGACCAAGGCCGCAGATCGAAGCGTCCGCCATCGCCTGCGACAACTCGCCCAGAAGGGGCTTGTCCCACTTCGGTTTGACCATCAGGGCCGCGGCTTTTTCCGTGCCGACACGACAAGGCGTGCACTGGCCGCAGGATTCGTGCGCGAAAAAGCGCATCAGATTCAATGCTGCATCGCGAGCGCGGTCGTGTTGAGACAGCACGATCACCGCAGCCGAGCCGATAAAGCAGCCGTGCGGTTGCAGCGTATCGAAGTCGAGCGGAATGTCGCCCATCGCCGCCGGCAGGATGCCGCCGGATGCACCCCCAGGAAGATAGGCATAGAACTCGTGTCCGGGAAGCATCCCGCCACAATATTCGCCGATCAATTCGCGCACGCTGATGCCCGCCGGCGCAAGATGGACCCCGGGTTTGCATACCCTGCCGGAAACCGAAAACGAGCGAAGGCCCTTGCGTCCGTTTCGCCCGTGTGCAGCGAACCAGGCCGGTCCCTTTTCCAGAATGTCGCGCACCCAGTGAAGCGTCTCCATGTTGTGCTCGAGTGTCGGCCGGCCGAACAGCCCCACCTCAGCGACATACGGAGGACGCAGCCGCGGCATGCCGCGCTTGCCTTCGATCGATTCGATCATCGCCGACTCTTCCCCGCAGATGTAGGCGCCGGCGCCGCGCCGCAGGTCGATCCGCGGCAAAGCGCAGGGCGGATCAGCTCGAAGCCGTGCGAGCTCGCGCTCGAGAAGCTCCCGGCACCCTGCATATTCGTCGCGTAGATAGACATAGATGTCGTCGATGCCCACCGCCCACGCAGCGATAAGCATCCCCTCCAGAAAACGATGCGGGTCGCGCTCCAGATAGTAGCGATCCTTGAAGGTACCCGGCTCGCCCTCGTCGATGTTCACTGCGAGCAATCGCGGAGCCGCTTCGCCGCGCACGATGCGCCACTTGCGCCCGGCGGGAAAGCCGGCGCCGCCGAGACCTCGCAGCCCGGAATCCTCCATCGCCGCGATAACCGCGTCGACGCTACGCACACCACGCATGCACTCTGCGAGCAGAACATAGCCACCCGCCGCTCGATACGCGGCGTAGTCGATGGCCAGAGGAGGCTCTGCCTCGATGCGGCCAGCCGCAACGGCTGCCCCAATTGCTTCGACCGACGCGGAGTCGACCGGGTTGCGCCCGACGAGTGCGGCGGGGGCGTGCTCGCAGCGCCCGATGCACGGTGCGGCGACCACGCGCACGCCCGGCCACCCTGCGCGGCCGCACGCTTCGAGCAGGGCGTCAGCGCCGGCGAGCTGACAGGAGAGCGTCTCGCACACGCGTACGGTCAGCGGTGGCGGCAGCGATTCGCCTTCCTTGATCACGTCGAAGTGGTGATAGAAGGTTGCGACTTCATAGACTTCGGTCTGCGCAAGTCGCATCTCGTCGGCAAGCGCAACGACATGAGCCGCCGAAATGTGTCCGTAGCGATCCTGGATGCGATGCAGAAACTCGATCAACAGATCGCGCCGGCGCGGCGAGTCGCGGAGCAGGGCGCGGACTTCCTCGACGGCACGCGGATCGACCGGCCGGCCCTTGGGGCGACTGCGCACCTTGCGCCTGGCTGTGAGCGCGGAGGTGTCGACGATCGCTTCCGGCGTTGTTCGCGAGACCATGCCGGCTTCAATCCAGGAAGTCGCAGTATTTTTCGACATGCGCCGCAAGATCGAGCGAATGCTGGCGGACAAGCCGTTCGGCAAGCTCGGTGTCGCGGTGTTCCAGCGCTTCGATGATGCGCATGTGATCGACGATCGAACGCTGGGCACGGTCGCGCTGGGAGATGGTCATTCTGCGGATGGCGCGTACGTGGATAAACAGGTTCTCGATCGTCTTGCCCATCAAGTGCGATCCCGACAGCCGGATGATCGCCTGGTGGAAAGCGATGTTGGCATCCGAGTACTCACTAAGGTGCTCGGCCGGCGTGCTGTTGCGAAACTCGTCGAACATATGCCGGAGCACACCGATGTCTTCGTCGGACGCGTTGAGGGTGGCCAGTCGCGCGGCCATGCTCTCCAGCGCCGCCCACATCTCTATCATCTCGATGATCTGCTTCTTGGTCTTGCGCACGATGAAGACCCCTCGTCGCGGCACCGTCCGAAGAAAACCTTCCTGTTCGAGCAGGGTCATTGCCTCGCGGATCGGTGTGCGACTTACGCCCAGCGCCTGCGAAAGTTGCCGCTCATCAAGCCTTATCTCCTCGCGCCGCGCGTAAATGTCGGCATCCATGATCGCCTGCTTGAGCGCCGCGTACGCCTGATCACGAAAACTGACGTTCGTCGTGAGCGGCTGCAGCGAAAGTGGCAGCGGTTGCTCGGGTGTTTCAACCATCGTAGCCACGGACGCCTCCCAAGTTATCCAGCCCGGTCCGGACGCTCAAGCCAGACCTGCGCTGCGCGCCCGTTGTCGAACAAGCGATAGCACCACGTCGACCGTCGGCGTGGGAACTCCGGTGAGCTTTCCCAGCTCTGTCACTACGCCGACGAGCGCTTCGATCTCCATCGAGCGCCCCCGCTGAAGGTCTTGCAACATAGACATTTTGTGCGCGCCGAGCGACCCCAACCCGTCAATGCGGCGATCGACATCGACGCGCAACTTCAGGCCAAGCTGCTCGCCGATAGCCGCAGCCTCGAGCATCATCGCCCGGCACACCGCACGGGTTCCCTGGTCTTGCGCAATTGCATCGGTTGTCGCCCAGGTGAGGGCGCTTACTGGGTTGAAGCACAGATTGCCCCACAGCTTGAGCCAGATCTCATCGCGGATGTCCTCGCGAATAGGAGCTTCGAGTCCGCCGGCTTCCATCGCTGCGTGGAAGCGCTCGAGTCGAGGACTTCGGCTTCCGTCGGGTTCGCCGATCGGGAACCTGCGGCCATGCTCATGGCGAATGACGCCCGGCGCGGCGACTTCGGCGGCCGGGTAAACGACGCAGCCGACCGCTCTACCGATTCCGAACAAACGCGATTGGATTCCTCCGCGATCGATGCTCTCCGGCGATGGGCCGGCGACCGTGCCGCGAGCGTGGAAGTACCAATAAGGCAGCCCATTGCTGGTCGTAACAAGGGTGGTGTCGCCGGTGATGAGCGGCAGCATCGATTCGGCCGCTTCCCCGACCTGATGCGCCTTGAGGGCAATGACCACATAGTCCTGTTCCCCCAGCTCACTTGGGCGATCGGTGCATGGGACACGTGCAATTCGCTCCTCGCCATCAATGAGTAGCGTGATCCCTCGAGCGCGCATGGCCGCAAGGTGAGGGCCGCGTGCGACCGCGCTCACCTCCGCGCCGCTGCGCGCCAGTTGCACCGCCAGGTACCCACCGATCGCGCCGGCCCCAAAGATGCAGATCTTCAACCCGCTCCGACCGCCGCTTGGTCGTGGATGGCGACCCATGCCGCCGTTTCCAGATTTCAGTATATCGTATACCACGCACCACCAGGACGCCGCAAGCCAGTTCAGAGCAGCCTCGATCCCTTCGGGCCGTACTATTTATCTACTGAAGGAATGGTTTAAAGGTAGTTGTTGACTTTCGGTGATATACCAAATACGTTATCCAAGATACTGACAAGCCCAGCCCGCCGCCCGGCGGCGACTGGGGACGGTTACCGGTGATGGCGCAAGCTATCGTTCCGGACTTCGAAGGAGGAGACCTAATGGAAGCAGCATCCCAAAGCAAACCTTTTTACGCTTCGCCTTGGTGGCAACTCGTCATCGGCATCATCTGCATGGTGATGATCGCCAACTACCAGTACGGCTGGACGCTCTTTGTAGTTCCTCTCGATAGCAAATATCACTGGGGTCGCGCTTCGATCCAGGTCGCGTTTACCATCTTCGTTCTCCTGGAAACCTGGCTGGTTCCTATCGAAGGCTATCTGGTCGATCGATTCGGTCCGCGCTGGATCGTGGTCATCGGTGGCCTGCTGTGTGGAATTTCGTGGGCGATCAACTCGTGGGCCGATTCGCTCGGCTGGCTCTACTTTGCCGCTGCGCTGGCCGGGATCGGTGCGGGTGGTGTCTACGGGACATGCATCGGCAACGCCGTGAAATGGTTTCCGAACCGTCGCGGACTGGCTGCGGGGCTGACCGCCGCAGGCTTTGGCGCGGGGTCCGCGCTGACCATCATCCCGATCGCCAACATGATCAAGACTGCGGGCTATGAACAGACGTTCCTCGTGTTCGGAGTGCTGCAGGGAGCGGTCGTGGTCGTTCTCGGATTTCTGCTCCTCGCACCGCCGGCGAGCGTGCTGAGCGCGCCAGCCAAACTCGCTCCGGGCGCGAGCCGCGCGCAGGCGACTTGGACGCAGATGATCAAGACGCCGGTTTTCTGGGTCATGTATGTGATGTTTGTGCTGATGGCCGCAGGCGGGTTGATGGCAACGGCTCAGCTCGCGCCGATCGCTAAGGATTTCAAGGTCGCGGACATTCCGGTGAGCCTGCTTGGCCTGACCCTGCCGGCGCTGACCTTTGCGCTGACGATCGATCGTGTGCTCAACGGGCTGTGCCGGCCATTCTTCGGCTGGGTCTCAGATCACATCGGTCGCGAGAACACCATGTTCATCGCCTTCATGCTTGAGGGCGTCGGCATTTTTGCGCTATCCAAATTCGGGGGCGACCCGGTTGCTTTTGTGCTCTTGAGCGGCCTCGTGTTCTTTGCCTGGGGGGAGATCTACAGCCTGTTCCCGGCCACCGTCACCGATACGTACGGCGCGAAATTCGCGACGACCAATACTGGCTTAATGTACACAGCCAAGGGAACGGCCTCTCTGCTTGTTCCGCTCGCGAACGTGCTGACCACGGCGAGTGGCGGAAGCTGGGTTCCGGTGTTCTACACCGCGGCGATCATGAACATCGTCGCTGCCGTGATGGCATTGGTTCTTCTCAAGCCGATGCGTAATGCATACACCAGCCGTGCTGCGACCGTAGATGCGCGTGCGAAACTCGCGACATAGCGGAGAATCGATCGACGGATAGTAACGCGTCAATTGATTGGACGGGAGATTGATGGGCAAAGCATTGGACGGCGTACGCATCCTCGACTTCACCCATGTGCAGTCAGGGCCGACATGCACGCAACTCCTGGCGTGGCTCGGCGCCGACGTCATCAAGGTCGAGCGAGCCGGCGAGGGCGACATCACACGAGGGCAGCTGCGCGACATACCGGGTGTCGACAGCCTTTACTTCACCATGCTCAACCACAACAAGCGCTCGATCACCGTCGATGCCAAGCATCCCAAGGGCAAACAGGTGCTCGAAGCGCTGGTGAAGCACTGTGACGTGCTGGTCGAGAACTTCGCTCCCGGCGCTCTGGACCGCATGGGGCTCACCTGGGCGCACGTCCAGTCGCTCAATCCGCGCATGATCGTCGCTTCGGTCAAAGGCTTCGGCCCGGGTCCCTACGAGGACTGCAAGGTGTACGAGAACGTGGCGCAATGCGCGGGCGGGTCCGCTTCGACCACTGGGTTCGACGACGGTCCGCCACTAGTGACGGGTGCGCAAATCGGCGACTCCGGCACAGGGCTGCATCTAGCGCTCGGCATCGTCGCCGCGCTCTACCAGCGCAGGACCACAGGCCGCGGCCAGCGGGTTCTCGCGGCCATGCAAGATGGGGTACTCAATCTGTGTCGCGTCAAGCTGCGCGATCAGCAGCGATTGGCGCGCACGCAGGTGATGGAAGAATATCCTCAGTATCCCAACGGCAGCTTCGGCGACGCCGTGCCGCGCGCCGGAAACGCATCGGGCGGCGGTCAGCCTGGCTGGATTCTCAAGTGCAAGGGCTGGGAGACCGATCCGAATGCGTACATCTACTTCATCACCCAGGCGCCGGTGTGGAAGGACATCTGCGAAGTGATCGGCAAGCCGCAATGGTTAACCGATCCGCGCTATGCGACGCCCAAGGCACGTCTGCCGCACTTGATGGAGATCTTCGGCGAGATCGAGCAATGGACCATGACCAAGACCAAGTTCGAGGCCATGGACATCCTGAACAAGCGTGATATCCCCTGTGGGCCGATCCTTTCGATGAAGGAGCTTGCCGAAGAACCGTCGTTGCGCGCGACGGGAACGGTCGTTGAAGTCGATCATCCCAGCCGAGGCAAATATCTCTCGGTGGGCAACCCGATCAAGCTGTCCGACAGCCCGAGCGACGTGAAACGTTCGCCGTTGCTGGGCGAGCACACCGACGAAGTGCTGGCCGAACTCGGCTACACCAAGGATCAGGTCGAAGTGCTGCGCGCCGAGAAGGCGATCTAACCGTAGTTTCAAGCATCCAGCGATCGGCGGCGCAAGCTGCTCCGCCGCGCTTCACATCGAGAGGAAAACCATGGCCAACAAGAAGACCGAAGTGCGCCGCGTGCTGGACAAGGTGAAAGCGGAGGCGCGCACCTCCCTGACGGCGCCTGAAGGCAAGCTCGTATGCGACGCCTACGGCATTCCGGTGCCCAAGGAGGGAGTCGCGAAATCGGCCGCTGAAGCCGCCAAGCTCGCGACGAGCATCGGCTACCCCGTGGTGCTCAAGATTATCTCCCCGGAGATCCTGCACAAGACGGAAGCCGGCGGCGTGATCGTCGGCGTCAAGAACGCCGCCGAAGCGCGCAAGGGCTTCGATGCCATCATGGCCAGCGTCAAGAAGTACAACCGCAAGGCCACGCTGCTCGGTGTTCAGGTACAGCAGATGCTGGGCGGTGGCCAGGAGGTGATCGTCGGCGCGGTGACGGATCCGTCTTTCGGCAAGCTCGTCGCGTTCGGGCTCGGCGGGGTCCTGGTCGAGGTATTGAAGGACGTCACCTTCAGGCTCGCGCCGGCATCCAAAGAGGACGCCCTTTCGATGCTCGACGGCATCGCCGCGGCGCCGATCCTGAAGGGCGTTCGCGGCGGTGATCCAGTCGATCGTCAGGCGCTGGCGAAGATCATCCAGAACGTCTCGCACCTGGTTTCGGATTTCCCGGAAATCGCCGAGATGGATCTCAATCCAATCTTCGCCACCAAGAAAGGCGCGGTGGCCGCCGACGTGCGTATCGTGGTCGACTTTGCGCCCGCGCCGGCCCGCTATCGTCCCAAACACGAAGACATCGTGCGCGACATGAACCGCATCATGAAGCCGGATGCGGTCGCCGTGATCGGGGCGTCGTCGGAGGACGGGAAGATCGGCAACTCGGTGATGAAAAACCTGATCAACGGTGGCTACGCCGGCGACATCTACCCCATCCATCCCAGCGCGAGCGAGATCCTGGGCCGGAAGGCGTACAGGAGCGTTAAGGATGTCCCGGGCAAGATCGACGTCGCGGTGTTCGCGATCCCCGCCAAGTTTGTCGCCGAGGCGCTCATCGAGGTGGGTGAGAAAAAAATTCCCGGCGCAGTGCTCATCCCTTCGGGCTTTGCCGAGACTGGCAATGTCGAGGGGCAGAAGGAAATTCAGGCCATCGGGCGCAAGTATGGCGTGCGGCTCATGGGACCCAATATCTACGGCTTCTACTACACCTGGAAGAACCTCTGCGCCACTTTCTGCACCGCGTACGACTTCAAGGGCCACGCTGCGCTCTCGTCGCAATCGGGCGGCATCGGCATGGCGATCATCGGCTTTTCGCGCTCGGCGAAGATGGGCGTCTCGGCCATCGTCGGACTGGGCAACAAGTCCGACATCGACGAGGACGATCTGCTCACCTTCTTCGAGCAGGACGACAACACCCAGATCATCGCCCAGCACTGCGAGGACTTGAAAGACGGACGCGCGTTCGCCGAAGTAGCGAAACGCGTCTCCAAGAAAAAGCCCGTGGTGGTGCTCAAGGCAGGGCGCACGGCGATGGGCGCGCGCGCGGCAAGCTCGCACACCGGAGCGCTCGCCGGCAACGACAAGATCTACGAAGACGTGTTCAAGCAGTCAGGGGTCATCCGCGCCCGCAGCTTGCGCGACTTGCTCGAATTCGCCCGGGCCATTCCCGTGCTGCCGACGCCCAAAGGCGAGAACGTGGTCATTATTACCGGAGCGGGAGGCTCGGGCGTGTTGCTCTCCGATGCCGTGGTCGACAACAACCTGAAGCTCATGGCGATGCCGCCCGATCTCGACGCGGCGTTTCGCAAATTCATTCCTCCGTTCGGCGCAGCAGGCAATCCCGTCGACATCACCGGCGGCCAGCCGCCGAAGACCTATCAGGAGACCGTTCGCCTCGGGCTCGAGGAGCCGCGCATCCATTCTCTGATACTCGGCTACTGGCACACCATCATCACGCCGCCGATGGTATTCGCCAAGACTATGGTGGAGGTTGTCGAGGAGATGCGCGCCAAAGGCATCCACAAGCCCGTCGTCGCCTCCCTGGCCGGCGACGTCGAGGTGGAGGAGGCGGCCGAATATCTGTTCGACCACGGAATCCCTGCCTACCCCTACTCGACCGAGATGCCGGTGGCAGTGCTGGGCGCCAAGTATCAGTGGGCGCGTGGAGCGGGGCTAATCTAGGCTGCGCCAGCGATCCATTCGCGCTGGTGCCGAAGCCAGCTCGACACGCCGCGGTTCGACCGCTGCCTGCGACAGGTTCCAGCCAGACTGGGCCCTTGCCAAGCCCAGGCGCGGACCACCCTCGGCGGGGATCGAGGCGCTGACTCGCTGGGCGCCGTGATGTAATCTCGCAGTCTCCGCTCGCCCGCATCGGGTTCCGAGTGCAAGGCCGGCAGGGTCCTGCATGAACGCCAATCTGTACGCGCTGCTGCACGACCACTTTGCCGAGCATTCGGAGCAGCCTTGCCTGCTGATTCCCGGCGGGCCGGTCATCCACTACGACGATCTCGACGCGACCTCGGCACGCATTGCACACGCTTTGCTCGCCGCAGGTTGCAGCGCCGGCGATCGCGTCGCCGTGCAGGTCGAAAAATCGTGGGAAGCGCTGGCGCTCTATCTCGCCTGTCTGCGCGCGGGCTTGGTGTACCTGCCCCTGAATACCGGCTACACGCTGAGCGCGAACGAGTTGCCGTATTTCTTCGAGGATGCAGACCCGGCGGCCATCGTCTGCCAGGCCGAGCTCCTCGATGCCATCACGTCGCTGCGCCCGCAGGCGGCTGTTATGACGCTTCACGGCGATTCCGTGTCATTGCTGGGACGTGCGGCGGAAAAGCCCGCGATGTTCGACGCCGTGCATTCCCGTCCGGACGACCTGGCGGCGATTCTGTATACCTCCGGGACCACCGGTCGCTCCAAGGGCGCCATGCTCACACATCGCAATCTGGGCAGCAACGCGCTCACGCTCGTCGAGCAGTGGGGGTTCACCCGTGGCGACGTACTGTTGCATGCGCTGCCCATTTACCACGTACACGGGCTTTTCGTTGCCTGCCACTGCGTCTTGCTCTCGGCGAGCCGCATGCTCTGGCTGCCTAAGTTCGACGCCAAGGAAGTGACCGCGCTGCTACCGCAAGCAACCGTGATGATGGGCGTGCCGACTTTCTACGCGCGCCTACTCGCGGAGCCCGATTTCGGAGCGGCCGCCTGCAGGTCGATCCGTGTCTTCGTGTCCGGCTCGGCGCCGCTGCTCCCGGAAACGTTCAACGCATTCAAGTCGCGCACCGGTCAATCGCTGCTCGAGCGCTACGGCATGACGGAGACTGGAATGAATACGTCGAACCCGCTGGCAGGTGAGCGTATCGCCGGAGCGGTGGGGCCGCCGTTGCCGGGAGTCTCGGTACGCATCATGAGTGAAGACGGGACGGTGTGCGCCGCCGGCGTCGTGGGCGCTATCCAAGTCAAGGGGCCCAACGTATTCGCCGGCTACTGGCGCATGCCGGAAAAAACTCGGGAAGAATTCACGGCCGACGGCTATTTCCGTACCGGAGATCTCGGCGAGCTGCTGCCCAATGGCTACGTCAAGATCGTCGCACGCGCCAAGGATCTCATTATCAGCGGCGGGCTCAACGTGTATCCGAAGGAAATCGAAGAGAAGATCGACTCGCTGCCGGGCATTGCCGAATCGGCGGTCATCGGCGTACCCGACGCTGATTTCGGCGAAGCCGTGACCGCCGTCGTAGTGCCGAAGCCAGGGATGTCGCCCAGCGAATCCGAAATCATCGCCGCGCTCAAAGCGCAGATCGCCGGCTTCAAGGTCCCCAAGCGCGTGCATTTCGTCGACGCTCTCCCGCGCAACACCATGGGCAAGGTCGAGAAGAGCGTGCTGCGAGAGCGCTATGCAACGCGCTGACGCGACTCAAGGGCCGAGCGCTTTCCACCACATGAATCCGCCGAGCAGGAGCAGCATCAGCGAGAATGCGCGGCGCAGTCTGGGCACCGGCCACGCGTGAGCAAGCCGCGCGCCGAGCGGGGCCAGCAGTATGCTGGCGCAGGCGATGCCGACAAGCGCTGGTAGGTACACGTAACCGATCGCGTACGGAGGGAGCTCGGGGTCGCGCAGACCCGCGAAGATGTAAGCCAAGGTTGCGGTTACCGCGACCGGCCATCCGATCGCGGCTGAGGTCGCCACCGCCGTGCGGACCTTGACGTTGCTGCGGACCAGGAAAGGCACGACCAGATACGCTCCGGCCGTGCCCACCATGCCGGCGATAAATCCAATGAGTGTCCCGAACGCGAACAGAACGCTCCTGCTGGGCAGCGGACGCATCACTTGCGCCGGACGGTTGATGAGCATCCGCGCGCCGGCAAACCAGGTCACGCTCCCGACAAAAGCGGCCATCACGCGCATTGGCAGCGCGCTGGCGACCTGCGGGCCTATCAGCGAGCCGATGACCAGCCCTGGCGCCATCGGCCACACGATGTCCCACGCGACCGCACCGCGCCGGTGATGAGCGCGCGCCGAAGAAAACGCCGTGAAAATAATGGTTGCAGACGAAGTGCCGATGGCCAGCGTCAGGAGATGCGTCGCGGCGAATCCCTCGTGCTGGAAAGTTTCCGTGAGCACCGGCACGATGGTGAAGCCGCCGCCGATGCCAAGGAGCCCCGCCAGGAATCCAACCAGCGCGCCTAGCGCGATGTAGACGGGCAACAGCGACCAGTCGATCACGCCGCACGAGCGGCGAGCCGCTCGACGATCTTCCACTCCTGCGGCGTTACCGGCGTGATGGACAGCCGGTTTCCTCGCTGCAGCACGCGCATGGTCGCCAACTGCGGTGTCGAACGAAGCTCAGACAGAGCGACGAGCCGGGTTTTCTCCACCAGCGTCACCTCGACATTGAGCCAGCGTGGCGCCGCACGCGTCGCACCAGGATCGAAATAAGGGCTCTTCTTATCAAACTGCGAAGCATCGGGATAGGCGGATTTGCTGATGCGCACGATCCCGGCGATCCCCGGCTCCGGGCAGCTCGAGTGATAGAAGAAGGCCAGATCGCCGACCTTCATCTCATCGCGCATGAAGTTGCGAGCCTGGTAGTTGCGCACACCGAACCACGCTGTGCTCTTCTTCGGCGCTGCCGCGAGATCATCGATGGAGAACTCGTCCGGCTCGGATTTCATCAGCCAGTAGCGCAT
>Ga0126381_100000348_pt1 | contig 49758 bp, 47 predicted proteins | sample PanSoiMetPlot_28_FD_96465 | JGI IMG/M metagenome (GOLD analysis project Ga0126381, IMG submission 96465) | Tropical forest soil microbial communities from Panama - MetaG Plot_28 | ecosystem: Environmental > Terrestrial > Soil > Tropical forest > Bulk soil | place: Panama | collected 2016-02-17 | reverse complement strand
TTCCAATATCCCAGTTTTGTGGCATACACGGCTGCGCGATCATTCATCGTGCTGTCGCTGGAGATGGTGTCGGTCGCGGTGGGATGGCAAGTGTACGACATTACGCATCGAGCGATCGACCTGGGATACGTAGGGCTGGCGCAGTTTTTGCCAGGATTCGTCCTGTTCCTTTTTGCCGGTCACGCAGCGGATCTGGTGGACCGACGCAAGCTGCTGATGTGGTGTTATGCGGCTGACGGAATATGCGCGTTGTTTCTGCTGGCAATCAGTTGGGGAGCACCGCGATCGGTGCACCTGATCTACGTCGTTCTGGTACTGCTGGGTGGAATTCGCTCTTTCAGCTTTCCTGCGAGTCGCGCGTTGCTGCCGTTGCTGGTCCCGGAGGAACACTTCGCGAATGCGGTGGCATGGAACTCGAGCACATTCCAGGCGGCGACGATCGCGGGTCCGGCACTGGGCGGAATCGCGTACGCGATTTCGAAAGGGCCACACGCGGTGTACGCACTGGCGGTGGTGGTTTCGTTCGTGTCGGTCATCATGATGATGCGAATCACGCCGCTGGCGGAGGCAAAATTGTCGAAACAGCCGATCAGCCTGGAAACCGTGCTTGCCGGTTTCAGATTTATTTGGGACAAGAAGGTCGTGCTGGGATCGATCTCGTTGGATATGTTTGCGGTGTTGCTGGGCGGAGCGGTTGCGCTGTTGCCAGTGTACGCGCGGGAGATTCTGCATACCGGTCCGTGGGGCTTGGGTCTGCTGCGCAGCGCGCCGGGGGTGGGAGCGGCGCTGATGGCGATCGTGGTGGCGCACCGTCCGATCAAACGGCGCGCGGGCGTAACAATGCTGATGTTTGTGGCTGGATTTGGAGTGTTCACGATACTGTTTGGACTGTCGAAGAGTCTTATCGTGTCTCTGATTGCGCTGTTTCTGACAGGGGCGTGCGACATGGTGAGCGTGATCATCAGGGCAACACTGGTGCAAGTAGCAACGCCAGATGAGATGCGCGGCCGGGTGAACGCGGTTGACATGCTGTTCATTGGAGTGTCGAACGAGCTGGGAGAGTTCGAGTCCGGGCTGACGGCGCAATGGTTCGGGACTGTGCCGGCGGTGGTGATCGGCGGAGTGGGAACATTGGTAATTATCGCGATTTGGGCGGCGCTGTTTCCGGAGTTGAGGAAGGCGGATCAGTTGACCGCGGCCGAGCTGGTAGAGGCCGGGGGAACGACAGAAGAGGCGTAGTTGCTAGTTGCTGATTTCAGAGGCCAGATTGCAGAGGTGGAAGACCGGTATCAGCTTTCAGCCACAAGAGAATGCTTTTACCACGGGCGACACAGGGTCGCAGGGAAAGTGGTTCACCGCGTTGAGAAGAAGAAAAGCTTGTGCGAGGTAAATGCATGGGTCCTTCGCTTCGCTCAGGATGACAAAGGGATATTCGCGAGTCTTTCGGCCGCTCAGGATGACACGGGTTGGGAGGCGGAAGTCGAGACCGACCGAGCGGTCGCCGATTCCACTGCTACAATTTTTTGTTCGACGTCGCTCGAATAGCGATTCAGTAAAACGCAGCAAGCTGCGTCTCTACAGTTGTGGTGAGTTGAAAGAGATGTGGCAAGCTACGTCTTTAACGCTTCGCTATCCTTACATCAGAACGAGCCAATACTAGAAGAGGTCGTATGCCGGAAACGATGCAACTCGCAAGTCCTGCGCCACTGACACAACTGACGGAAGACGAAATTTTATTTCGAGACAACATCCGGCGCTTTGCCGAGGAGAAGATTCGTCCGCTGGTCAAGGAAATGGACGAAAAGGGCCAGTTCGACCATGCGCTGCTGGAGCAATTCTTTCAACTTGGGCTAATGGGGATCGAGATCCCGGAGCAGTACGACGGGGGCGGAGGAAAATTTTTCGAGGCGATCCTAGCAGTGGAGGAATTTTCGCGGGTCGATGCGTCAGCGGGCGTGGTGGTGGACGTACAGAACACACTGGTGGCGAACGCGCTGCTGAAGTGGGCAAACGAGGATCAGAAGAAACGATATCTTCCGAAGCTGGCAAGCGACACGGTAGGCGCCTACGCATTGAGCGAGGCGGGATCGGGATCGGACGCGTTCGCGCTGCAGACTCGCGCTGAATTGAAGGGCAATGAATATGTACTGAACGGCCGCAAGATATGGATCACGAACGGAAAAGAAGCTGGCCTCTTCATCTTGTTCGCAACGGTGGACGCGTCAAAGGGATATAAGGGGATCACTGCGTTTCTGATCGAGAAGAATTTTCCGGGATTCACGGTTGGGAAAAAAGAAGACAAGCTGGGCATACGAGCGTCGTCGACATGCGAATTGATTCTCGAGGATTGCCGCGTACCAGCGGCGAATGTGCTGGGCGAGGTCGGGAAGGGCTACAAGATTGCGATCGAAACGCTGAACGAAGGGCGCATCGGAATTGGCGCGCAGATGCTGGGCGTGGCGCAGGGCGCGTGGGAGTATTCCTCGAAGTACGCGCAGGAACGAAAACAGTTTGGAAAGACGATTGGCGAGTTCCAGGGCATCCAGTTCCAGATCGCGCAGATGGCAACGGAAATCGAAGCGGCGCGGCTGATGGTGTACAACGCGGCGCGCATGAAAGACGCCGGCGTCGATTTCGTGAAAGAGGCGGCGATGACGAAGCTGTTTGCTTCGCAAGTGGCGGAGCGAGTGTCGTCGCTTGCGATCGAGATTTATGGGGGCTACGGGTTCACGAAAGACTATCCAGTCGAGAAGTACTGGCGCGACTCGAAGATCGGGAAAATCTATGAGGGAACGTCGAATATGCAGCTCGCCACCATCGCAAAGTTGGTGATGGGAAAGTAAATGCGAGGATAGAGGTCAGATTGCAGAGGTAAAGGTCTTACAGTTTCCTCGTCTGTTGTCCAAAACGCTCTTTACGTTTATTCCTTGAAGTGCGGCAGGACGGCGTCGCCGAAAAGTTTGGCTTGGCCGGTGCGATCGTCTCCCCAGATTTCCAGCATGATGTGGGTGCATCCGGCGGCGCGGTACTCCTCGAGCTTCGCGATACATTCTTCGGGCGTGCCAGCAATGGGAGAAACCTTGCGGAGTAGTTCATCGCTGACGACGGCAGCAGCGGCGCGCCGACCCCCTTTTTCCATGGCGTCGGCCACGGGCTGAATTTCGTCGAAGGTAATGCCGGCGGATTCGAGTAGCACATCGGCCGAGCCCTTGATGTTTTGCACCTTGTTGGCGAGGTACATGGCCGCCTGCTCGCGGGCGCCCTCTTTTCCTTGCTTGGAATCGCGACCGATGCTGCCGACGATCACGCAGCCGAGGATCAGTTTCGATGGATCGCGTCCGGCTTTCGCGGCGGCTTCGTCCATGTTCTTTTTCGAATAGCGTACGAAGGCTGGCGTCGTGATGGAGGCGGTGAGAAGACCATCTCCGAGCGAGCCTCCGAGGCGTTGCATGGCGGAGCCGGTGCCTGCGATATAGACCGGCGGAATTTTCCGCGACGCGTGCACATCGGCTTTGAGAGCGGGTACATTGGCGGCGAAAACTTTGCCCTGGTAATCAAAGGCGTCGCCTTTGAGAACTCCGCGAATGATCTCGATACTTTCGCGCATGACAGTAGCGGGGCCTACTTTTTCACCTTCGCCTTCGCCAATTTCCTTCATGAAAATTTTGGAGGCGCCTAGGCCGAGCAGGAAGCGATCGCCGGCGAGGTCCTGCATGACGCGGGCCTCCATGGCAATCTGCACCGGATGGCGAGTGTAGGGCGAAATGATTCCCCAACCCAGTTGAATACGCTTCGTCTGCGCAGCGATGACCGCGAGGATGGCGGTAGACGATCGTGCCTCAAAAGAATGCTTGCGCCACCAGGGATAGGCTTCGGCGATCCAGAAGGTGTCGAAACCGGCGTCCTCACAGGCTTTGGCCATGGCAACGGTTTCGTGGACGGGTTCCATGCTGAGTTGAAGGACTCCGATGTTGAAAGAGACAGCCATCGCTCGTTTCTCGTTTCCTTGTTTCTAGTTTCGTAGTTTCAGTCGGGATCGGACCATGCGTGCTCCAGTCCTTTGATCAGTTCCCAAATCGCTTTGTTGAGCGGAGTGGGAACACCAGTTTGCTCGCCCCATTTCACGATGGCGCCGTTCATAAAATCGACTTCGGTCTGACGACGAGCGAGAACGTCCTGCAGCATTGAGGCGCGGTGTTTGCCGGGAGCGTTTGCACCTTTCTGTACAAGAGCGCGCGGGTCTTCGTGAAGCTCGATGCCAAGCGCGCGCGCAACGGCCTCTCCCTCCGCAATCAGGTCGTTGAAGAGTTGACCGGTTGGAGCCAAACGAGTCGCAGCGCCGTGATGCAGCTGGGTGAGCGCGCCCACAGGATTTGTGGCGGCATTGAAGATTAATTTCGTCCATTGGGCGCCGCGAGCGTCTTTGAGCGCGATAGTGTTCATACCGGAACGGGTGATGAGGCCGGCAAGTTCCTCCACCTTCGACATGGAAGTGTGAGTGGGCTCGAAGGGTCCGATCCAGGTGTCGCCTCTAATGTCGAAGCCGATGTGGCCGGGAGCGATGGGATGTCCGGCGGGGAATGTGGTGCCCCGAATGACGTATTTAACATGATCGGCGATGAGTTCCTCGTTGCCGACGCCATTCTGCACGGAACACACGGCACTCTGATCGTCAAAGGCGCGAGCGACCTGCGCAACAGCGTTTTTCGTGTGGATGGCCTTGGTCGCGACGATGCCATAGTCGCAGCGTGGTAGTTCGTTTGCGTCGGAGGTGGCACGCAGGCGCGTCGTGAAATCGGCAGCGCCCGAGAGTCGAAGGCCATTCTTGTTGATGGCGTCGATGTGGTCTTTCCAGACATCGTAGGCCCAGATTTCGGCCTCTCCTTTTTGAGCGAGGTGGGCGGCGAACAGACTACCGACTGCGCCACAACCGATGATGCAGACCTTGAGCATCCTTCTCCAGATTGAAGCCGCGAGCTTCGTGCCGCGAGCTACGAGCAATCAAAATCGGGCTATGTCACGCGCTATGGCCGTTCTCCCCCGTTGTAGAACTTCCATGGCACGTCGGCGAGGCATTCGCCTTCGGTACGGCCGATGCGGTATGTGTCCTGCGTGTAGAGACAGACCTTGCCATCCTGATCGACCACCTGAGGATGCAGAGAGAAGATCATGTTCTCTTCGAGCGGGACCTCAGATTTTTCGCCGATGGCCGGATACTCGATCATGGTGGTGCCGATGCTGTGTCCGGAAAGGTGCCCGAGGGAGAAGCCGTGACGAGCAAAGATTTCGGCAACGGCGCGATGTACGTTGGAGGCGAGTTCTCCGGCGCGCATGAGCTTGCGAGCTGACTCCATAGCATGCGGATAAGCGTCGGCCATTTTTTGCGTGGTTGCGCTGGGCTTGCCCTGAATGAGAGCGCGCGAAAATTCGACCCAGTAGCCGCCCGCGCCGGTGACTTCGAGCGAATAGAGAAGAAGGTCGTTGGCGGCGACCTTGCGGTGTCCGGGGACCTTGAAAAAGGCGTTGGCTTCTCCGTGCTCGCCGGAGAGCAGAATGTTCATCATGCGCGGGCCGGCGCCGCGAGCGAAGAATCGCTCAACGGCAGGCGCCATGATCTCGGCCTCGGTTTTGCCGGGTTTGTAGGCGGCGACGAGAGCCCAGAAGCCATCGATGATGATGCTCATTGCATCGCGAACCTCCGCCAGTTCTTCTTCGCTCTTGACAGCACGCGCCATGTCAAATTCGCGGTCGAAACGGATGAGTTCAAAAGTGGCCTGGGCAAGCTCGCGATAGTCGCGCACGGCCATCACGAAATCGAGACCGTACGTGCCGATGCGTTTCCACTTGTTGTCGGTGATGCGATCGCGCAGCCACTGGCCGGGGATTTCAGGCCAGACCTGATCCTGCACCCATGGCTTCTTCTTGTCGCCGATCCAGCGGGCTTCGCGGGGAAAGACGAGGGTGGGCTCGCCATCGAGCGGGACGAGAACGTAGACGTAACGATGGACGATTTCGAATCCGGAGGTATAAAAGACAGCGCCTTCGAATCCCGCATATTGATTGCCGCATACGATGAGAGCGTCGAGGTTCTCCCATTGCATCCGGGAGCGGATGTTTTTGTAGCGGCGGTTAATTTCGTTCTGACTTGGCAATATGACCTCGGCGGCTAAAGCCGCTTAACAAGTTGGCTTATCGCAGAGCTAAAGCGCTGCGCCACCCAAATTCCGCACTCCTCTCGCAGTTGCTAAAGCGGTGCGCCACTCAAAACCGCGAATTCCCCGCACCCGTATACCGCGAGACTCTCTCGGCGCGCCTGACGAACCGGCGCGTTATCCACTCACACTGCAGAGTTCGGCTGCGGTAAGGGCGTAGATTTTCGTGATTTCGACCAGGGTCTGAATTCTGACTTTTTCTCCTTCCTTGTCGCGCGGTCCGCTGGAGGGTCCGTAGTTCACAGTTTCCACTCCGTAGCGGGTGAGCACGCTTGCGTCACTGCACCACGTGACGACTTCCCTTTGCGGAGGTGCAGCTGTGATGCGTTCGTGATTACGGTCGATGGCGCGAATCATCTCGTGATCTTCGCTGATGTGCGCACCCGGAACCGAAACGTAAGTTTCGAATTCGAGTCCCCAGTCGGGATGCTGCCTTTCGAGTTCGAAGAACACCTGCTGGATTTCGCGGCGCGCGTCTGCCATGGAAATCGTGGGTGGGACGCGGACATCGAGAAAGAGCTCGGTCTTTTCTGGAGTGCGGCTGGCGCGCCAGGCGTGACCTCCGCGGAGTCCGCCGAGATTGATAAGCGCTTTCTTGCCGCCATGTGCGGCTTTCTTTTCCCAGTGCTCGATCCACTCCAGGATCGGCGGCATGAGATCGAGCATGCGGCGGATGGAGTTCATCTCTTCGCGGCCCTCGCAGAAGGCGGTATGCACGTATATGCCGGTGCAGGAGATGCGGACCCACATGGAACCGAAGTGCTCGAGGACGACATGCATGTCGGTGGGCTCGCCGAGAATGCACATGTCGGGCAGGATCCCATGGTTAACGAGATAGTGAGTACCGCATCCGTAGCCGCGATATTCCTTGCCTTTGAATTCTCCCCATTGCGTTTTTTCGATCTCGCCGGCGACAGCGGCGATGATGACATCGCCCTTCAGGCGAACCCCGGCGCGCTGGAGAGCTTTAACCGCATGGGTGTAGCAAACAAGCGCACCCTTCATGTTGTAGATACCGAGGCCGTAGATGAATCCGTCCTTCAGGACAGCATGCGGCTTGTAACCGATACCGTTAAGAAATTCCTCTCGACCGGTGTTGGAGGTATCCATGTGGCCGTTAAACATGAGATTCTTGCCGCCACCCGTCCCACGCCAACGACCGACAACGTTGGCGCGAGAATCTTCGACTTCCTGCCAGGTAACATCGAGATTGAGTTTTTGCAGTGCCGACTGCATGTATTGCGCCATCTGAAGTTCTTCGCCAGTTGGTGACGGGATGTTGATGACGTCGGTGGCCATGGAGACGATTTCATCTTCGCGGACTTCGGCAAGGATTCGATCCGCGAGTTTCGCGTCGAGGCTGGAGGCGGGTTTGGTGGTGGCAGGCACGTGTTCTCAGTTCTCAGTTCTCAGTTCCCAGAAAAGCTAAACAGAACTTTTCTTTGTGAGCCGGAAATCGTCCGGGTCGGTACAGAGTTTTTCGTTGCCCTGATCGGTGATCAGGAAGTTGTCTTCGAGACGAAGGCCCCCGCCGCCCGGCCAATAAATCCCCGGCTCGATCGCGAGCACCATGCCTTTGCGGATTTCTCCTCCGCCAGCCTGGTGCGCGTAAGGCGGTTCGTGGGCGCGGGCGCCGACGCCATGACAAATCGGATGAGAAGGCTGGCCGGGGTATCCGCCGTCGGCGATGCGTGCGCGAATCAGCTTGTCGAGTTCGGGAAAGCTCGCACCGTGGCGAGCGTAAGAGACGGCTTCGTTAAACACTTTGAGCAGAAGGTCGAGCAGCTTGTGATACTCGGGCTTCAGTTCTCCGGGACAGGCGTTTTTTGTGAGGTCGGTCCAGTAGCCGTCGACGCAGACCCAGATCTCGAAGAGCGTGGGCTCGTCTTTCTGAACGGGGCGATCGCCAGTGGCGGTAAACGTGGCAATTCCCTTCCCTGACCAGACCAGCGTGAAGGCTCGCGCCATCTCGACCTTGCCTTTGTATCCGACGCCAACGCCGTGAACGAAGCCTTCATACATCGCTCCGACCTCGCTTTCCTTCATGCCAGGACGCATGTGCTCGCGTGTGTGGTCCATGGCAAGCGCGGCAAGCTCGTTGGCAAGACGCATGCGCTCGATTTCCTGCGCAGTCTTGATGGAGCGGGCTTCGTTCAAAAGGGGCGTGGCATCGACGACGTCGCGGCAGAATTTCTTGAAGGAATCGAAATAGGTGAGCATGAAAGTGGTCGGCTCGCCCACCATACGATCGGCAGACTGCGTGCCCATGTTGAGTTCCACGGCAACCTTGTCGGTGAGGTCGCGTTTCTTAAGCACGTCGAATGCAAGATCCCACGCGCGAAACTGGGGAGAACGCGGGTCGCGCTCGTCGTAACCTTTGAAATAGCGGATGTCGCGAGTCCAGGAATTGCGTTCCGCGTCGCCTTGCTGCGGTTCGAGGGCGATGAGCGTGGGATCGCCTTCACGCGGGAAGACGACCGCATCGTATCCCTTCATGCACCAGTAGTTGGTGAGGTAGAGAACATTGTCGGGAGCACGGCAGACGACCGCAGAGAGGTCCTGAGCGTTCATCAGGGCGCGAACCCGGTCGAGCTTCGTATTGTCGATAGGCCACATAAAAGCAGTTCTCAGTTCTGAGTCTCAGTTCTCAGAAGTGCAACATCATTGCGAGGGCGGGTCGGCCCTGCGACTGCCAACGGGGATGCCGGCGCTACAACCTGTGTGCAACTACAGGTTTGTTCTCCTCCTTGAAATTCCAGGATGCTTCCTTACCTCTGATGAGGCGGTATACGGCGGTATGCAGCGGCGCGGCAACTCCGACGCGCGCGGCTTCGCGAGCAATAGCGCCGGAGAGAAAATCTACTTCGGTCGCAAGTTGATGCCGGACATCGTAGAGCATCGACGGCGGATGGTTTGTCATTGCGCCAATCTTGTTCATCTCCCAAGGATCGTCATGCAAAGCGACGCCCGCAGCGCGTGCAACGCATTTGCCTTCGTCGATCAGGTCGTGAAGTAGGTAGCCGAGATCAGAAAGAGTGGTTTCTTCGGCGAAATGTGGCGAGTGTGGGAGTTCGGTAAGCGCGGAGACGCCGTTTACCGAGGCATTGAAAATCAGCTTCGACCACTGGGCCGGCTTCGCGTCTTCAAGTGCTTCCGCTTTCAAACCGGACGCGACGATCAGACTGGCGGCGTCGTTTACAAGCGAATGTGGCGTGCCGGTGGGTTCAAAGGGACCCATCCAGGTCGGAGTATCGAGCTCATATTGGACGTGGGTGTCGTCGTGGCGCGTACCGCTCATGAAGGTTGTGCCGCGGATCACGTATCCGCGAGTGTGCGCGGCGATGATCTCCTCGCTGCCAAGTCCGTTTTGCGCGGAAAGAACGGCGCCCTGGTCGAAATGGCGTCCGACGGGGCGGAAGGAATTGTCTACCTGCGTAGCCTTGGTGGCGACGATTCCGAGATCGCAGTCGGGAAGCTCCGCGGGATTCGTAGTGGCTTTGAGGCGGACGGAAAATTGGTGCGTGCCGGAGACACGCAAGCCATCGTCGTTCAGTGCGCGAGCATGATCGGGACGGCGGACATAGGCCCAGACCTCCGCGACCCGCGCGAGGTGGGCGGCATAGAGGGAACCGATGGCGCCACATCCGATGATGCAGACTCTGGTCATGCGTGTTTGCTTAAGCTGCCCATAAGGGCGGTGTTAAATTCACTCTCGAAACGGCCTCAGCGGCCAAAGCCGCAATCAAAAACATGCCGCCCATCGCAGCGCTAAAGCGCTGCGCCACCCAAGAACTTGATCCCCAAGACGCCACCCAGAAGTATTTGACTCACAACACGCCACCCAAAAGCGCTTGATCCGTTGTGAGATGCAGCAAGCCGCGTCTTACACTAGTTCTACATCGCATCACAGAAATTGCGCGGCTAGCAAAATTGCGCGGCTTTTCTGGGTTTCATCAAGCACGTTTCACCTCTCCCAACTTCGTCAATCATCTTTTTTCCAGCTTCACCAACTCGACGAGCTGGCCACCTTCATGTTTCTCGATCGAGCGAAAAATGCTGTCCGCGTTGTTGAACGAGTCGTTAATAAAGATGCCTTCGGCGAAGAGAGCGTCCTGCAACGCCGCCGAAATCGCATGCACCGGTGCAGCGCCGCCTTCGCCCATGCCTTTAGCTCCGCTGTAGCTGTGCGGTGAGGGAGTCGACAGGTGTCCGTATTTAATTTTCGGAATGTTCACCGAAGTAATCGGTGTGTAGTCGCTGAATGTGCTGGTCAGCATGTTGCCGACTTCGTCATACACACAGGTTTCCATGAGTGCGGCGCCGATGCCGTGAGCGGTAGCGCCATAGACCTGGCCTTCGACAATCGGCGGGTTGATGACGGTGCCGCAATCGTCGACGGCAACGTAGTCGAGAATTTTCGGAACGAAGGTTTCACGATCCACTTCGATCACGGCGATATGTAATTGTGACGCATAGGTCAACGTGAGATTACCGTACTTCCTCTGCTTGTCGGGCACCTTGAATGGGGCGCGCCAGACATAGCGGCAATTGAGCGTGATCTCGTGCAGTTCGGAGGGTAAGACAGCGCTGTTCACGTTAACGATATTGGCGAGTCCCCAGTAGTTGATCGACTTGCCGGTGCTCTTCGCTTTCAGCTCGGGCCCCTGCTCGCCGACGCCGAACTCCAGATCGCCTTCTCGGGTTTCGAGAACGAAGGCGGCAAGGCGTGACATCTCGGCTTTCAGTTTTTGGGCGGCGCCATGGACAGCGGAGAGTCCGGACACAGCGAACTGACTGGCATAGGTTCCCGAAAAACCGGTGTGCACATTGCGTTCGGTATCGAAGCCGGTGCGAACGGTGATCAGGTCAGGCGAAATATTGAGCACGTCGGCGACTACCTGGGCTGCGGTGGTCTCGTGTCCCTGACCCTGAGGGCATGAGCCGACCGCAACGACGACTTCTCCGTAGATATCGAGCTTGCAGTTGGCACCCTGCGAATTGCCGGAAAACGGCGCGTAAGGATTGACGATCTGCGACTGACCGAAGTTGTTGGTGCCGGAATCGAGCGTTGTGCCGATGCCGAGGCCGATCCAGCGGCCCTGCTTGCGGGCCTCGGCCTGCCTCTTCTTCCAATCGTTCCAGCCAATCAGTTGCTTTCCGATGTCGAGCATATTCGGATAGTTGCCGGAGTCGTAGACGCAGCCATTGGGCGTGGTGTAGGGGAATTCTTCGGGACGAATGTAGTTGCGGATGCGCATCTCGTCCGATGGAATACCGAGTTCATGTGCACAGATATCGACGACCCGCTCCAGGAACCAGAGATGCTGCATGCGGGAATATCCACGATTGGGGCCGACGGGGCATTTGTTGGTGACGGCCTGCCAGAAGTCAATGCGGAGATTTTTTACGCGGTAGACACCGCAGAAAACCTGCGACCAGATCACACAGCCTAATGGTTCGTAGCGGGGGAAGGCGCCACAGTCGTCGATGTGGCGGGAATCGATCGCGGTAATGACGCCGTTTTTGTCGAGGGCCACGCGCGTGTCGAGGAAGGTGCGCTCGTTTCCATGCGCACTGGAAACCATGTGCTCAGAGCGGGCTTCGACCCACTTGATGGGGCGTCCACCCGCTTTTTTCGAAGCGAGGGCGCAGACGGCCATCTGGGGATAACTGGTGATCTTGATTCCGAAGCTGCCACCGATGTCGAAGGTCTGAACACGGATCTTGTCAATGTGGATGCCGAGATGCGCGGCAAGGAACTGAATGGCAAATGACGGGAAGGAATTGTTGCACCAGTAATAGATGTGATCGTCTTTCGAATCCCACTGGCCGATGACCACGTTGTTCTCGAGCGGCGTGGATGAGAAGCGGTGGAAATGCATGCGGTCGATATGAACGATGTGGGCCGCATCCTTGAAGGCCTGTGCGATGTCGCCGTGATCCCAGACGCCATTCCAGATTCTGTTTGTGCCGGCGGCTTCGTGCAGGATGCTTCTGTCTTTGAGGGCCTCCTCGGCATCGACCACGGGATCGAGGGGCTCGTAGTCGATTTGAATGAGCTCCGCGGCATCATCGGCGACGCTGGGGGATTCGGCAACCACGGCGACGACGGGCTCACCCTGGTAACGAACTTTTTCCAGTGCGAGCGGGAAGTCGCGAATCCTTTGCGCGTGGTCCGGACCGATTTCGATGAAGGGCTGTGTCTGTGATGCGACTTCAGCACCGGTCACTGTACAGATGACGCCTGGAAGTTTTTCGGCGGCGGAAGTGTCGACGTTCATGATTCGAGCGTGGGCGTAGGGAGAGCGCACGAAACGGAGATAGAGCATCTCGCGAAGCTTGATGTCGTCGGCGAACTTACCGCGTCCGCGAAGGAGACGATTTTCCTCTTTACGTGGGAGGGGGGCTCCGACCCAGCGCTTGTTTCCGTTCTTGTGTTCGTCAGCCAACTCGGTACCTTTCGTCAAAACCCCGCACCGCAAAGGACACGGAGACAAACTTCTGAACAGTGCCTCTGCACGCTTTCCAAGGACAGGACTGTCAGCACCGCACCGCCTTACCACCAACTCTCGCGGGCAGGAATGTCCGCGGCACCTTCCAAACCTTTCACGGGCGAGGGCGTCCGCGCCCCACAAGCCCGCGCCACACTAAGTCAATGCTGCTTGCAAACCGTCCACTAATTTCTGTAACTGCTTCTTGCCGAGCGGTTCGAGCAGACCTCCGGCCACGGATGTGAGACGGCCGAAAATTTGCGCTTCCCCCTGCCATGCAACTTTTGTCCCGTCAGACGCCGCCGCAAGATCGAAACCAGCGATCATGGTGACATTGCCGCCGGCGACGGAGCCCTGTCCTTTATATTGCGCACGGCGCGGACGGTCGGACTGTGCAAGTTCTATTTTCACGTCCGCAACGCCTTTGATGTACGAGACTCCTACATTCACCTTGACCGTGAAGTGCGTGGCGTCCTGCACCGACATACTCTGGAACTCTGGGAGCAGAGGCGCAAATTTGTTCGGGTCGGTCAGAAAGTCGAAGACCTCTTCAGGATTTCTCTTCACTTCGAATTCGCCGGAGAACTTGATCGCCACGCTTCAGGCCCCTTTCATGTTGCGGCCGGCGAGTTGAATGGCCTTGAAGATGTTCATGTAACCGGTGCACCGGCAGGTATTGCCGGCGATGGCTTTGCGAATCTCTTTCTCTTCGGGCTCGGGATTCTTCTTCAAGAGCTGCCAGGTGGAAAGCATCAAGCCAGGCGTGCAATATCCGCATTGCAAGCCATAGGAATCGCCGAAAGCTTTCTGAATGGGATGCAGCTGGCCGTCGTTCTCAAGTCCCTCGACAGTGGTGATCTCAGAGCCGTCGGCCTGGACGGCAAAAGTGGTGCACGATTTCACGGCCAGTCCATTCATCAGGATTGTGCATGCGCCGCAGTAGGTGGTATCACATCCGACGTGCGTGCCAGTGAGGTCGCATTCTTCGCGCAAGAATTCTACGAGCAGCATGCGTGGCTCTATTTCGCGTGCGTACGACTTGCCGTTGATCGTCATCTTGATGGCGACCTTCTCGATCGTGGCGGTTTCAGGCATAGAGATGCGATCCCTCGATCTGTTCCCCCCGGGCGCGGCGTACCGCAATGCCGATGGCTTTCTTGACCAGTGCAGCGACGAGCGCGCGCTTGTAGTCCGCCGATCCGCGCATATCGGGTTGTGGATCGGCGGCGACACGAGCAGCTTCAGATGCGGAGGCGATGGCCTTGTCATCGAGACGATGTCCGCGAAGCGACGATTCGGCTTCAGTAGCGCGGATAGACGTAAGACCGACACAACCGAGAGAGATGGCGGCATCTTTGCAGGTCTCGCCGTCCATGGTCAGTTGAACAGCGGTACTCGCTGTTGGATAAACAGGCGCGGTGCGCTTGAATGCGAGATAGGCTCCGCCACTACCTTTCGGCGGAATCTTCACCGAGACTTCGGTCACAAGTTCGTCGTGGGCGAGCGCGGTCGTGTAGGCGTCTTTGATGAATTCCGAAAGGGCGATGGAACGCACACCCTTCGAGCCAAGACAATGCACGGTGGTATCAAGCGTGATGAGAGCGTTGGCCCAATCGCCACTGGGATCGGCTTCCGCGAGCGATCCGCCGATGGTGCCGCGATTTCGGACTTGCACGTCGGCGATGCCAGCGGCGCAATCATGGAGGAGCGGAATCTTTCGGGCGAGGGGCGAGTCTTCGATTTCGGCGTGGCGCGTCATGGCGCCGAGGCGCAGCGTGCCGGCGTCTTCTTTAAAAAACGACGTGCCGGGAATGAAGTTCAAGTCGACGAGGTGTTCGGGGCTGGCGAAACGAAGTTTGAGAAGCGGAATGAGGCTTTGGCCGCCGGCGAGCAATTTGGCTCCGTCGCCCAGTTGACTGAGCATAGTGACTGCTTCGTTCAGAGAACCGGCGCGATGATAGTGAAAGGATCGAGGGTACATGATGCGAGTCGGAGTTTCTTCTTGCTAGTTGCTAGTCATTCCTCAGTCGTTCGTCGTTGGTCGTTAGTCGTTAATCGTCGTCGTGGCGTTCCCTGCATCACTGCAAAGCAGCGACGAGATTCCCTACGTCGATGGTTTCTGCTTAAAGAATCCCCAAACGGCGGCCGCCATGGAGGCGATCACCAGACCGGAACCGGCGATGGCCAGGGCCTTCAGCAACACAGCATCGTGATAGTACGTCTGCAAAATCACCGACAAGGGGAAAAGAGTTCCACCCGCGAGCAGTGCCAATGCGATCGTCTGACGCAATGACTCGTTGTAATGCACATGGCCAAATGCAGCACCGAGCACAATCATTGTCATTGCAAGGCCGATCCAGTGCGAATGAGCGTCGACCTGGCGAACGTAATCATACTTTGTACTCCGGTAGGCCTCGAGCGCAGCCTGCGACGCGGCGGGATTTCGCGACGCGGCCTGAGTGAACGCCTGAGCCAACGAGCCTCCCATACGATCGAGCATTTGGTGTTCGACCAAAACTGCATAGTGCAAACCGTACAGCATACCGAAAACGGCGAGCGCCATGCCTCCGAAAATGAGGAGGCGTTGGGAGGCGTTCATATTTGCCTCCCGGGAGCAACGGAGTCCAGTGTGCCGGTGTAGCGGAGCACGCCCACCAGCATGCCGACGAGAGCAATGACTACCAGTAGACCACCGAGATCGGCGATACCGCCGGCGAGGAGGCCGAATTTCAGTTCCAATAAGACAAAGACGGGTAGGATCACGGAGCCTGCGAGAAGGACTTGCGTCCAGCGACGCCGCCATGTTTCAGACAGAAAAACGAATGGCTGAATGAAAGCGAGAAGGATTGCGAGCAATCCGAATTCGATGATGTGCGAATGGGCGGCGATGTTCACGGCGCGCGTACCCGCGAGATTGCCGAAGTTGTTCACTTCGGTGGCCGCAGCGGGAAAATCGTTAGCCGCTGATGCCGCCAGGATGTTGCCGAGAATCTCGGCCTCCGCGTGTTCGTGCTGGTAGAGAGCCGCTCCCGCGTACCAAGCGCCGTGAAGGAATCCGAGAAGAATGAGGAGCGTACCGCCGCCAAGGAGCGCGCGACGCGGCCAGGTGTCATCATCGGGGAGAGCGGACTCGGATAGTTGACGATTTCGGAGGTAAGAACGAAATCCCCAAGCCTCGATGATCAGGACGATGATCAGAAGCGCTCCGGCGGTGTCGGCGAGGACACTTGCCCAACCGATGAATGCGAATGGACTGTAGGCGAGGCCGACATAGTGGATCAGAAAGATGCCGATCGGCAGGAGTGTGCCGCCGGCGATGAAGAGTGCGGCCAGTGATTTTTTTGTTTTGGACCCAAGGGCGATGTAGGGCTGGACCAGGGCGAGAATGAGGGAAAGGTATCCAGCGCCAATCATGTGCACATGAGCGTCAAGTTTCGTGCCATGGTCTTCTAGCAAGCCCCCAAGGTGCATGAAGACCGGGGCCACCGCCGAGGGATCGCCGGCAGCAACTGCGCGGCTCGCAGCGAGGAGCGCGGCGCCCTGTTGTCCGGCGTTCTGATGGAGAACGAAAACGGCGAAGATGTCGCCGAAGAGCATGCCAGCTGTCACCAGCGCGATGCCGCCGAAAACAAGGAGGCGGCGGGCGCTCATGGGAGCGAATGCGATCGGGGATGCAGCGACGGCGGCCATCGTTGTTAATTATGCGGATCGTTATCGCCTAGCGCGATGCCTTGATACGACCTCGGCGGCTAAAGCCGGTGTTCAAATTCAGATTCAATCGCAGCATTGAAGCGCCGCACCACCCAAAGTCTTGCAGGGCACGCCAGCGGATAAGGCGCACGTGAGCGTTCAATCGGCGGCGACGGCGCCCGTGGTTTTCGACCGAAATGCGGGCATCACGTGTTTTGCAAACATGTGCTGGGTCTTGATGCTTTTCCAGTGATCAAGACCGCCGAAGTTCGAAACTATGGCCAACTCACCTATCCCGCCCTTTTCTTCCAGTGCTTTGACCTGACCAATGACTTTGTCGGGCGTCCCGATGAAGCCGATCTCCTGATCGACGATCTGGTCATACGTAAGCTTGGTCAAAGACTCGAGCGCGCCGCTGGCATAAAAGCCGTACCCCTTGGTGCGAAGCTCAGCTTTCTTCTCTTCTGATTGAATCGAGTCGACAGGCGACGCGTTGAACGCCAAGAAATTGTGAATGGCCTGCTCGACCTCTTTGCGAATTTGCTTCTCGTCTTCGTCGATGTAGACGGGACGGATGTAAACGATGTCGGGCTGATGTCCATGATCGGAGCAGGCTTTCTTGTAAATTGAAAGTGGACCCTCCAAGACCTTCCACGGGAGCAGCGGGGGTACGAAAATGCCCCAGCCCTTCTCGCCGGCCATCTGGTAAGTGATATCGCTTGTTCCACCGGTGTAGAACTTCGGATACGGCTTCTGGACCGTCCGCGGAACAACCGAGACGTTCTCGACGTTGTAATACTGGCCGTGATAGGAGAACGATTCTTTGGTGAATGCGAGTTCGAGTATGTCGATGGCTTCGTTATAGCGCGGACGACTCTCTTCAAGCGGCATGCTCGAAGGGCCAAAGAGCCAGGCGTGGCCACGACCAAGGCCACATTCGAGGCGGCCATTGGTGAGGATGTCGGCTTCGGCAATCATTCCGGCAAGGCGCATCGGGTTTTCAAGCGGAAGCGTGTGCAGCGCTGTCCGAAAGCGGATACGCCCGGTGCGTTGCGCCGCGGCGGCAAACATGGCGAGAGGGTTGGCTGAGATGGAGAATTTCTGAAAGAAGTGGTGGTCGATGACGGAGTAGACGTCGAACCCACATTGGTCGGCGTGTTCGATCTGGCGCATGATTTCCCAGGTCAAGTCGTAGTGGGACTTGCCGGGCAGAGTTTGCATTTCGCAGTAGATTCCGAAGCGCATGGTGTGTGTCCGAGCACTAGTTGCGGAGCGTTGTTTCATTCAGACCGAATTGCGATGCCATCCAGCTTATTCCAGCGAGCGGGTCGCCCATCGGGCTGCTGGAGAGAACGCCGGCGCTACCCTCGTTTCCAGCGGCGACGCCTTCTACAGTAGCGGTGTTCCTCCCGAAGTTGGGCCTCCCATGTTGCGGTAGTGGCTTCGGAAGTAAAGTAGTGGATCGCCCTCACGAACGACCACGTCTTCGACTTCCGCGATAAAAATCGTGTGGTCGCCAGCGGGCTGCACCGAATGCAGACGACATTCCAGATAAGCGAGCGCGCCGTGCAACACCGGAGTTCCATGCGCGGTGCAATCGAAACGCGCACCTGCTTCCTCGGCATGCTGATGCGTTTCGGTCGAACGTGCGTAATACTCCGAGATTTTCTGCTGATCCGCTGCCAGCACATTAACTCCAAAGCGTTTGCGAGCATGCAAATGTCCGTGCGTGCGGGCGCGATGATCGACGCACACAAGAACAAGCGGCGGATCGAGCGACACGGAACAGAACGCATTGGCGGTCATGCCGTGAACTTCTCCACCTTGGTCCACGGTAATGACCGTCACGCCGGTCGCAAAGCAACCCATGGCTTTGCGGAAATCGCCTGGGGCGAGAGTCATTGCGAAAGAAGCCTGAGGACCCATTGTCTCAAAACCTGCGGTCGGACCGGAGGAGAGATCCACCCGGCACGTACTTATGCTTACCACGTGAAGCGCAACGCAAACTGAATCTGACGCGGGTTGAAGACCGCGCTCGGCGTGCCGTACGCCGGGTTCGGGGAACCCTCCAGGAAAGACCCTGTCGCGCCCGCGCACCCCGGAGCCACGTTGTCGTTAGAGCAAAAATCCGCCGCTCCGTAACTGGTGTTGAAATAGCGCACATTCACAGTATTCAGCAGATTGAAGGCTTCGGCCATGAGTTGCATGCGCAGTCTTTCCGTGATTGGGATGGCGCGCTCCAGCCGAACATCGACGGTCTGGAATGAATCACCCTTGAATGTATTGCGCGGTTCGTTGCCAACTCGATCGTTGTTACCGAAGACATCGCCGTTGGAATCAAATCCCGCGTACTTGGTGAAATACTGCGGTGACTGCACGGTAACGATTGTGCTGAAGGTAAAGTCGCGCAAAAAGACGTTCCAATCTTTCGGGCTCGTGAAGATGGCATTACCCACGAAGCGGTGCCGCGCATCATCCGCAGAACTGGCGCGCTCCTGGCGGAAATTGGCGCTGTCCTGGGGAATGAGAACAAAACTCGGGTTCGGGCCGTTGTCGATGGAGTGCGAATACGTGTAGCTGACGGTGAACGCAAAGTTCTGCGTCATCCGCTTGTTCATGTTGATAAGCAGGCCGTCGTAAACCGAATCCCATTTGGAATCTGCTTCAAAGAAAACGCTGAATTGAGGATCGCGGAAGCCTGGCACGCCGTTAACGTGTGGTACGCCGGGAATCAGCATCTGCGTCGGATATGCTGTGCACTGCGGTGGTGGAATTGGTCCGCCAGGATTCAGGTCGGAAGCGAAGTCGAAATAAACGTTCTTGCAGCTGGCCTGGCCACGCGAGTTGAACACCTGCACGGTCCCGCTGGGATCTGGCTGATTTACGTTATAGAAACTGCCAAGATGTACGCCGCGCAGGTGGATTCCCGAGATGCTGAGAGTCGTGTCCTTAAAAGGCTGGAATTCGACTGCCGCGCTGGCTTGAACACCATATGGATTCTTGTGGTCCTCATTGAAGCGAACGATGGTGGCATCCTGTAGGAACCCGCAACTATCAAGTGTTCCGGTCGGACAGAACGGAGCGGGCGTTCCGTTAGGATAAGTGGCTTCCCCAGGCAAGGAACCGTTTCCAAGCAGGGCATTCAACGCGAAGTTCGTAATGAACGGGGAACTAGCGAAGCTGAAAAGACCCGTGTTTGCATTCAGACTATTTTCAAACTGCCGTCCCGGGTAGGTGGACAAACCGCCACAGGAAGGCTCCTGGCACATGAGGAGTGGGGATGGGATGATTCCGTGGAACAGACCGAAGCCGGCACGAACAACGACATTGTGCGAAGTGCCCAGATTGTATGCCAAGCCAACTCGCGGGTCGACGTTGTTCCATTGTGAATGAAGTACTCCCGACGGCCAGGTTTCAAATTCCCAGCGCAGCCCGCCATTGATTGTGAGCCGTTGAGAAGCGCGCCACTTATCCTGAATGTAGAAGCCGGAATAAGTGTGATCGAGTGTCGCAGCGGCTTGATTGCGGACATCCGATGAAATCGCCCCGCCCTGGTAAACCTGAGGTCCGGCAGCCAGCGTCCCTTCGGTGAATAGCGGATCTGTGTTCTTGCTGAATCGCTCAAAGAAGATCACAAACGGGTCCGGACAGGAAACATCAGCGGGACACCCGGCCGCTGTATCCGTTCCGAGGAATGCCGCGAGATTTGAGAAATCAGCTTCGAATGGATAGAAGAGCGGGAAGGACTCATACGTACCAACATGATTGAAGTTACCGCCGAAGCTGAAGGTGTGGTTCTTGAAGTTGTGAATCACGTTGTCAACGAGTTCGAAACGAGACTCGCGATAGATATCGGGGTTGCCTCGATTCACTCCGACCGCGAAAGTATTTGCCACCTCAAGGTGCGGTTGCGTCGAGACCACCGGGAAATCGAAAGTGCGGTGCGCGTACTGCATGCGCAATTCATTCACCCACGACGGCGATATCAGCGTGGTCAAGCCGCCAGCGAGCGATTGGTCACGAATGTAGTTGTTCTTGAAGGCTGACGGAAGATCAAAGCCATTGTTGAGAGGCGATTGATTCGTCAAACGGCCATCGTTGATGAAATAACGTATGTAGAGGTTGCTGTTGGCGAAGTTCTGATCGAGACGCAGGAAGCCATTATCGGTATTGGCGTCACGCAGGACGAAAAGGTTCTCGGCCGGCAAGCCAAACACGTTCGTCTTGACGTCATTGATGGGCTTGATGTTCGTCAGAACCGTTGAGTTGTAGGTCGGAGATTCGGAACGACGCTGGCCCTCATAGTTCCCATAAAAGAATGTCTTATCCTTGCGGATTGGACCGCCCAAGGCCACGCCAAACTGATTCTGATGAAGCACGTGGAAGCCGGGAGCTGACAGAATGCTGACCGCGTCCAGTGCATCGTTCCGGAAGTATTCATACACCGAGCCGTGCAGGGTGTTCGTTCCACTCTTCGTGATGATGTTGACGATCCCCGCGGTCGCCCGGCCGAATTCCGTGGTGTAGTCGGTATTGATGACGCGGAACTCCTGCACCGCTTCCTGCGGTGGTGTGCCGCGCTGAATGCCGGATGCAGTAGAAATGTCGTCGGCCCCGTCAACTGCGATGAAGTTAAAGTGGATGTTCTGGCCAGCGAAGGAGAGCTTGGTTACAGGCTCGACGATCACGTCGGTACTGCCCGATGTCGTATTGCCAATGGTCACGCCAGGAGCAAGCAACGCGAAATCGATGAACTCGCGACCATTGACAGGAAGATTGTCGATCTTATGCTCATCGATGACGGAACTGACCATGGTGCGTGTGGGCTCAACAACCTCGCCAACATCCTGAACTTCGACCTGGGTTTGAACTTGTCCGAGAGCAAGGCTGAAATCCACATTGGCTGAGGCGCCAATTTCGAGGTGAATCTTCTTCACCGATTTTTGGAAGCCAGGCTTGGAGACTTCGACGGTGTAGTCCCCGACAGGCACGCCTGCGATTTGATAATCACCCACGGAACTAGACGTGGCAGCACGAGTGAAGCCAGTGCCGGTGTTCACGATCGTGACAGACGCCTCTGGTATGGCAGCACCGGTCGCATCCAAGACACGTCCTTGGATGGTGCTGTTGACGGTCTGCGCCGCCATCCAGCTACCTGCGACAAGCAACAGAAGGAGCAGTAATCTCAGAGGACGCGCTGTGATGCATGCGTTGAAGCTGCCGGCGGGTGACTGCGGCGAACAATGAACTGTCATCGGGTTTCTCCCCTTCCTATGGTTCGAGCTGGCGGGCATTCAATGGGCGGCCCGTCCAACTGGCGCCTCCTGGGCATGCATAACGCGAGTCAACCTGGATTCGGAATCTTCCAGGTGTTGCTCCAGGACGGCGGCGCACTGCTTGAGTTTTCCAGTGCTGAGAAGCTGGTACATCTTGCGGTGCACTGGGATCAAAGCACCAGGATCGTCGTGACTGCGATCGACAAGGACCATGCCCACACGCAAGGCGCCGATTACGTTCTGATAAAAGGATTCAAGCCGCTTGTTGTCGTGAAACCGGATTAAGAGACTGTGAAAATGAAGATCGTGGCTGACAGCACGGGACCAGTCGCGATCGCGAACCGCTTGCTCATAACGGTCGAGCGCACTGCGGATTTCATGGATCAATTCAGAAGATGGACGCCGCGCTGCGAGAACCGCCGGTAATTCGAGCATCCGACGAAGCTGATAAATTTCCTGCACGTCACGGAGAGAAAGTTGGCAAACGGCGACTCCGCGGTGATGATTGCGGCGGAGCAATCCTTCCTGAGAAAGGATGCGCATCGCCTCTCGCATTGTGTTGCGCGAAACGCCGAGGGAGGTGGCGAGAGGAATTTCCTGGAGCGGGGCACCGGGACGAAATTCTCCATCGAGAATGCGCTGACGGAGCAGAGATGCCACTTGGTCGGCAACACTGACCCGATTGATTTGTGTTTGCTGCATGTCCCCTGAGACGTGGAAAGGGCGAAATCATGCCCCGGATTGTTCATCCTGTCAAGTGTTGAACAATTCAACACATGGAAGGTACTGTTATGGAATCTGGAATGTTCGAACTTTGTTGCGATTGGCGGAGAGAAATCGATTACGCCGCGACAGCTATAGGACGGCTCGTCTATGATCGTGGCAAAGTTTGTAACATAAATTGATTGTTGTTCCTGCATCGTGACCCTACTTTCCCAAGCCGCGCTGCCCCAGACCTACGAGGAACTGGACGGCGAAGGCGCGATTTCACGCGAAACGGCTTGCTCGATTCTTAGCGCCGACGAAGAACATCTGCCGCGGATTCTGGCGGCAGCGCAACGTAGACGCTCACGGTTTCGACCCGGTGCTATCAGTTATTCACGAAAAGTTTTTATCCCACTCACCACGCTGTGTCGCGACTATTGCGGGTATTGCACGTTCCGGCGCGATCCCGGGGAGCCGGGGGCGCACACCATGACACCTGACGAAGTGATGGACGTGGTGCGTGCCGGTGAGCGAATGGGCTGCACGGAAGCACTCTTCAGCCTGGGCGACAAGCCGGAGCTGTTGTTTCCAGAAATGCGCGACACTCTGCGGCGACTCGGCTACAAGTCGACATTGCATTACCTGGAGGCGATGTGCGAAATGGTGCTGCGCGAGTCGAGCCTGCTGCCCCATCCGAACCCGGGGTTGATGAGCGCGGAGTGGATCGAGCGGCTGTCGCGGGTTTCGGCGAGTATGGGCATGATGCTCGAGACGACAAGTGGCCGGCTGCTTGAGAAGGGGGCGGCACACGATAACGCGCCAGATAAGCTGCCATCAAAACGGCTGCGCGTGATCGAGGAAGCGGGCCGTCAAGGAGTTCCCTTCACCACGGGCATATTGATTGGAATTGGAGAGACGTTCGAGGAGCGAGTCGCTTCCCTGCTTGCGATTCGCGAGTTGCATGAAAGGTATGGACACATCCAGGAAGTGATCGTGCAGAATTTCCGAGCGAAACGCGGCACCCCGATGGCGCGATGGCTGGAACCGGACCGCAACGACATGATGCGAACGCTGGCAGTGGCGAGGCTGCTGATGCCTGAGATGAATATACAGGCGCCGCCGAATCTTTCTGATCCGCACTATGCCGAACTGCTGGATGGTGGAATCAACGACTGGGGCGGGGTGTCGCCGCTCACGCCGGATTTCATTAACCCGGAAAAGCCTTGGCCGCATCTGGAGGAGTTACAGCGGCGCACAGAGGCGAAGGGCTTCGAGTTGCGTCAGCGTTTGCCCGTGTATCCGGAGTACGTAACGGCGGCAGCAGAAAAAAGCGAGCTGCTTAGCGATCGACTGGGTCGTGCATCTGATCGCGACGGTTTTGCGCGGAGGGCGGCATGATTACGGTTCTCACCGGCGGAACGGGTGGCGCGAAATTCGTCGACGGTCTGCGTCAGGTGGTATCACCGGAAGAACTGACGGTAATCGTGAACACCGGCGACGACCTGCTGTGGTGGGGCCTTTACGTTTCACCGGATGTGGACTCGATCACGTACATCCTGGCGGGAAAACTCAGCCAGGAACGCGGCTGGGGCGTGAAGGGCGACACATTTTATTGCTTGCAGGCCATGGGTCAATTGGGACAGCCGATATGGTTCCATGCGGGCGACCGGGATCTGGCGACACACATCTTGCGTTCGAAGTTGCTTTCGGAGGGAAAGACGCTGAGCGAAGTGACCGCAGAGATTTCGTCCCGGCTAGGGGTACGGGCGCGAATCTTACCGATGAGCAACTCTCGAGTGGAGACGCGAATCGGAACTCCGATCGGGGAACTCAGCTTCGAGGAATATTTCGTGCAGCGCTGGTACCAGGATCCGGTCGAGTCGGTGCGGTTCGCCGGAGCGACCGAGGCGGAGCCGGCGCCGGACGTAATCGAGGCGATCCGCGGCGCGGAAGCGGTGCTGCTGGCGCCGAGCAATCCAGTAACGAGCATCGCTCCAATCCTGGCGGTGCCAGGGATTCGGGAAGCGCTGCGGGAGAGCCGCGCGCGAATAACGGCAGTGAGTCCCATTGTGGGCGGAGCTGCGGTGTCGGGTCCTGCAGGCGTGTTGATGGCGTCGCAGGGGCTGAAAGTATCGATCGCAGGCTTGGCGGAGTACTATAGCGACTTTCTGGATGCGCTCGTGGTCGACACGCGCGACCAGGCAGCGGCGGAGAAACTGCGCGAGACGGGCATGCGCGTCTATTGCACGCCATCGATCATGCGAACGAATGATGAAAAGATCGCGCTGGCGGAGGCCGCATTGAAAGCGGCATTGCAGCCTCCGGCGGCGCAGGCGGCCAACGAGCAATCATGATTCTGATCCCGGTAAAAAATCTTGAGAATGCGAAGCAGCGGCTGTCGCCTGTGCTGAACGAGGAAGAGCGGCGCGAGTTGGCGCGAGCGATGTGCGAGGATGTGCTCGAAACCGTGGCCCAGTGGTCGGAACGGCCGACTACGGCTGTGGTGACGGGCGATTCGTTTGCGTTGTCGCTGGCGAAACGATACGAATTCGAAATAATTGCCGACGATGCGAATCCGGGAGAGACGGGTGCGATCGAGATGGCCACGTCGGTCTGCAAGCGGCGAGGTGCGAAGAGCACGCTTGTGATCCCTGCGGATATTCCCTTAGTCGAAGTTTGGGAACTGCGAAGAATCATCGATACGGCGGACGGGCATGGAACGGTACTGGTTCCGGATGCTGCGGGGCGCGGCAGCAACGCCGTGTGGCGCAGCCCGGCAGATCTTTTTCCATTGCGATTTGGCAACGACAGCTTTCTGCCGCACCTTGCGGCGGCGCAAGCAACGGGGCTGCGGTGCATGGTGCTCGATTTGCCAGGAATTGCACGTGACGTGGATCGTCCGGAGGATCTGGAGGCGCTGGCCGCAGCCGACGGCAATCGGAGATCGCAAGAACTGGTGAGAAGCTGGCGCCTCAAAGAGCGCGAACAGGTCTTCGGTGATTAGCAGCGGGGAGATCCGCATTCTGCCGTTACGGGTGGAAGGAGAGATTCGGTCTGGCGACTCACTCGCGGAGAGATTGCTGACGGCAGCCGATCGGGTCAAGGTGGGTTTGCAGAACGGCGATGTACTGGTAGTGAAGCACAAGGTTGTGTCGAAGGCCGAGGGAGCGTTGGTAGCTCTCGAAGAGATTCGGCCGTCGGCTGAATCGCAGAGATGGGCACGACGCTATGGGCTCGACGCGCGGGTAACGGAGTTGGCCTTGCGCGAGAGCAGGCGAGTCGTGCGTAGGAAGCGCGGGGTGCTGATCACGGAAACAAAACATGGATTCATATGCGCGAACAGCGGCGTGGACGTTTCGAACGTGAACGGGGGGACGCACGCAGCGCTACTGCCGGTGGATCCGGATCGGTCGGCGGCGGCATTACGGCGCGAAATCAAGAGGAAGCGTGGAGTGGATGTGGCGGTAATTGTAAGCGACAGTTTCGGGCGTCCGTGGCGCGAAGGGCTGACCGAGGTGGCCATCGGAGTGGCGGGGATGAGGCCGCTGACGGATTACCGCGGCCGACGAGATTCGCATGGATATCCATTACGGGTGAGCGTTGATGCGGTCGCCGACGAATTGGCATGCGCGGCAGGATTGGTGTGCGGGAAGCTGGAGAAGACTCCAGCGTGCGTGATTCGGGGATTTCGATATCACAGCGCGAAGGGCAGCGCGCGCGAGATGATACGTCCGGCAAAACTGGATTTGTTTCGGTAGGTGTTCACGAAATACAAGGGCCCTTCACTTCGGGCTTCAAAATGACAGGTTCTCAATGGCGCCAGGAGAGTACGGTGGCAGAACAATTATCGAGATCGGAGCTTGAAGGATTTGTTTCGCGGACGTGGGAAGAGGTAGCGCCGCTCGCGTCAGCTGGAGTGCGATCGTCGATCGAGCGAGTGCTTGAGCGGCAGGATGGTGAATGTTTGAGCGAAGAAGAACGGCTGGCGCTCGCCCATGCGGATGGATGGGATCTGGTAGCGCTGCTGGTGGGAGCGGACGCGCTGCGGCGGGAACTAGTGGGGAATATCGTTAGCTACGTCGTGAATCGAAATATCAATTTCACGAACATCTGCTTCGTCGGATGCAAGTTCTGCGCGTTCAGCCGCGGGCCGCGGGAGGCCGACTCGTATTTTCATTCTCTAGAAGACATGGGACGCAAGGCGAAAGAAGCGTGGGAACTCGGTGCAACGGAAGTGTGTATCCAGGGCGGACTGCCGCACGGCCTGCCACCTTTTTATTATCGCGACATTCTGCGAGCGGTGAAGGCGGCGACGCCGGAAATGCATATTCACGCGTTTTCGCCGATGGAAATCGTTTATGGGGTCGAGCTGACGGAGATGCCGCTGGCGGATTACCTGGCGATGCTGCGCGATAACGGGCTCGACACCCTGCCGGGAACGGCTGCAGAGGTTCTGGATGACGATGTGCGTCGAGTTCTCTCACGCAACAAGGTGACAGTCGCGCAATGGCAGGAGGTAATCCGGACCGCGCATAAAGTTGGGATCCGCAGCACATCGACGCTGATGTATGGTCACCGCGAAACGCCAGAGCACTGGGTGCGCCAGATGATAATGTTTCGCGAGATCCAGAGCGAAACGGGAGGCTTTACCGAATTCGTACCGCTCGGGTTCGTGCATCAGAACACATTGCTGTTCCAGCAGGGACTGGCGCGGTCAGGACCGACGTTCGCGGAGCACTTGAAAGTGCATGCCTTGGCACGGATATTGCTGGCGGGGTCGATTAACAATCTTCAGGTGTCGTGGGTGAAGCTGGACCGCGCGGTTTCGCAGATGTGCCTGCAGGCCGGGGCGAACGATTACGGCGGGACGCTGATGGAAGAGAACATTTCGCGCGAAGCTGGTTCGACCGCCGGCCAGTACACGAGTCCGGAAGATTTCCAGGCGCTGATACTGGAAATCGGGCGAATTCCGGCGGAGAGAAACACGAAGTATTCGCGGATGCAGATCAAGTTGCCAGCGGAAAGTGCGACGTCGGAGCTGCCGATGATTGCGGAGTTCGCGTGAACAGCGAGCGAGCGATCGCGGTGATCGGCGGCACGGGCCCGGCGGGGATGGGACTGGCGTTGCGCTGGACTCGAGCTGGAGAGACGGTGATTATTGGGTCGCGCGACGCGGCGCGTGCAGAGAAGGCGGCGCAGACAATCCGGCAAAAAGCGGGGGCGCAGGCAAAAGTATCCGGGATGGAGAACGCGGCGGCATGCGCGGCGGCCGACTTGCTCATGCTGACGGTTCCGTTTGAAGGACAGGCGGAGTTGCTGAAGCAGTTGAAGCCGGCGATCCGAGCGGGCAGCGTGCTGATCGATGCGACAGTTCCGCTGGCGGCGAGCCTTGGCGGGCGTGCCACGAGGACGATCGGAGTATGGCAGGGATCGGCAGCGCAGCAGACGGCGGAATTGGTGCCGAAGGGCGTGTCGGTGGTGGCGGCGTTCCACAATGTTTCAGCAGACGTGCTGAACGGCGATGGCGATCTGGATTGCGATGTAATCGTCTGCAGCGACGATCCGCAGGCCACGCAGGTCGCGATGGAGCTGGCGGCGAAAATTCCGATGGTGCGCGCAATCGACGGCGGCAAGCTTGAAAATGCGCGGATTGTGGAGCAGATCACGGCACTGTTGATTGGATTGAATATCCGGCACAAGGGACATAGCGGGGTGCGAATTACGGGGCTGCCCGAAGTGGCGTACAAAGGATCAAATTCCCGATAGTCGCAAATGCCTCTTCAGAGGGCGAGTCGATACTCCGAAATGCCCGGGGGGCAGCTGACACTACGATCGGGGGATCTCGCTTCCGGCGCCGAGGCCAAAAGGCCCGCGTGAGCGTCGGAGGAGCAGGCGCTAGAATCGAATGGCTACTTCCTCCCAAGATGGCGATGCAATCCAGTTTGATCGCGTCTCCTTCCGCCTGAACGGGCGCACTCTCCTGCATGAACTGACGCTTTCGGTAAAGAAAAGCGAGATATTTGTCCTGTTGGGGCGAAGCGGCTCAGGAAAAACCACAACACTCAAGTTGATCAATGCGTTGCTGATGCCGACCGAAGGCGCGGTGTGGGTTGATGGGAAGAAGACCACGGAGTGGGATCCGATTCGTTTGCGGCGCGGCATTGGGTACGTGATCCAAGAAGGAGGGCTCTTTCCCCACTTCACTGTAGAGCGAAATATTGGGCTGGTGCCACGAATTGAGGGTTGGCAGCCGCAGCGTCTGCAGGAGCGGGTGCGCGAGGTGCTGACGATCGTTGGGCTGGATCAGAAGCTGGCGGCGCGGTATCCGACTGAGCTTTCGGGAGGACAGCGACAGCGAGTGGGAGTAGCACGAGCTCTCGCCGCCGATCCCTCGATCTTGATTCTCGACGAAGCGTTTGGGGCGCTCGATCCGATTACGCGGTCGGAGATGCAGAAGGAATTTCGCGAACTCCAGCGGCAAATGCACAAGACCGTGGTGTTCGTCACGCATGATCTTCGCGAAGCGTTGCTGCTCGGAGACCGGATCGCATTGATGGAAGAAGGGAAAATGGTCCTGGACGTAACGGCCGACGAATTCGAGCGTTCCAGGGATCCGCTGGCTCGAGCCTACATGGAGGCGTTTGAAGGGCCCGAGGCGGAAAGGAAACGAGCATGAACTTCTGGCAGTTCCTGGTCGCCAATCGCCAACAGGTAGCGGAATTAACGGTCGAGCACATCACGCTGGCGGGAGTGGCCACGCTGCTGGCAGCGTTGGTGGGAATTCCGTTAGGGATCGTCATCACGCGGGTACGCGGATTGAGTAAGCCGGTGCTTGGCACGGCCAATGTGATCCAAACCATTCCGAGCCTGGCGCTCTTCGGATTTCTCCTGCCAGCGCCTTGGATCGGAGCGCGCTCCGGAAGGCTGGCCATCCTCGCCTTGGCGTTGTATGCGCTGCTGCCGTTGATCCGCAACACCTACGCCGGGATTCGCAGCGTCGATCCAGCGGTCGTCGAAGCGGGACGCGCAATGGGGCTGACTGATCGACAGTTGCTCTGGCAGGTGGAATTGCCACTGGCGTCCGGAGTGATCGTGGCGGGACTGCGGATTGCTGCGGTGGTGACGATCGGGCTGGCGACGATTGCAGCGGCGATTGGCGCGGGTGGATTGGGCGAATTTATTTTCCGCGGGCTGGCGATGGTGAATAACCAGGTGATCCTCGCGGGCGCCGTTCCAGCGGCGGCGCTAGCGTTAATCGTGGACTTCTTGCTGGGGCTGGTCGAGAAGCGCTTGGGGACGTTAACGGTGAAGGCATAATTCGGTTGTGCCGGTTGGGTAAAGCCGACGGCGGCATTCCGAGTACCGGCCGGGGCTTGGCGCTACGATCGCGAGAGGCAGAGGTCCTTCGCTCCTCGCAAGATGCCAGAGTGATTCAGGGAGTTGGGCGAAAACGAGAAATGCAGGGCTCCTTCAGTCGCCTGCGCTGGCGCTCGGACTTTCTTCAGGATGACAAATATTTGGTCAACCAGTTTCTTGGTTATCGACTCTTTCTGGCTGCGACTCTGCTTTGCGCACTGCTAATCCCGAACCTCGGATGCCAGAGGCGCCAGAATGAAATCGCAGTAGGGTCGAAGAATTTCACCGAACAATTGATCCTCGGCGAGATGTTCGCGCAGATGATCGAGGCGCGTACAGATCTGCGAGTGGAGCGCCGCTTCTACCTGGCAGGAACTTTCATTTGCCAGCAGGCGATTCTGGCGGGACGGATCGATGTGTATCCGGAGTACACGGGAACCGCGCTGGCGGCAGTTTTGAAAGAACCGGCGAAGGGCGAAAGCCGCGAGGTGTACGAGCGCGTGAAAGACCAGTACGAACGCCGATTCGAGTTAGCGATCGGGCCTCCGCTGGGATTCGACAACACGTTCGCGATGATCATCCGCGGGGAGGACGCTCGGCGGCTCGGGGTGAAGACGCTCTCGGAAGCGGCGGCCTATACGCCAAAGTGGCGGGCTGGTTTCGGTTACGAGTTCATGGAGCGTCCCGATGGATACAAGGGGCTGGTGGCGACGTACGGGCTGAAATTTGCCGAGGCGCCACGAATCATGGACCTGGGGTTGTTGGCGCGTGCCCTGAAGGATCGGCAGGTGGACCTGATTGCGGGAAACAACACGGATGGACTGATCCGGGCGTTGGATTTTTTTGTGCTGGAGGATGACCGGCATTATTTTCCGCCGTATGAGGCGGTAGCGGTGATGAGAGGTGCAATGGTGACAAGCCACCCGGAGGCAGTGCGCGCTCTCGATGAGTTGGCGGGAAAGATTTCGGATGACGATATGCGGCGGTTGAATTATGCGGTGGATGGCGAACATCGAGATGCAGCGATTGTGGTCAAGGAGTTTTTAAAGAAACAGCAACTGGTCGAGTAGGAAACGCAGAGGCCCTCGCTCCGCTCACTTTGACAAGAGATTTGACCGAGTGGAGACGACCGAATGCATAGGTCCTTCGGTCGTCTCCGCTAGCGCGCTTGCGTCCTTCAGGATGACAAAGGTTTGAGCGAAGTGGCGCCCCAACAAACATGAAATGGCGGCTTGACCAGAAACGATAACGATCGAGTTTTCGGGCAGTTCCTTCCCTGTAGCTGACCTCACAAGTGTCCGTGATACGTGTCACACCCTGCTGCGACATAGAAATCGATAATTCTTGTGAGCCTGCGGGGGCGCCTAGGCTCCCGTTTGTGGGGGTTTTTTCGTGGCCAAAGGACGCGTTGCCATCGTGGTCGAGCGATGTAAAGCGTGCGGATTCTGCGTGGAGTTCTGTCCCACCAAAGTTCTAGCGCTCTCCTCGGCTTTTAATTCCAAGGGCTATCATCCGCCGCACGTGGTTGCGCCTGAGAAGTGCAGTGGCTGCGACCTGTGCGGCATGTACTGTCCGGATTTTGCGATCTACGGCTATCGGACGCCGGAAGCCAAGGCGGGCAGCAGCAGGAAAGAAGGGGCCGAAAGCGGAGGTGAGCAATGAAGGCCGACCCGCGGGGTGTACTGACGGGAACTCACTTTATCGATGGCGACCACGCGTGCTGCGAGGGCGCGTTGGCGGCGGGAGCGCGATTTGCGGCCGGATACCCGATCACGCCCTCAACGGAGGTCGTGGAGCGGTTCGCGCAGCGTGTCCCGATGGTGGGGGGAGGCTTCATCCAGATGGAGGACGAACTAGCGGCGTCGATTACGTTGCAAGGCGCGGTACGGGGCGGGGCGAAAGCTTTCACGGTGACGTCGGGGCCGGGCTTCTCATTGATGATGGAGCACATCGGTTATGCGGCGATGACGGAAACGCCGTGCGTATTCGTCGACGTGCAGCGCGGCGGGCCATCGACTGGATTGCCGACCCTTCCGGCACAGGCGGACATGATGCAGGCGCGCTGGGGTTCGCATGGGGACTACGAGATCATCGCACTATGCCCGAACTCGCCGCAGGAATGCTTCGACCTGACGGTGAAGGCCTTCAACCTGGCGGAAGAATTTCGCGTGCCCGTGATGTTCATGATGGATGAAGTGGTCGGGCACATGACAGAGAAGGTAGTGATCCCGCCAGCGGACCAGATTGAAGTCGTACCACGGAAACACACGCGCAAAACGGTGGAAGAATTTCTTCCCTACGGAACGAATGGCGACATGGTGCCCGAGATGGCGCACGCCGGCGAAGGCTATAGGTTCCATGTGACGGGTCTGACGCATGACGAGCGTGGGTACCCGAATATGACGCCTCTGGTGCAGCAGAAGCTAGTGACGCGACTGCAGGAGAAGGTTCGCGCAGCGGCCGATCACATAGCAATGTTCGAAGAAGAGAGGACGAGCGACGCGGACGTGATCGTGGTCTCGTGTGGGATTACGTCTCGCGTGGCGCAACGTGCGATCGACATGGCGCGCGATCGCGGGTTGAGAGTCGGAAAGCTACGGCTGATCACGGTGTGGCCGTTCCCGGAAAAGAAGATTCGCGAACTTGCGGCGAGGACGAAGGCGTTCGTCGTACCGGAATTGAATCTGGGACAGATGGTGCGCGAGGTAGAGCGTGCGGCAGGAGGAAAGGCGAAGACGGTGCTGGTACCACACGCGGGGGGCAGCGTGCATCGCCCGCAAGACATTCTGTCGGCAATCGAGGAGGCCGCGCGATGAGCATGCTGGTGAATCCGACAATAGGAAACCCGGTTGAGCCGTTCTTGCGTAGCGACCGCATGCCGCACATCTGGTGTCCGGGATGCGGGATCGGAACGACGGTCAACTGTTTCGCGCAGGCACTGATCGAGTCGGAGATTGATTTGAAATTGCTGGCCTTGGTCTCGGGTATCGGGTGTACGGGGCGAGTAGCGGGCTACGTGAAGCTCGATTCATTCCATACGACGCACGGGCGCGCGATTCCGTTTGCAACCGGGATGAAGTTGGCGAATCCGAAGCTGAATGTGGTGGTGTACTCGGGAGACGGCGATCTGTCAGCGATTGGCGGAAACCACCTGATTCATGCAGCACGGCGGAATATTGATCTGAAAGTGATCTGCGTGAACAACCTGATCTATGCGATGACAGGCGGGCAGACCGCTCCGACGACGCCGGGGCACGCGATCACATCGACGTCGCCCTATGGAACGTTTGAGCCGGCGTTCAATCTTCCGCACTTGGTGGAAGCCGCGGGCGCAGTCTACGTGGCGCGCTGGACAACGTTCCATGTGCGGCAACTGGCGCGATCGATCTCGGAGGCATTCAAGAAAAAAGGGTTCAGCTTCATCGAGGTAATCTCGCCGTGCCCGACGCTTTATCAGCGCCGCAACAAGTTAGGCGATGGGCTCGACACGATGAAGTACTACAAGGAAAAGAGCAAGACAAAGCACGGAGCGCCGACGAGCGTAGTGGGACTGACCATGCAGGGCGAGATCATTGTAGGAAAGTTTGTCGATCGAGATCGCCCCGACTACGCGTCGCTGCTGAAAGCGCAGATGCAAGAAAGTTTGGGCGATAAGTATGTGGACTACAACGACGAGCAGGGCTATGTGTGCGGCGATGGCGGTTGCGCGGAGGATTCATGCCACTAACTGAGGTGCGGATCGCAGGATTCGGCGGGCAGGGCGTGATCCTGTCGGCCATCGTGCTGGGTAAGGCGGCATCGATTCACCAGGGCGAATTTGCCACGATGACGCAGAACTTCGGGCCCGAGGCGCGCGGAGGCGCGTGCAGTGCGCAACTGGTGCTGTCGGACAAACCGGTGCTGTATCCGTATGTCACACATCCGGACGTGCTCGTGGTGATGTCGCAAGAGGCATATGCAAAATTTGCGCCGGAGTTGAAAGACGGCGGAACGCTGCTGATCGAACGTGACCTGGTGCGAGTGACTGACTTGCCAGCGCAGACACGAATCTACAGCGTACCCGCGACGCGGCTGGCGGAAGAGTTGGGCAAGCGCATGGTGCTGAACATCGTGATGGTGGGATTTTTCACAGCTGTGACGCGCCTGCTCGACCCGGATGCCGTGCGAAAAGCGGTGATGGATTCAGTGCCAGCGAGTTTTCGCGACTTGAACCTTAGAGCATTCGAAAAGGGATACCAGTACGGAAACGCGGCGCTGGCCTCGGGCCCCGAGACGCTAGATCTGGAGCAGAATGCGGTAGTTTCGCAAGAGATATAAGATCGGCGGCCGACTCCAGGCTGTAGCCGGTTTCTCAACAAATCGTTTTTCGTGAAGTCAGATCACACTCGCGACCGTAGCGCCGGCGTCTCGCCGGCAGTCGTGGGGGCGACTCGCCCCAGCTACAGCGAAATTACGATCCGTGACCGGGGACGTCTGCCTCACCGGGAAAAAGACAACGGAACTTACTTTGTCACGTTTCGGCTAGCGGATTCTCTTCCGAAAAACGTTCTCTATCGGATCGCCTCGGAGCGCGAAAGCATTCTGAGCCTTGCACGATCGCAAGCAAGGGAACTCACAGCACGCGAGCATCAGCATCTGAAACGCCTGATGACGGCACGGATCGAGCAATACCTTGACTCGGGTGCTGGTTCATGCCTCTTGCGAAATACTGTGATTGCCGAGACTTTAGCGGGGACATTCCGTTTCTTCAATGAGAGGAGATATCGGCTGTTCGCCTAGTGCATCATGCCAAATCATGTGCACGTGGTCGTGAGAATTTTCCCGCAGCACCAGCTCGCCGACGTGCTGCATTCATGGAAATCTTACACGGCTCGAATGGCAAATCGGGTGCTCTTGCGAAATGGAAGTTTCTGGCAACGAGAGTACTACGACCATCTGCTGCGAGATGAATTGGAATTTGAGCGGGCGGTGAGATACGTCCTGGAGAATCCGGTGAAGGCCAGACTCAAGGGTTGGAAATGGGTCTGGATGCGCGAGATTCCAGGTTGAAAAGAGACTAAGGACTTTCTTGGACGGCGCGGGCAACGTGCCCGCGCGACTGCCGGCGAGGACGCCGGCGCTACGTTCCATGAACTGTCGGCAGGAAAACAGTCGGTCGATTTTTTCGCGCATAGTCGCCGGGCGCGTGGCAACTTCTGCGAGGGCAAGATACCCGCGCGACCGCCGGCGAGAACGCTGCGTTCGGGAACTACCTGCCAGGCGGGATTTGTTCTCCCAATTCGTCTTCCACGGCTAGAGTAGTTGCAATTTCTTGCTCGGGTTCGCCGCCGGCTAGGCCCTGAGCAAGAATCAGGCGGCGGGCCTCGCTGCGTAACTCAGGCAATTGTCGCCAGAACCAGAACGCTCCCAGAAGACATGCCACGCCACCTATCCCCACGGTAACCGGGGCTCCGAAACGGTGCGCCAATGCTCCTCCAAAGAGCGAACCGAAGGGAGCCATTCCCATGAACATCATGGTGTAGACGGCGATCACGCGGCCGCGTAGCTGGTCCGGAACCATGGTCTGAATGAGCGTATTGGAGCAGGCCATCTGCAACATCACGGCATACCCCGCCGGCACAAGCAGCAGCACAGAAAGCCAAAAAATCCGCGAGAACGAGAACAATAGAATGCTGAGACCGAAACCTGCGCATGAAACCGCGACCCAGCGGCCAAGCCCCTTCACGCCGGTCTTGGAAGCAAGAGTGAGCGCCCCAAACAGTGCGCCAATGCCTGTTGCGCCCATCAGGATGCCGAGTCCACGGGCGCCTTGGTGAAGAATCGCATCGGAAAATACAGGCATGAGGACGGTATAGGGCATTCCAACCAGGCTAATGAGACCGATCAGGAGCAACAGAGCGCGGATGATCTTCGTGCTGTTAACCCAGCGAAAGCCTTCGGCGATGTCCTCCAACGGGGAGGTCTTGGTCGATCGCGGCTGGCCGTGCACCTTCATAAACAGCAGGCCAATAATGACCGCGATATAACTGATCGAGTTGGCGGCAAAGCACCATCCCTCACCAAACCGGATGAGCATGATTCCAGCGATCGCGGGGCCTACTACGCGAGCTCCGTTGAACATCGAGGAGTTCAGCGCAATGGCGTTCATCAAGTCCTCCTTGCCCACCATATCGACTAGGAAGGATTGGCGCGCGGGAATATCGAAGGCGTTGACCACACCAAGCAAGATGGCGAGAACGTAAATGTGCCAAATCTCAATTCGGCCCGAGAGAGTCAGCCACGCCAGAATGGCCGCCAAAATCATCGAAGAAGCCTGAGTCGCAATGACCAGGCGGTGCCGGTTGAGGCGATCGGCAATCGTGCCGCCAAGAGGAGCGACAAGAAAAACCGGAATCTGGCTGGCAAATCCGACAGCGCCGAGTTGCAACGAAGACTTTGTAATCCTGTATACCAGCCAGGCTTGGGCGACGCTTTGCATCCATGTGCCAACGAGCGAAATCAGCTGCCCGCTGAAGAAAAGCTGGAAATTGCGATGGCGGAGAGCCCGCAACGTGACAGCCCACTGAGATTGTTTCTGTTCGGTCGGATTTGTGGACGAACTCACTTCTAAAAACCTTGGCACAAATGGGGGAGAAAGGGCAAACGTTGGCCCTGAATCGGGCAGTGTTGAGGGTTAACGATGGCGCTCGGAAACGGCAAATGCATCGGTCCTTCAGTCGCTTTCGCTGACGGTCACGCTTCCTTCAGGATGACAAGAGACAAAGCGGTGACGACAGTGCAAAAAGATTTCCACAGGGGTGACAGGCGTCATCCAAAAGATGACTTCCCCAACGAGCCGAAGCGCGATAGAGTACAGTTCCCGCCGTACGATCTTCTAAATTTTGCGGCAACCACATGGAAGGACGACTGATGAGCACGGAACCAGTACAGCTCGAGCGCAGAGTCGGTCAACGATTCGAGGTACACCTTCCAATCGTGATCCGTGCGCAGGGGCTTACGATCGCGGGCTTCAGCCAGGACATCGGTTCCCGCGGGGTCTTTCTATACACCGAAGCTCGGCTTGCCGAAGGTGATGCCGTGGAATTGACCTTCACAATGCCGTCTGAAATCACCCTCGCCGAAAGCATGCGAGTTCGGTGCCAGGGACGGGTGCTTCGGGCCAATCCTTCGCCCGCCGGACAAAAGAATGGCATAGCAGTGCAGCTGGATTCCTACGAATACCTCTCGGAAGTTGAATCTACAGCGAATTTGGCGACGCGCCCCACGGTTCCCGAGCCTGAATCTGAAGGTCCCGGCGTCATATCCCACTGAGATCCGTGCGCTGTGGCGCCATCCTGGCAGTGAGCCTCGGACAACTCTCGCTACGTGGGTGATACTACCGAACTTAGCCACTCCGACGACAGAGCAACCAAGCTTCGGTGATTCGTGCCTATGTAGCTTTGCAAAGAACCCCCTTTGCCTTACAATGCGAAGTAACTTGCAGCTCAGCAGGATTTGTCGGCGCGCCAGCCATTCACTTGCGCCTGCCGGGCAGACCCGCCGGGTTTCTCTTCGCCTCCTTCGATTACGAAGGTCATTTGGCCGTAGTACAGGAAGTTCGTAGCATGACCAAAGAGACCGAGAACCGACTCATGCAGGGCATCGCTATCGCCCTCCTCACGGAGGATCGCGAACAATCCGCCATCCTGACCAATCGGCTGGAGAGCACTCATCTCACGCGCATGGTATTCAGCAACGTCGGTTTTCCGATCGGGCCAAGCGATGCGGTGCTGCGGCAACTGCAAGATCAGCGGGCAGAAATCGTATTGGTGGATATTGATCCGCAGAATCCGCAGAAGGCGATCCGGACCATCGAGTTAATCCACTCGACAACCAACGAGATCACCATTTTTGCCTTGGGCGAGATGAGCCAGCCCCTCAATATCGTTTCTGCGATGCGAGCCGGGGCAAGAGAGTTCCTCGACCGAGCAGCGACGCCGGAGATGCTGATCGAAGCATTTGCCCGGTTTACGTCGTCGCTGAGCCGTGCGCAACGCAGTGCGGGCAAGGCAAGAATCTTCACTTTCCTGAATGCGAAGGGCGGAGCCGGAGCAACGACGACCGCGGTCAACACCGCTGTTGCGTTGCAACAGACGCATGGGCAGGTCGTATTGGTCGATTTCGCGCTGCTCGGGCACTGCGCACTGCAGCTGAACTTGCGTCCGCAGTTCACTGTGACCGATGCGCTGCAAAATCTGCACCGCATGGACGGCGCGCTGCTGGACGGTCTGATGACGCCGTATCGCAGCGGACTACACTTGCTGGCGGGGACGCAACAGCCGAACGCGACGATTCCTACAGCATCGGAAATTGCGCGGCTATTCGATCTGCTGGTGAGCCAGTACAACTTTGTGGTGGTGGATTGTTCGGGGCGGCTGGATGCCGCAACGCAGATCATCTGCGACCTGTCGAACGCAGCGCTGCTGGTGACGCAGACCGATGTGGTCTCGCTCTGGAGCGCGGGCCGCATTCAGACATTCCTGCAGGAAGGTGCCGGACGCGACCGCTTGCGGATTGTGCTGAACCGTTTCAAGAAGATTCCTGGTTTCACCGATGAAGATGTGGAGAAAGCCACCAACTGCAAGGTACTGTGGAAGGTGCCCAACAATTTCCAGGTAATCGGCCCGGCGATCGACAAGGGCAATCCAGTGGCGCTGCAAGAGCATCATGAAGTCGGGCGGTCCTATCATGGCCTAGCGTCAGAACTGGCGGGCGCGAGCCCGGCAGCGGAAGGCGCGTTGTCTCTTCTATACCAGCACGACAAAGCCGACAACAAAAAGCGAGCTCCCAGCCGCCTCATTGTCTCGCCCATGCGCGCGGGACAATAATCTCCGATGGTTGACGATTTTCGAGTGACGATTTTCGAAGTAAAGACTGTCGTGCTCTGTGTCAGCTAGAATCGCGTCGAGCAGCCTCCTTGCACGTTTTCACCTCGTCAATCGCAGATCCTAAATCAACAATGTCCCTTCTATCCCTCCTGTTAGAATGAGCGATCACGCTCATGGGCTTTGACTTCGTAGAGATTCTGTTCCAGATGATTGCGTTCCTGTTCGCCATCAGCATCCACGAGTCTGCCCATGCGTGGACGGCATCCCGCTGCGGTGATCAGACGGCACGAATGTTGGGGCGTGTGACGCTCAATCCAATCAAGCATATCGACCCGATCGGTACAGTTGTTTTGCCAGTTATCGCAGCAATTAGCCATATACCTTTGCTGGGCTGGGCAAAACCGACGCCAGTCGATCCGCGTAATTTCAAGAATCCCGTGATGGATGACATTCTGACCTCGGTCGCGGGACCGGTCAGCAATTTCATTGTGGCCACCGGGGCGCTTTTCATACTCGGCGGGATCGCGCTGACTTCACTTACCGGGCGTAGCGCAGTGGTCGGAATGATCAGTGGACAAAGCGGGTCGGCTGACTCGACATTGTTCCCGCTGAGCAAGCTGCTGTTCGAGTTAATGCTGGTCAATATCTGGTTGGCAGTATTCAACCTGATCCCGGTGCCGCCCCTGGACGGAAGCCATGTCATTCGGCACTTTATGTCGGAGTCGGTGCGGCGGGCCTATGACAGCGTCGGAATCTTCGGATTGATGGCACTTGTATTTCTTGGCGGGAACTTGCTGTCAGCGGTAACACGGCCGTTTATTCTTTTCTACGTGACGATGCTGGTGAAAATTCTGAATGCCTAATCCTTCCTTAAAGAAACGCGTGTTGAGCGGAATGCGCTCGACCGGAAAATTACACCTTGGCAACTACGTAGGCGCTCTTGAGAACTGGGTGCGCATGCAGGATGAATACGACTGCTTTTTCTTCCTGGCCGACTGGCACGCTCTAACGACCGACTACGCGGACACATCCCACGTAAAAGAGAACTCTGTCGAAGTGATGCTCGACTGGCTGGCAGCGGGGCTCGATCCGGAACGATGCGTGATGTTCATCCAGTCGCATGTGCCGACGCATGCGGAACTACATTTGCTGCTCTCGATGATCACGCCGCTGGGATGGCTGGAGCGCGTGCCCACCTATAAAGAGCAAAAGGAAAATATCAAGGAAAAAGACCTGGGGACGTACGGTTTCCTCGGATATCCGGTGCTGCAATCGGCAGACATCATCATTTACAAAGCCGATTTCGTGCCTGTCGGCGAAGACCAGGTGGCTCATGTGGAGCTTACACGGGAGATCGCGCGACGCTTCAACGGCTTCTACCAGGGAAGGCGGGGCGATATCTTTCCGGAGCCGAAGGCGTTGCTGACACCAGCAGCGAAACTTCCGGGAACCGACGGTCGGAAGATGTCGAAATCGTATGGAAACACGATCATGCTGACCGATCCCGAGCCGGTGGTGCGGCAGAAGCTGAAGACGATGGTGACCGATCCGGCCCGCGTGAGACGAAGCGATCCTGGGAATCCAGATGTTTGCCCCGTAGGCGACCTGCACAAAATATTCAGCGACAAAGAAACGATGGCAAAGGTCGACGTTGGTTGCCGCTCTGCGGGCATTGGCTGCATTGAATGCAAGGGTTGGGCGGCCGACGCACTGGTGAAAGTGCTGAATCCGATGCAGGAGCGACGCAAAAAATACGAGGACAATCCGCGGCTAGCCTGGGATATTCTTGAGGCAGGCTCGGCGCGTGCCCGCGAAGTTTCGGGCGCCACCATGGATGAGGTCCGGGAGGCAATGGGCATGTCGCTCAACTACGAGCCGCCACGGGGTTCTTCGAAGTGAGCGATGTGTCGCAACCCATAGCGGAACAATCTGCACCGGCGACGGCTGCCGCAGCCGCTCCCGTTCAGCCGAAAGCCAATACAAAAAAAGATGAGAGCGACTTCCCTTTCGCGGTCGAACTGGGACAGCTCTACGAAGGGCCGCTCGATCTGCTGCTGGATCTGATCCGCAAGCAGGACATCAACATTTACGACATTCCGATCGCGAAGATCACGGCGCAATACCTCGTGTACGTCGAGCGGATACGCGAGCTGGATGTAAATGTGGCCGCCGAGTTCATTTACATGGCGGCAGTGCTGATCCACATCAAGTCGAAAATGCTGCTGCCGCGCGATCCGTTGGCGCCGGCGGACGCGCAGGAAGATCCGCGATCGGAGCTAGTGAACCGGTTGCTGGAGCACGAAAAGTTCAAAGCGGCGGCGCAGATGCTGCTGCAGAAGCAGCAAATCGAAGACGCGGTGTTGAGCAATCCGGCGCTGAAGGAGTTCATGGATGAACCGGGAACCGAGCCGGAGCTGGCAACCGATGTGATCGACCTCGTGAAGACGTTTCAACAGATCTTGGAACGGGCACGGTCGCGGCCGATTCTGAATGTCGACGAGGAGACGGTAACGGTCGGGCAGATGATTCAGTATCTGCATCGGCGGCTCTCCATCGAAGAGCGACCGGTGCGGCTGAAGCAGATGCTGCGGAATATCGCATCGCAGCAGGCACTGGTTTGCATGTTTCTCGCGCTGCTGGAACTGGTACGGCTGCAGGCGATCCAGGTGCGACAGGAGCACGTTTTTGGCGAAGTGTTGCTGCGGAAGCATTCGCACTTCGACCAGGTGATGAACGAGCAAGCGGCGGTGAGGGACGATTGGAAGTGATTAGTGGGTAGTGGATAGAGTTGAGCGTCTATCACTATCGACTAATCACTAACCACCTCTATGAGCCTTAAGGCACAACTTGAAGCAATTGTGTATGCGGCGGACACGCCGATCACTGTGGACCAGATCGTCAAGCTGGTGAAGGAAGGCGTTCTGGCGGAAGGGGCGGCGGACGAGAACGAGGTGAAGTCGCGCGTCCGCGCTGCGCTGGAAGAATTGACTACGGACTACTCGGGCGCGGATCACGGAATCGAGATTCGCCAGGTTGCGGGCGGGTATCGCTTTTCCACCAAGCCAGAGCAGCACGATCTTGTGCGGGCGTTCGCCAAGGGATTGAAGCCTCCGATCCGTCTGTCGCTGCCCGCGCTGGAGACACTGGCGGTGATCGCATACAAGCAGCCGGTCACGGTGCCGGAGATCAGTGAGATTCGCGGCGTCGATTCGGGCGGCGTCATCGCGACCCTGCTCGACCGCAAGTTGATCACGACGGCTGGGCGGAAGGCGGTGATTGGCCGGCCAATTCTGTATCGCACGAGCAAAGAGTTCCTGTTGCGGTTCGGGCTGAAGGATGTGAGCGAGTTGCCCAGCATGGAGGAGTTCGAAAAGCTGGTGGCGGAGTCGTTCCAAAGCGACTTAATGGAAGAGCCGGCGGCAGCGGAGTTGAGTCTTGGTGGGGGCGAGGACGCTTCCACGACTGCCGGCGAGGATGCCAGCGCTGCGGTCGAGAGCCGCGAGGGGCCCGAATCAGCGCGCGCGGTCGAGTCCGAGTCAGTGCGCGCGGTTTCGCCGGCCGAGGACGAAACGGCGGAAGTCGCAGTGACGCAGGACGAGACGGGAGACAAGAACCCAGCGGCGTAGCGCGGCTCGGGGAAACTAGGCGTCAGAATGCGGGCTGACTTCTTCCGTTAGCAGCTGACGCCTCGTGAGGCGCTTGTAGATAGCGGCCGAGGGCCGCCCACGCAGGCCCTGCTTCTCGCCAGTTCTGTTACCCTCAATTTCATGCCTGCCGAGCGTTTGCAGAAAATCATTGCCGCTGCCGGGATTGCGTCGCGACGAAAAGCCGAGGAGATGATCGCATCGGGGCGTGTGAAGGTGAACGGGCACGTGGTGACCGAACTCGGAACGAAAGCCGATCCCGAGCAGGATCACATCCGGGTAGACAACAAGCTGCTGCATGGGCCTGAGCGCTACACCTACATCGTGCTCAACAAGCCACGGGGGTATGTCACGACAACGAGCGATCCCGAGGGCAGGCCGACGGTGATGGACCTGGTGAAGGGGCTGCGCGGGAGAGTGTATCCAGTAGGGCGGCTGGACTGGGCCAGCGAAGGGTTGCTTCTGCTGACAAATGATGGCGCGCTGGCGAACGGGCTGATGAAAGCTGCTTCGCATGTCCCAAAGACCTACGTGGTGAAAGTTGCAGGGCAACCGGAAGAAGAAAAGGTCGAGAAGCTGCGCAAGGGAGTGTCGATCGCGCTAAAGGGCGGACGGCGGGTGCGCACAGCTCCAGCGAAAATCCGCCTGATCAAGGAAGGCGACAATCCGTGGCTCGAGGTGACGCTCACCGAGGGCAGGAACCGGCAGATCCGCAAAATGTTCGACGAGGTCGGGCATCATGTGGAGAAGATTCGGCGGGTGCATTATGGACCGCTCACGCTCGACGTGCCTCCTGGGGAATATCGCAGCTTGACCTTGGAAGAAGTGGCACAGCTGAGGGGAGCGTTGACGGGGAGAAGGGCGGGCAAATCTGCCGCGCCAAAATCTTACAAGAGAAGCTAAGCCATTAGTCTTTTGCTGCTGGCAACGCTTCAAGCTTCTCCATAGTGCGGGCGAGAATGGATTCCGGCGACCCCATCGCTGAGACGGACACGAGTAATCCAAGATTCCGATAAAACTTGATCAATGGCGCCGTACTGCGCTCGTAGGCATCGAGGCGGACCTTGATGGATTCGGAGCGATCGTCTTCCCGCTGGAAGAGGCGCGCGGCGCATCGATCGCAGGTGCCTTCCGTTTTGGGCGGCCGCTCGGTGATGTGGAAAACGGATTTGCATTTCTCGCAAGTGCGGCGTCCGCTCAGGCGGCGAGCGATTTCATCCACCTGCAATTCGTAGTTGAGGACTGCGCTAAGGGAAAGCTTCTCGTCTTCCATTAACCTCTTCAGCGATTCGGCCTGGGTGAGAGTCCGCGGAAACCCGTCAAGAATGAAGCCGCCGCAATGGAGAAGGCACTCGCTGCGCTCACGCACCATCTCCCAGACGGTGGAGTCAGGGACAAGTTCGCCGCGGCGCATGAACTCGACGGCGGCACGCATGGCGGGCGACTGATCGCAGTCTCTCAGTTTTCCTGCGGCGCGGAAGACATCGCCGGTGGAGAGATGGCAGGCGCCGAGGCGATCGGTGAGGAGTTCGGCCTGCGTGCCCTTTCCGACTCCGGGCGCTCCGAGCAGAACCAGGCGCCAGGTCTGAGTTTTCTTCGCCGGAAGTGCAGAACATTCGGCGGATGGGCCTTGCAGCCAGGCAGCGCGGTCGGTCTTCAGTTGAGGGTTCATGAAGTTGAGGGTAGCCGTCCCTGGAGCGGAGGGCGGTGATGGCGGTCACAGCAGGATTGCAGAATAAGAGGGCAGATTGCGGAGGTAGAACTTCAGCGATCAGCTGCCGGCTTTCAAGGCAAACCCTTCTTCGCGCTGCACAGCGTCCACGCAACTGCAGAGTTCCTTCGCTTGTCGTCGCTGCGCTCCGGTTTAGCTCGGGATGACAAGGGGATGTCTTTGCTGCGTTTTGGCCGGAATCATTTTGCGATCATGGGGAGGCGGGCAGCCCCGAAGAGACCCGCGTCGCTGCCGAGTAGGGCGCGAGTGATGATCGTTTTGCGACCCTTGCCGGGATCGACTTGCGCTGAGGCTCCTTCACTGCCGCTCAAAGCATCTGGCGCAGTCGCAGCGTAGACCATCGATCGCTGTCGCAGTTCTTCGAAGATTGAAGGCGAGAACGCGTCCCACGCGCTTGAGACTCCGCCGCCAATCACGTACATCGGAAGGTTGAGCGCGTTCACCATGTTGGCAAGCACGATGCCCAGTGCCTGGCCCACACGACGATAAATGCGGCGGGCATCTTCGTCGCCCTGGATGGCGAGGTTGTAGATCGACTTGGCGCTGAATTCTGTGTCGGAATGAAAGGCGCGTGCGAATGCCGACGACGCATCGCTGGCCACGCATTCGCGGGCCATGCGGACGACAGCTGTGGCGGAGGCGTATTGCTCGAGACATCCGCGATTGCCGCAGTTACAGGGATGACCTTCAGGCTCGACGGTGTTGTGCCCAAACTCTCCGGCCATGCCGTTCATGCCGTGCCAGATTTTTCCTTCAACGACGATGCCGCCACCAACGCCAGTGCCGAGGGTCCACATCGACATGTCATCGTAGTGTTTGGCTGCCCCTAGCCATTTCTCGCCCAGCGCAGCGACGTTGGCATCGTTTTCCAGGATAACCATCGTGTTGATGCGACGCTCGATTTCTGCGCGCACGGGATAGTCTGCCCACCCCGAAAGATTCGGCGATTCGCGGAGCATACCGCTTTGCAGATCGATGATGCCGGGCACGCCGATGCCAATTCCGAGCAGCCCGCCCGAAGTGCTGAACTTTGCGGACATGCGCTGGATGGCGTCACACATATCGTTGATGACATGGTCACGCCCCAGAGAAACCCGCGTCCCAAGCGTGACTTTTGCGATGAGATGACCGGTCTCATCTACAGCAGCGATGCGCAGATTGGTGCCACCGAGGTCGACTCCGATAGCGAAATTCGTCATAGGAAAAGTCCAGCGCGTGGTGTTGGAACATCCTCCGCGCTCTGCCATGCTTTGTACAAGGATGATACGGCTTCGTCAATGATCAAACGTTATGACCAGCTACTTCTGGCAGGTAGGGCAATAGTGGCTGCTGCGGCCGGTGATGACGATGCGGCGAATCGGCGTCTTGCAGACGAGGCAGGGCTCACCTTCACGCCCATAGACGCGATGCTGGAGTTGGAAGAAGCCTTCTTCTCCGTCGGCATCGACGTAATCGGAGATCGATGAGCCGCCGAGCGCAATGGCTTCCTGCAAAACTTCTTTGATAGCAAGATAGAGCTTGCGGAGTTGGTTACGCGTCAGGGTAGAGGCGCGGCGGCGCGGGCGGATTCCAGCACGGAAAAGCGCTTCATCCGCGTAAATGTTGCCGACCCCGCGTAGCAGCTTTTGATTCAGAAGGGCGCTTTTGATGAAAGTTTTGCGTCCGCGAAAGAGCGTAAGGAAGGTCGCCTCGTCGATTTCGAGAGGCTCGATGCCGCCGGGATCGAAAGTATCAGTGTGGACGCTGAGCTTTCCGAACATGCGGGGATCGATAAAGCGCAACTCGCGACCGGAGCCGAGGCTGGCGACGAGATGAGTGTGCTTGACTGGCTCAGCTTCGGGCAGACAAACGAGGAGCCGTCCTGTCATGCCAAGGTGGACAATCCATTGCGCGGTGTGGGAAACCGCTGGTTTGTTTGCATTGGCGGTGACAGCCGATTTGCGTGCTTTGGCGGACGAGAATGCTCGAGCCCCACGAGACTTTTTGGCGGGCGACGGAGCCCGCCCCACATCTGCCAAGTCGATCACGATGTGTTTGCCAGCGCGGTGGATATCGACGATCTTCTTGCCCTCAAGCGTGGAAGCGATAAGTCCAGCCGGAGATTTAAAGGGCTGAGCCCGGGGCCCAATCCAAACCGACTCAATACTTTCGCCGGTGACGCGCTGGGCGAGGCCGCGCGCAATGGTTTCCACTTCGGGGAGTTCAGGCATTGACGAATTAGTCTATAGCAGGGGTGAGATTCAAGGCCTCGCAGTTTATGCCTTGACAAAAATCGATATTTTCGAGTAACAGGCAAACACGGTAGTAACCTTGACCGCTTCCTTGGGTGCTGCAATGCTCACCACCATGGCTGAGAAGCGGGACACTTCCAATAAGCGCAAGCGAGCGCCTCGAATCTGCGTCCCCAATAGCGAGCGTGCGCTTTTTACGGTCGAGAACGGCCAGTTCGTCGGGGTGATCCAACGCCTATCGCTGACGGGAGGCTCCGCTATTTTGTCCAAGGGACCGATTGCCAAGGGCACAATGGGCAACATGGACCTGAAAACTGTCTTCGGCAAAGTCTCGGCGCACGTGGAGTTCCTGCACAGTGGCGCCGACGGGATCCCGCTGGCCCAGGCTTTTCGCTTTCTTGCGATGGACGAGAAAAGCGCGCAGCGCTTCCGCGCGGCCGCCGAACAGATGATCGCCGAAGGATTCAGCGATGACGACGACAAAGGCTCCGCCGGGCAGACCTTCAACAAACTGATCCACAGCGTGCGCCGTCTAGCGGCGAGCATCTCTTCCGGGCGGTAGGCTTTCACCCGCGCCAGACAATCCAGACATTGCGGCGTCTCGCGTGTCAGGGTTTGCCCCTACCCGCCGCATTGGGTATGCTAGGACGTACACACCAAGCTCCGCCGATTATCCCAAGCTTTCCAGTCCACTAAACAGCAGCGGAGCAGCCAGTGTGTGCGACCATGGGGCGGCCTGACGGTCGCACAATTCCAACGGAGTTCAAAATTGAAGAGGGGCAAAACTGCAGTCATTGTGGGTGCCCAGTGGGGTGATGAGGGCAAGGGCAAGATTGTCGACGTACTGACCCGGACATTCTCGGTGGTGGCACGCTATGCGGGCGGCCACAACGCCGGTCACACGGTGATCATCGAGGGCAAAAAGTTCATCCTGCAGCTGGTGCCGGGCGGAATCCTTCGGCCGACGTGTATCAACGTCATTGGCAATGGCGTGGTGTTTGATCCGCTTGCGTTTCTGAAAGAAGTGAGCACGCTGCGGGCCGGCGGGGTAAAAGTCGACAACAACTTGTTTATCTCGAATCGCGCGCAAGTCATTCTTCCCTACCACCGCATGATGGAACTGGGCTCGGAGAACGCTCCCGGCCGAGTGAAGATCGGAACGACGTCACGCGGAATTGGTCCAGCGTATGAAGACAAGATGGGAAGACGTGGGCTGCGGGTGGCGGACCTGCTCGATACAGAGTTGATGCGGACGCACATTGAGAATGCCTGCCGCGAAAAGAACATGATCGCCCATGCGCTCTTCAACTCCGACCCGCTCGATGCAGACAAAATGCTCAAGGAATATTCCGAGGCGGCAACGCAGATTGCACCGTTCGTGTGCGACACGGCATTGCTGCTCAACAAGTCGCTACGCGAAGGCAAGTCAATCGTGTTCGAGGGAGCGCAGGGTACGATGCTCGACATCGATCACGGGACTTATCCATTTGTCACATCATCGAGCGCGACGTCGGGGGGCGCCGTAACAGGCACGGGCATTGCGCCGACCGCAATCGACACCGTGATCGGCATCACCAAGGCCTATTGCACGCGCGTGGGTGGTGGTCCATTTCCGACGGAGGCGCTCGACGAGCAGGGCGAGCAGTTGCGCAAACGGGGCAACGAATTCGGAGCCGTGACCGGACGTCCTCGGCGGACAGGGTGGCTCGATTTGCCTCTGCTTCGATACGCTGGCATGATTAACGGAATCTCTTGGTTAGTGGTGACCAAGATGGACGTGCTCGATCACCTGGCAGAGATTCCTGTATGTGTGGCTTATAAGATCAACGGGAAAACAACGGAAGAGATTCCGGCGCAGGCTTGCGGATACGAAAAGATCGAAAGCGTCTATCGTAAGATGCCGGGGTGGGCGACGTCGACGCAAGGCATCACGACGGTTGAAGGATTGCCTAGGCCGGCGCGCGAGTATCTAGCTTTCGTTGAAAAGGAAACGGGCGCGCGGGTGGGAATGGTTTCGACCGGGCCCGATCGCGACCAGACGATACTGGTTCCGGAATTCGTGAGCAAACTGGGCCTCAGCACGAAATAGCCCGGCAGCTCAAGGCTGAGCACAGCAGCAGAGGAGAACGGAGCGAACGGATGGTGGTCCTGGCAGTTACCTGGATGGCAAAGACCGGACGCGAGTCCGACGTGGCGTCAGTCTTTGAGAAACTGACAGCTGAATCGCGCAAGGAACCCGGCTGCGTGATCTACCAAGTGCACAAGCACAAAACGGAGCCTCGCCGGTTCTTTATCTACGAACAATACAAGGACGATGCGGCGCTAGAGGCGCATCGCACCACTCCGCATTTTCTGCAGTTTGCGAAAAAGGATCTGCCCAAGATAGCCGATCGGGTTGAGGGACATCTGTTCGAATTGCTGGGGTAACGGCACCGCTCAGGACAGCACGGCTGCGCGGACAAGATGCCGCCGTGACTTCTGGCTGAGCACAGGGCCACGGTCGGATCGGTAGGCCTTCACTTCTGCTTGTCGACCATCAACTCGCCGCCCGAGGCGTAGCTTTCCTTCGACACTTCCACAAACGTGACGACAATCGCCTCGCGACGGGCGCCCGCTTCTTCGACCATGGCGTCCGTTAGACGCTGGGCGAGTTTACGCTTCTGATCGACCGTTCGGCCTTGCAGCATCGTGACTTGGATTAGGGGCATAAGAGCAGTTGCTATTTGCTATTAAGAAAGCTCGGATTTCGCAGTGCGAATTGCAACCAAGTACGAACCAAATTATCGAGCCAGTTCGTAGCCGGCGAAAAAGAAGCTCAGCTCGTAGCGGGCGGTATCGTCAGCATCGGAACCGTGGATCGCATTGTGCTCGATGCTGGAAGCCCATTTCTTCCGAATTGTTCCTTCTTCCGCGTTCGCTGGGTTGGTGGCACCCATCAATTTGCGAAGATCCGCGATGGCGTTTTCCTTCTCGAGCGCCAAAACGACGATCGGACCGCTCGACATGAAGTTGGTGAGCGAGTTATAGAACGGCTTGCTGGCATGCACCGCATAAAAATGCTCAGCCTGATGCTTTGAGATCTCGAGCATTTTCATTGCAAGAATGCGGAAGCCATTCTTCTCGAATTGTTCGATGATGTCCCCAACGGCGTTCTTCTTAACTGCGTCGGGTTTGACGATAGTGAGTGTGCGCTGCAATGTTTTCATGTATGAGTTCTCAAGAATCAGTTTCTCAGTTCCCGGTTCTCAGTTGGCACTTAGCACTTGGTAGTTAGCAGTTCGCTCCTCGAACTCAATCGAAAGCCCACAACTCGAACTCACGATGAAAACCTCGACTGTGGCTGGAAAAGAGTCCTGGCCCTGTCAAAACCTAAAGCATGAGAGAGCTTCCCAATTGCCAAATGCTAATTGCCAATTGCTAGGTGCTAACGGCTGTGGCTGTTGAAAAACTCTTTTTCGCTAAATTTGCCAAAATGAAATTCCGTGAGGATGCGTTATAAGCGATCCTCTCGGATTTCAAGACATTTTGGATCCCCAGAATTTTGGCTCTTTTCG
>Ga0126381_100000347_pt1 | contig 50020 bp, 44 predicted proteins | sample PanSoiMetPlot_28_FD_96465 | JGI IMG/M metagenome (GOLD analysis project Ga0126381, IMG submission 96465) | Tropical forest soil microbial communities from Panama - MetaG Plot_28 | ecosystem: Environmental > Terrestrial > Soil > Tropical forest > Bulk soil | place: Panama | collected 2016-02-17 | reverse complement strand
AGCCGCGCCGCAATATCGACCATTCTGCTCAGCTCGTTGCGCACAGGTCGATCTCGGCCGCTGGCTCAAGGGCAACTACCGCATCCCAACGGAAGAAGCGCCGGACGAGGGCGAGGGCGAGAACGGCCGTTGACCGCGCAACCAAGGCCGGCGAGCATGTGTCGATGAGCGCCTCGCCCCGGCCCAATTACTATAAGGTCATCTATGCCGATCCTCCTTGGACCTTTGCCACCTATTCGCGCAAAGGCAAGGGGCGCAGCGCGGAAGCGCACTATGACTGCATGTCGATGGAGGACATCAAAGCGTTGCCGGTGGCGCAGTGGGCCGCCGAAAACTGTGTTCTCTTTCTTTGGACGACTGACCCGCTGCTTGAGAAGGCATTCGAAATAATCCGGGCTTGGGGATTTACATACAAAACGGTCGGTTTCTATTGGGCGAAGTTAAACAAGGAGACGCCGGCCGAGCCTAATCGCGCCTTTTTCACAGGGCTCGGGTTCTGGACCCGCGCCAATCCGGAGCTATGTCTGCTCGCCGCGCGCGGCAAGCCGCATCGCCGGCGGGCGGATGTCCGCAAGCTAATCGTATCCCCGCGGCGCGAGCATAGCCGCAAGCCGGACGAAGCCTATGAGCGGATCGAGGCACTCTGCGAAGGACCTTATCTGGAGATGTTTGCGCGCTTCCCGCGTCCGGGCTGGGACAGTTGGGGGATCGCCCCCGAATTGCCTGGGATCAGACGGCGGCGGTGGCGCTCGGATAGTTATCCGGGTGGGCTGGAGGCTACCGATTTGCTGAGGCCGCGGTGATCTTCACTCCACTTTAAGCACCGGCTCCGAGAGTAGGGGAGGGTGAAAGCCGGACCGGGGTGGGGTTGTGATCGGCTGGGCGCTGCGTTGGCTATTGCTGTGTTGCGGTATCGCACTGCTCGGTTTCGGATTGTTGGACCGGGCTGCGACGATGCTGCCGGCTCCGGTCAAAGTGGAAACCGCGGCAGGCACAGGACCCGCTGTCTTGGCCCGTCAGGCGGGCGGCCAGTCGGCCAATACGATCGTCTATAGCGCCGATGCCCGCGGCCACGTCGTCTTGAACGCGGCGATCAACGGCGCACCGGTCGGGATGCTCGTGGATACGGGTGCGAGCCTGGTAACGCTAACCCCCGAGGATGCGCGCGCTGCGGGCATCAGCCCAGGCGAGTTGATTTACAGCGCACGCGTCAACACGGCAAACGGCGCCGCACGGATGGCGCCGGTCACGTTGCGCGAGGTGCGCATCGACCAGTTTTCGGTCTATGACGTGTCGGCCGCAGTTGTCGACAACCTCAACGTCTCGCTGCTCGGTATGAGTTTTCTCAACCGGCTACAGGGCTACGAGATGCGCGACGGCAAACTCACGATCACCTGGTAAACCGGATCGTCCAGATCGAACCGCCACACTCATTGGTCATTGCGAGCGAAGCGCGGCAATCTCGGGCGGCTGAGCCTCGTCCGGTCGAGATTGCTTCGTCGCACGACGCGCTCCTCGCAATGACGCGGTTAGTGACGTATCTGCGCTTTTACGGCCGTCAGCCGGTCGCTGAGGCTCTGCGGTGCCGGCGATTTCCCGGCCGCAACAGCCATGGCGGCCGCGATGTTGGGATCATCCTGCTCGGGTTGCGTCGGGCGCAAAAGCTTTGCCTTTGCCATTGCCGCATCGGCCGACGCCATGTCCCGCGCGGCGGCGTCCTGCATGGCCTTGAGCGCGACCGTCATGCTGCTCGTCGCGCTTGAGAGGCCGGCCGCTCGGCGCGCCGCATCCGCCTGTTGTTCGGCCGCCTGGCGCTGTTGCCCCGCGCGCGCCATCTCGCGGCGAGCCCGCTCCAGCTCAGAGCGGCCCTGTTTGAGCTTGCCGCCGGCCTCGGCATAGGTTTTCTCGAGCATTTCGAGAAAATCCTTGGCCTCGACCGCATCCTTTTTTTCGCGTTCGATTTCCGGCGCCATTTGCTCCAGCATCCCGACCAGCGTCTCGAGGCTGCGCTCCAGTGCTGCTTTGCGCGCAGGATCGCTCGCCGCCGCAATTTGACCCTGCAGCTGCTCCGCGGCGGCCATGCGCTGCTGCGAGAGCGCCTGGATCGTGTCGGCCTCCTTCTGCTCGCGCTCGTAGCTTTGGCGGGCCGTTGCGACCTGACGGCCGAGCTCGTCGAGATGTTGTTCCATCGTGCGCAATTCCGCCTCGCTCGCCGATTGCGGATCCCAACGCACGAGCGCCTCGACGCCGGCCTGTACCGCCTTGTCGGCCTTCACGCCGACCATGTTTCGGAGAAACGCCAGCATGAGCCCCCTCCTTGGCTAATTGCGATCACGCAGGAACCATCGCTGCCGCGTTGAGCAGGCCGATGGAAAGTTGGGCCGCGACTAGCGGGATGGCGCCCGCGACCTGACCCGCTTCGATCATCATCCGCATCCCGCGCGACAAATGCAATACGATTGCAACCGTCAATAGCTGGAGCAGGACGGCCACAACTCCCCACACCAGGATGTCGAGGAGCGCACCGGTGGTCGCCAGCAGGGCGGCGAGCGGGATCGCCAACGCCACGAGGGCGCCCCCGAGGACTGTCGCCGCAGCGGCGTTGCCGTTGCTGACGAGCTCGCGCTCGCGAAAGGGCGTGATCGCCATGTAAATGAAGATACCCGCCACCAGGAGGGCGAGTACCAAAACGAACTGGATCAGGAGCATCGGCAAGCCGCTGCCGAGGGCGGCGAGGATCGAGGGACCAGAACCGTCAGACGCGGTGTTCATGCGTGGCTCCGTTCAGGCCGCCAACGGAACGCTCGGCAGGTTCAAGGCCGCCGGGTTGATGTCGATGCCGGCGTCGATTTGGACCCATGCCTGACCTGTCGCCTCGATGGCGGCAACGAAAATGTACTCCGTATCCGGTGCCGGCGGCGCGCCGCCGGTAGGCCCGCCATAGAGCATCGCCTGCAGTTGCCGCTGTTCAGCGTGGTCGAGGTATTGCAGCGTTTCCTCCATCTGGCGCGGCTGGACACGGTTGCCGCTCGGCGCCCAGATCCGGCTGTAAATCTTGTTGTCCTTGGTCTGAAACGATGGCCATCCGATCATCCCTTCCCCAGGATCGAGCCACAACCCCCATTCCTGGCGATCTGCCGGGGTGACCTCGTCGAGCCGGGAGAAGTAGCGGCACTCGTCCGGCCGGCCGTCGGCGCCGAGATGCAGCTGAAAAAACGCCTTGCCGCTCGGCAGGTAAAGCCGGTGCAGCTCGAGGGCGCCGTCGCGCAGCACGCCGACGACCTCGACGCTGACCATGCCGCTGCCCTCCGGCGGCTGCACCTTGGTCAAGCCGGCAGCGAGCAGGAACGGGGACGGATCGGCGGGCAATGTCATCCCGACCCGGAACCGTGTCGCGGCGGTGCCGGCGAGGCCCGGAGCGGCCGCCGATGCAGCGGGACGCGCGATGCGGCGGCGCCACAGCCAGAGCAGCAACAGGATGACAATGCCAATAAAAAGGACCGGCCCGATGAACCCCGAGCCGCTCGGAGCGGCGGGCGACGGGCGCACAAGCGGCGCCGCGCTCGGGTTGCGCGGCTGGCCCTCCATTTGCGCCAGCCGCTGATCGAGCTGGTCGAGCTTGGCCGCAACCGCGGGATTAGCGCGCGCTTCGCGATCAGCTTCGCGGCGCCATTGGACATAGCCGGGATCGTATTGGTAATTATGGAAATACTCAGCGGAGCCGGGCGAGGAGAGCGAGCTCAGCGCCGCCCACAACGCCACCGCAGTCAGCGGTCCTGCACCCGGCAATGCAGGCCCTCTCGCCCATCCGCGCGCCGGCTGCTCTTCTCCCCAGATCGATGGCCGGCGAGGCGCCTCCTCCTGCCAGTTGTAGCCGCCGGCATAAGCGGGCGGCCGCCGCGTATATGTCTCGACGGGCCGTTGTGCGGCCTGATACTCGCGCAACGCCTGTGACGACAAGCTGCGGGAGAAGGCCTGGTCTCCGCCATACGACCGCCGGCTGTACCCGCTGCTGCTGCTGACGGGCGGCCGCCGGCTGGGAGCCGAATAGCCATAGGTCGTCGCGCCGCCGGTCCGGCTGTAACCGCCGCTGCTGTACTGGCCCCAGGCGGGGCCCGGTACGTTCGAGGTCGCGAGAAGGCAAAGAACGTAAAACAGCGCCTTCCTGGGAGTTCCGGTTAGGCGCGGCTCGGGGCCGCCCTTCTTCACACGGATGCGCTTTCGAAGCATCACAGGTCTCGATCCGGCCTGTTCAGGCAGCACTCCGACGGTTCCGAGCTAGTTTTGCCAATCGCACTGTAACGATCAAGATATCCTGCTAATTGCCGCGATCGTATTCGCATTGCTTCTCAAATGATACCCTTTGCGCGCCGCCTACACATTACGACGGATCCGGTGGCGGCACTGTCGCGCAGTAGTTTTCGCGAACAGCTGTCGTGCTACGAATGCGCAACGGGAAACTCGCCATCAATCGACAGAAAATAGCAATCGCCGGCGCCCGACGGGCCTTTCAGGGTCAGATGCGTTCCACCTCCGGATAGTATTGCGGGGCTTCGCCGCGGTCGAACATGCCGTAGTCGCGGATCACGCGAACCCGCCGGTGACGAATATCGCCGGGCGCCACAGCCGGCCATCCCGCTGCCGCTGCTGCATTACGCCACGAGGCGAGAAGGATGAACTTTTCGGGCTGATAGATGCTTTTGAAAACGTCCCAATCGAGCAGACCCGGGTCCCCGGCTTTGCCAGGCGCTCCGAGCCGGGCAGCCACCGCCTCGGTGTCGGGCTCGGCGGCTAGGCCCGCAAGAGCGCCCTCCGACAGCGCGATGAGCTTGGCCTGCGCCGCGGTCGCGTCCAGCCGTTGCTCGATGAGGCTCTGTCCTGGCGGCAATTGGTTGTCGGCGATGATCTCCCCGACCCGCAGGTGGTAGTCGCGAAAGACCTCGTTGCGGCCTTTCTGCTGGATCTCGTGATGCCGCGCGGAGGTGCGCCAACGGATGACCGCCTTCTCGTCTCGCCATACTGAGAGCGAAAGGACCCAGCCTTGCCGGCGCAGGCTTGCGAAGCGCTCATTCTCGACAAACCCGTCGATTTGCTCCAGTTCGGGCCGCAGCTGCCGGGCATAATCGAGATAGGCGTCCCACTGATCCGGCTTCGGGTTCACTTCGAAAATCACGGCAAACATTATCACTCTCCCGCCGGCGCTCGCCGCCTGACGCTTGCACTCGGCGGGGAAGTTATGGCCCCTTGGCGCTCGGCCTGTCGAGCGGAAGGGAGGAAGGCGATGCGCGTATTCACGACATTGCCGCAGGAGGATCTGCGCAAAGTGGCGTCGGCGGCGCGCGCGATCGAGGCCGAGGGCTATGACGGCGTCGCCTCGATGGAGAACCGGCACGACCCGTTCCTGGCTTTGGCAATCGCCGGCACTGCGAGCGAGCGCATCGAACTGCACACCAGCGTCGCGATCGCCTTTGCCCGCTCGCCGATGGCCGTCGCCGCGGTCGGCTGGGACCTTGCCGGCGCGACGGACGGCCGCTTCGTCATTGGCCTCGGCTCGCAGGTCAGAGCGCATAACGAGCGGCGTTTCTCGGTACTATGGACGCCGCCTGCCCCGCGCATGCGCGAATATGTACAGGCATTGCGCGCGATCTGGCGCTGCTGGAAGTCCGGCGAGCGGCTCAATTACGAGGGGCAGCACTATCGCTTCACATTGATGACGCCGGGCTTCACGCCCGAGCCAATCGCGGCGCCGCCTCCGCCGGTGACGATTGCCGCGGTCGGACCGGCGATGCTCAAAGTCGCCGCCGAGGAATGCGACGGCGTCAAATTGCACGGTTTTTGCACCCGCAAATACCTCGAAGATGTGGTGATACCGCGCATCGCCGAGGGCCTCGTCAAGGCCGGGCGCAGGCGGAAGAATTTCGAGATCGCGGGGGGCGGGTTTCTCGCCACCGGCCCCGACGACGCGGCTGTCGCGCGCGCCTTCGAATGGGTGCGCGAGCGCGTCGCGTTCTATGGCTCGACGCAAGCGTACTGGCCGGTCTTCGCGCTGCACGGGCTCGAGGATCTCGGCCACAAGCTGAACGCAATGACCCGCCAGGCAAAGTGGACCGAAATGGCCAGCGAAGTGCCCGATGACGTCGTGCACCTGTTCGCCGCGATCGGCCGCTACGACCAGATCGTCAATGCCATCACCGAGCGTTTCGGCGGGTTGACCGATGGGTTGAACGCGCGCGCCAACACTGCGCTGCCCGGAAATCTGCCGCGCGAGCTGATCCAGGACATCCGCCGCATTCCGCACGCCTTCACCGGCTTCTGCCTGAGCATCGGCTAGCGCTCTTGTTCACCCCTCCGGAATGCGGCGTAATTGCCGCAGTGCATTTGAGGGAGGAAGCCATGGATCAGCCGTCCGCCAGGCCGATCGAGGCCGCCGGGAACGAAATAGACCGGCCGGCGCCGAGCCCGCCTTCGCCGCGGGTGTGGGGCAGCGATGCGATCGCGGCGGTGTTGCGCGAGCTCGACATCCCCTATGTCGCGCTCAATCCCGGGGCGAGCTACCGCGGACTGCACGACAGTCTCGTCAATTATCTCGGCAATACCCGGCCGCGCATGCTGTTGTGCCTGCATGAAGAGAGCGCGGTGGCGCTGGCGCACGGCTGGGCCAAGGTGACGGGGCGGCCGATCGGTGCGATCGTGCACAGCAATGTCGGGCTGATGCACGCGACGATGGCGATCTTCAACGCCTGGTGCGACCGCATGCCGGTGATCATCCTGGGCGCCACCGGGGCGGTCGACGCGATGCGCCGGCGGCCGTGGATCGAGTGGATCCATACGGCGCGTGATCAGGGGGCGCTCATTCGCAACTACGTCAAGTGGGACGACCAGCCGGCCTCGATTGGCGCGGCGCAGGAGGCCATCCTGCGTGCCAATATGATCGCGCAAACGCCTCCGTGCGGCCCGGTCTACATCAACCTCAACCTCGAGTTGCAGGAAGATGAGATCGCGGCATTGCCGCCGCGGCCGGAGACGGCGCGTTTCGCACCGCCCGCGCCGCCCGCGCCCGCAGGACCGCTTGTCCGACGGGCGGCCGAGTTGCTCGCGAGCGCGCGGCAGCCCTTGATTCTGGCCGGCCGCGGATCGCGCGACCCGGAAGCCTGGCGGCACCGCGTCGATCTCGCCGAGGCGATCGCCGCCCGGGTACTGACCGACCGCAAATCGGGCGCCACGTTTCCGACCGACCATCCGCTGCATCGCGGCGGCGCCGAGCTGATTGTCGATGCCGACGTGATCCTGAGCCTCGATTGGGTCGACCTCGCCGGCACGCTTAAGACCGCTTATGGCGGTAGGCCGGTCGCGGCAAAAATCATCCAAGTATCGATCGATCAATACGTCCATAACGGCTGGAGCATGGATTATCAGGGCTTGCCGCCGGCCGATGTTTATTTGCTCGCCGAGCCTGACGCGGCTGTGCCGTCGCTGCTCGCCGCGGTCAAGGCGTTGCGGCCAAACTCGCCGCCGCTACCCGGGGCGGCCTTGCGGCCGGGACCGCCGCCGCTTTCGGCGCTCGAAGATGCGCCGGTGATCCGGGTGCCGCACATCGCGACGGCGCTCAAAGCCGCGCTCGGCGACACCCCGGTATCGCTGCTGCGGCTGCCGCTTTCCTGGGCCGACGGATTGTGGGAGTTCCACCACCCGCTCGATTATCTCGGCACCGATGGCGGCGGCGGCATAGGCTCGGGGCCGGGCATGTCGGTCGGCGCGGCGCTGGCATTGCGCGACACCGGCAGCGCCCGGCTGCCGGTGGCGGTGCTCGGCGACGGCGACTTCCTGATGGGGGTCACGGCGCTGTGGACGGCGGTGCGCAACGAGATTCCGCTGTTGGTCGTTGTCGCCAACAACCGCTCGTTCTTCAACGATGAACTGCACCAGGAGCGGGTCGCGCGCCAGCGCGGCCGGCCGGTCGAGAACCGCTGGATCGGGCAGGCGATCCGCGGCCCTGACATCGATCTGGCAATGATGGCGCGCGGTCAGGGTTGCACCGGCATCGGGCCAGTGGAGGACCCGAAACAGCTGGTGGCAGCAATCCGCGAGGGAGTCGCCGCGGTACGCTCGGGCAAGGTCTGCGTCGTGGATGTGCGGGTCGCTGCGGGGTACGCCGCCGAGGCCACCGCGGCGATCCTGCAGCGCGCTTCGGGGTAAACCTTTTCGGCCGTTGCCACCCTCACTTCGTTACGGGTACTCTTTTTCCGGGTGGCCGCCGCCGAGCAAACGCGCGGCCACTTACATAGGGAGGTTTGAGTGATCGAGCTGTTAGAACGGCAACGGAAGCTGACGGCCAATCAGTGGAAGCTGATCTGTACCGCCAATCTGGCAGATCTGCTTGATTTCTTCGATCTCTTTCTGATCGGCTACGTCACTGCGGCCCTGACCAAGCAATGGTCGCTGACCTACTGGCAGGGCGGCGCGATCCTGTTGGCCTCCGGCATCGGCGCCCCGCCCGGCGCGTTCTTCTGGGGCTGGCTCGGCGACCGGATCGGCCGGCGCACGGTCTTCATCCTCTCTGCGATCACCATCTCGGTGGCCACTGGCATCATGGTGTTCACGCCGGGGCCGGACGCCATCGTGCCGGGCTGGCTGTTCCTGGTGATCTTCCGCGTCTTTGTCGGACTGGGCAATGCCGGCATCTACACGATCGACCTGCCGCTGGTGCAGGAGTTCATCCCGGCCTACAAGCGCGGTTGGGTCAGCGCGCTGGTCACGACTCTGCTGCCGGCAGGCAGCATGCTGGCGGGGGTGGCGGCGTGGCAGTTGCTGCCGCTGGTGGGCTGGCGCGGGCTGTTCCTCGTCGGGCTGGTGCCGCTCGTGCTGGTGTTCATGATCCGCTACTGGGTTCCGGAATCGCCGCGCTGGCTGATGCGCATGGGTCGGCTGGAGGAGGCGCGCAAATCGCTCGCCTGGGCATTGATGATCGATCCCAAGGAGATCGCCTTGCCCGCTAGTCTTCCGGAGGTCGAACGGACGCGGTGGGTTGAGCTGTTCAAATATCCGAAGCTGGTCGTGGCCGGAATGTTTACTGGCCTCACGCAGACCGGTGGGTTCTCGATCGGTGTGTGGGGTCCGACCCTGCTGGTGCTGGTCCTTTCGACTTCCCCCGAGCATGCCGCGTTCCTGATGATCTTTGTCAATGTGTCAGCCATCGCCGGCCGATTCTTCGTGACCGCGCTCATCGAGCCGCTCGGCCGCCGCGGCTCGGCGACGCTGTGCATGGTGGCGGGCGGCACGCTGATGGTGCTGCAGGGCTATCTTTACGATGTCTCCATCGGCAACTGGTCGCTATTCTACATGTTGTTCATAGCGCACGCCTTCTTCGGCAGCGCCAACTATTCGGTCGTCGGTCCCTATATGGCCGAGATCTGGCCAGCCCGGCTGCGCGCCAGCGGCATGGGCATCAGCTATGGCACCGGCAACCTCGGCAAATTCATCGGGCCGCTCGGGTTGGCGCTGATCATGGGCGCCGGCGATGTGATCAAGCCGGCAGCGCCCAATCTCGTCATGCTCGGCCCGGCCTTCGTCTATTTCGCGTCGTGGTACGTGCTCGGCCTGCTCGGCTTTTGGGTGTTCGGCTACGAGCCGAAGGGACGCACCTTCGAGGAAATCGACAGCACGCTCGCCAGGCCCGCGGCAGCGCTCGAGAGAGCCCCCGCAGCTTAGTCTGACTGCCCTTAAGCATCTAACGGAGGATCTCAGAAGCAAAAGCGCATCCGGAAAGGACGCCAATCCCGCCGAGTTCGCGTTCGATTGCCGGCCGTACGAGCACATCGGAGGACGCCATGCTGGACATGCTGGAGCGACAACAGAGGCTGACGAAAAACCAGTGGAAGATCATTTCCGCCGCGGTGCTTGGCGATATGCTCGATTTCTTCGATTACGGCCTGATCGCGTTCGCGCTCGCCTTTATTGTCGGGCAATGGAAGCTGACCTACGGACAGTCGGCGATCATATTGCTGTCGGCGGGCATTGGCGCCGTGCCGGGCGCGTTGATCTGGGGCTGGTTGGCCGACCGCATCGGCCGGCGCACGGTGTTCATCGGCACGGCGCTCAATTTCTCGATCTTCACCGGACTCATGGCGCTCACCCCCGATACCGGCGGCTGGATCTTCCTCGCGGTGATGCGCCTCTTCGTCGGCGCCGGCGTATCGGGCCTGTTTGCCGTCGATCTCCCGCTCGTGCAGGAATTCGTGCCGACCAAGAAACGCGGCTGGGTCGGCGGAGTAGTGACCTGTTGCCTGCCGTTGGGCAGCGTGCTCGCCGCGATATTGGGAGCGTATGTGGAGCCGTATGTCGGCTGGCGCGGTCTCTTCGCGATCGGGCTGTTGCCGGCCTTTCTGACACTTCTGATCCGTGCTTGGGTTCCGGAGTCTCCGAGATGGCTGATGCGCATGGGCAGACGCGAAGAGGCCCGCAGATCGCTCGCTTGGGCATTGCAGGTCGACCCAGCCGAGATCGAGTTGCCGGCCGCGATCGGCGAGGTGAAGAGGACCCCCTATCGCGAGCTGTTCAAATATCCCCGCAGCATGGCCGTCACCGTCCTGAGCAGCCTCGGCACCCAGGCAGCGGGCAACGGCATTGGGTTGTGGGCGCCGACCTTGTTGGTCCTGCTGTTGAAAATCCCGCCGGGGCGAGCGTCTTTTCTGATGATCTGGGTGGCTATGCTCGGGTTTGTCGGGCGCTTTGCATGGGCCTACCTGTCAGATGCGATCGGGCGCCGCCCGTCCGGCATTTTGTTGAGCTTCGGCGGCGCGGTTAGCCTGGTTGTCGCCGGGCTGTTTCACGACGTTTTCCTCGGCGGCGTATCAGTCTTCCTGCTGATGCTGATGGCTCAGCGCTTTTTCGGCGATGGTGGTTATGCGCTCGTCGGACCGTATTCGGCGGAGGTCTGGCCGGCGGCGTTACGGGGCAGCGGTATGGGCTTCGGCTATGGCCTCGGCAATCTCGGCAAGATCGTCGGTCCACTCGGCTTGGCGTTGATCGTCGGCTCATCTGATATCGTGAAGCCGCAGGCCTCCCTCCCCGCTCTTGCGCCGGCGATGTATTACCTCGCCGCATGGTCGGTAATCTCCGGGATCGCCTTCATTCTGTGGGGCATCGAGGTAAAGGGCCGGTCGATCGAGGAAATCGACGAGGAATTCGCCCGCCTGAGTCCCACCTCGGTGCGAGCCGAGCATGCTGCCGGAGATTAGTATTCGCGGCACTCAGCGGTTTTGCGTCCAGTCTTCGCGCCAGAGAAAGTCAGGGCCGATCTGGTCGAGGCTCGGGCAACCGATCTGGCCCATCACGAGATCGATCTCGTCGCGGAAGATCGAGATCGCCTTCTTGACGCCGGGGAGGCCGCCGACGATCGCGCCGTAGAGGGTCGGCCGGCCAAAAAAGACGAACTGCGCGCCGAGGCAGAGCGCGATCAGGATGTCGGCGCCGCGCCGCACGCCGCTGTCGAGCATGACGGTCAGCCTGTCGCCGACCGCCGCCTTGATCGCCGGCAACACATCGAGTGAGGCCGGCGCCTGGTCGAGCTGGCGGCCGCCATGGTTCGAGACGATGATGCCCTCGACACCGATCTCGGCGGCGCGCAGCGCGTCGGCCGGGTTGAGGATACCCTTGACGACGAGCGGGCGCGGGAACAGCCGCCGGTAGCGCTCGAGATCGCGCCAGGTCTGGGCCGAGGCCGGCGTCTGCGTGCGCCCGAAACGGATGACGTCGGCGGTGCTGGCGCCGTTGTTGGCATGCGGCGCCCAGTTGCCCAAGATCGGCGCGCCGCCGTGACGGACGTAATCGATCACCCACTGCGGGTGGGTCAGCGCCTCGACGATGATCGAGGGCTTTAATTTCTGCACCGCCTCAATGACGCCGCCGCTGCGGACATTGGCAAAGCCGCTGCGGTAGTTGCGCTCGCGCTTCGGGTGGACCGGCACGTCGACGGTCAACACCAGTGCGCCGAGGCCATTGTCGCGGGCGCGGCCGACCAGCGCGTCGGTGACATCCGGATCCTTCGCCGCGTACATCTGGAACCACGTATTGTCGGGCGCGATGCGCGCCGCCTCCTCCATCGAATAGTTGCTGCCGCCCGACATGATGTAGGGGATGTTGGCGTCGCGCGCCGCCTCGGCCAGAAGCAGCTCGCCGCCGCGCCGCTGGTAAAGCGCGACGCCGCCGGTCGGCGAGATGCCGAAGGGGCTATTGTATTTGCGACCGAACAGGGTCTGCGTCTGGTCGCGCGTCGACACGTCGACGAGATAGCGCGGCAATAGCATGTGCTTGTGAAATGACGCTTCGTTCCGCTTGAGCCCGCGTTCGTCTTCGACGCCGCCCTCGATGTAGTCGAACATAATCCTGGGCAGCTTGCGCTTCGCCATCCGGTGCAGGTCTTCGATATTGATGGCTCGGTCGAGGTTCATGGTCCGCCGGTTCCAATTACACCCCCTCCCATTCCCTCCCCGGCTTGCGGGGGAGGGTTAGGGTGGGGGCAGGTGGGCTAATGGTAGTCCGTCACACATTGCGCGAGCGATCCTCGCGCCATAGAAAATCGGGGCCGAGCTGGTCGAGGCTAGGGCAGCCGATCTGACCCATTACGAGCTCGATCTCTTCGCGGAAGATCGAGATCGCCCTCTTGACGCCGGCGATGCCGCCGGCGGCCGCGCCGTAGAGCGTCGGCCTGCCCATAAAGACAAACCGCGCGCCGAGGCACAACGCGATCAGGATGTCGGCGCCGCGGCGCACACCGCTGTCGAGCATCACTGTGAGCTTGTCGCCGACGGCTTCGTGGATTGCCGGCAATACGTCGAGCGAGGCGGGGGCTTGGTCGAGTTGTCGGCCGCCATGGTTCGACACGATGATCCCGTCGCAGCCGGTCTCGGCACAGCGCAGCGCGTCGCGCGGATCCATGATGCCCTTGACGACGAGGTTGCGCGGGAACAGCCGCCGGTAATTTTCAAGATCGCGCCAAGTCTGCGCGTTGAACGGACGCAGCAAGCTCGAGTGTTTGTAGACCGCCTCGGCGCTCGACCCGGCCGGCGCATAGGGCCGCCAATTCTCCAGCATCGGCGTGCCGCCGCCGCGCCGCAAATATTCGACGATCCAGCCGGGATGGGTCAGCGCCTCGGCCAGGATTGACGGCTTCAGGCTCAACGCCTGGAACAGCCCGCCGCGCACATTGGCAAAGCCGTTGCGGATGTTCCGCTCGCGCTTGGCACCGACCGGCGTGTCGACGGTCAGCACCAGCGCCCCCAGCCCGGCATCCGCGGTCCGCCGGATCAGATCGGCGCAGACCTGCGGATCGCGCGGCGCGTAAAGCTGGTACCAGGCATTGTTCGGCGCGGCCCTTGCCGCCGCCTCGAGCGAGGCATTGCTGGCGCCCGACATGATGTACGGGATGTTCGCCTCGGCCGCGACCTTGGCTAGCATCAGGTCTGCGCCGTCGCGAAAGAGACTTGCCCCGCCCGTCGGCGAAATGCCGAACGGGCTCGCATAGGTTCGGCCGAACAGCGTCGCAGATTGGTCACGCTGCGAGACGTCGACGAGATAACGCGGCAACAATTGATGTCTATGGAACGCCGAGGTGTTGCGCTCGAGGCCCCGTTCGTCCTCGAGCCCGCCCTCGATGAAGTCGAACGCGATCTTCGGCAGCCGCCGCTTCGCCATGCGGTGCAGGTCTTCGATATTGACGGCTCGATCGATCCTCATCTCGCGAGATTCCGTTCCGGGGCGCAATTTGTTGCGGGGTTCAGGATTGCGCATTTGCGAGGCGGTCGACAACCCTTAGGGTGTCATAACTGTTGTACCCAAGGCGCGGGCGCTCGCAGTCATCCCGCGATCAAAGGTGACGAGCGTTGCATCGATGCGCTTTGCAATCGCGATATGGATCGCATCGGGCGTCCGCAACGGCAAATCGAGCCGGCGTAAAAAGCTTGCAGCGCGCGCAATGTCCGTCGCAACCAGTTCGACGTAAGTGGTCGAGCGCGCCGTCCATAGATCGAAATCAGAAAGGTCCTGCACCGCGTCCTCGCGGCTGCTTTCTCGACTGCGGACCCGCCGAGCGATAGCAGATGCGAATTCCGCTGCGGCAAAATCGCTGACGATCAATGGCGCCGGATGGCGTTCTAAAAAATCGTCAGCACGCTCACTGAACGGTTCGGCGGTGAGCAGCGCGACAAGAAAGCTAGCATCCAGGTACCAGGTCAGTGCTGCCATTCCTCGTTGCGCATGGCTGTAACGAGAGTGCCGGCATCGGTTTTGGCCCGCTTCCGGCCCGTACGCCGGGCCCGCAACCAGTCGAGCTCCGCTTTACTGACCGGACGAGGCGGTGGGTGGATGGGCCTCAGCTCGATCACCGGCTGGCCGCGGCGCGTTATCACAATCGCTTCCCCTGCGAGGGCACGATCGATAAGTTTGGACAGCTGGTTTTTCGCTTCCGCGACGGTGTGAGTGCTCATGACCGGTTTAAAATGGCTATCCTATAGCCATCTGTCCACCACAGGGCGAGCGGTTTGCGCGAACCGACAGGCCGGTTAGGCTGACGCCGCCTCACACAGCCCGGGACCCTTCATGGAGTACACTACGCTAGGCCGCACCAATCTCAACGTCAGCGTTGCCGGGCTCGGCTGCGGCGGGTTCAGCCAGCGGGGGCTGGCGCAGGGCAAGAGCGAAGCCGATGCGATCGGGATAATCCACGAGGCTCTGGAGCTCGGCGTCAATCTCTTCGACACCGCGGCGGCTTACGGCACCGAGGCGGTGCTCGGAACGGCGATCAAGGCGGTGCGGCGCGAAGATGTCGTGATCTGCACGAAGGCGCCGTTCAGCTTTAGCAAACCCTCGCTCGACCCCCGCGGGCATTGTCGCCAGCCTCGACAATTCGCTGCGCCGGCTCGACACCGAATATATCGACGTTTACCAGCTGCACGGCATCCCGCCCACTGCCTACGACCATGCGTTGAATGAACTAGCGCCGGTGCTGCTGCGGGAAAAGGCGAAGGGCAAGTTCCGCCATCTCGGCATTACAGAGACCGCGCCGCATGATCCGCAACACGAAACATTGGACCGCGCCGCGCAAGACGGGATCTGGGACGTCGTCATGGTCGGATTTCACATGATGCACCAGAACGCCCGCGACCGCGTCTTTCCGCTGACGCGTGCGAACAGGGTGGGCACGCTCTCGATGTTCGTCGTGCGCAACATCTTCTCGAAACCGGTGCGTCTCCGCGCCACGCTGCAAGCGCTGGCGGCTGCGAGAGAAGTGCCGCCATGGTTTGCCGAAAGCCCGGACCCGTTAGGCTTTCTGATCCACGAGGGCGGCGCCAGCTCCGTGCCCGACGCCGCCTATCGCTTCGTGCGCCACGAGCCCGGCGTCGATGTCGTACTGTTCGGCACCGGCAATCCGGAGCATCTGCGCACGAACATCGCCTCGATCCTGAAGCCGCCATTACCCGAGACTGACCACCGGCGGCTCTGCGAGCTCTTCGGCCACCTCGTCAGCGTCGGTCTCGACGCGCCACACCTCTCCCGCCAGCGCCGTTAACCCCTGACCCTTTCGCCTCGCACTCCTCCCTCGCCCCGCCTGCGGGGAGAGGGCCCGGGTGAGGGGCTTCTGCGAGATCGCCCGGCGTCGATTTCCCCGAAAATTGCGGCTATCGATGGTTGATGCGGGGCGTCGCCCGTGACATTAACGCGAGTCATGCTCGCCACTGATTTCATCGCCAAATGGCGTGCCGCCGAGCTCGCCGAGCGCGCCGCAGCGCACTCGCATTTCCGCGATTTGTGCGAGCTGCTCGTCGAGCAAGCGCCAACCGATGCCGACCCCAAAGGTGAATGGTACGCGTTTGAGAAGGGCGCCACGAAGACCACCGGTGGCGAAGGCTGGGCCGATGTCTGGAAACGCGGCTGCTTCGGATGGGAGTACAAAACCAAGGGCAAAGATTTAACGGCGGCCTACGCGCAGCTGCAGCGCTATGCACCGGCGCTCGAAAACCCGTCCTTACTGATCGTCTGCGATCTCGCGCGGTTCGAGATCCACACGAATTGGACAAACACGGTCAGCCGCACCTACGAAATCGCGCTCGACGAGCTTACGGATTCGCGGAAGCTGCGCTGGCTCAAATGGGCCTTTACCGATCCGGAGCAGCTAAGGCCGGTACTAACCCGGCAGAAGCTGACGGAAGACGCGGCGGCCGAATTTGCCCGGCTCGCGCAGCGCCTGCGTGATCGAGGCCATCCGTCGCAAAACGTTGCGCATTTCATCAACCGGCTTGTCTTCTGCATGTTTGCCGAGGACGTCGATCTATTGCCGGGCAAGATGTTCGGCCGCATGCTCGACAGCGCGGCGCGCGCGCCAGGTGACTTCGAGGCCCTAGCGTCTTCATTGTTCGCGGCAATGCGGGCCGGCGGCCGCATCGGGTTTGAGCGGGTTGATTGGTTCAATGGCGGCCTGTTCGACGATGACGAGGCGTTGCCGTTGAAGCGCGACGATATCGAATTGGTGCAAAAAGCGGCGGCGCGTGACTGGGCGGAGATCGATCCCAGCATCTTCGGCACTCTGTTCGAGCGCGGCCTCGATCCTGACAAGCGCAGTCAACTGGGCGCGCATTACACCGACCGCGACAAGATCATGCTCATCGTCGAACCGGTGATTATTCGGCCATGGCTGGCGGACTGGGCCAAGACGAAGAGCGAAATCGAGGCGGCCTTGGAGCGGGCACAGCAAGCCGCCGCGGCCAGCACCCGCTCGCGGCTTCGTAACGAAGCCAACGCGCTTTATCGCGGTTTTCTCGACCGGCTGCGCACCTTTCGAGTGCTCGACCCCGCCTGCGGCTCGGGCAATTGCCTCTACCTGGCATTGCTGGCGCTCAAAGACATCGAGCATCGCGTTGCGATCGAAGCCGAAAGTTTAGGGCTCGCACGGGAGTTCCCGCGCATCGGCCCGGAGGCGGTTAAGGGCATCGAGATCAATCCCTATGCCGCCGAACTGGCGCGCGTGACGGTGTGGATCGGCGAGATCCAATGGATGCGCCGCAACGGCTTCGATGTCGGCCGCAACCCAATCCTCAAGCCGCTCGACACAATCGAGTGCCGCGACGCGATCCTGAACCCGGGCGGAGCGAGGCCGAATGGCCGGAGGCGGATGTAATCATCGGCAATCCGCCGTTTTTAGGCGGAAAGATGCTCCGACAGATACTCGGCGATACTACGTGGATCGGCTTTTCGTCGCGTACAGAGGCCGCGTTCCCGCGGAGGCCGATCTCGTCGTGTATTGGTTCGAGAAAGCGTGGGAGCACGTACTGTCAGACCACCACAGTCGGGCGGGACTGGTAGCTACGCAGGCAATCCGGAGAGGGCAAAACCGTGCAGTACTCGATCGGATCCAGACACGTCACGGGATCTTCGACGCATGGGACGACGAGCCCTGGGTCCTCGACGGCGCCGCCGTCCGAGTATCTCTAATCTGCTTTGGGAGTGGAAGCCGCACCGGGGAGGTGAGGCTCGACGGTCGAGCGGTTCAACGGATCAACCCGGATTTGAGCGCCGCAATCGATCTAACCGCGGTGCACAGCCTTATTGGAAATCGCGGTATCGCTTTTATGGGCGACACGAAAGGCGGCGCCTTCGACGTATCTGGCGAGTTGGCGCGCGAATGGCTACAGATGCCGCTGAACCCGAACGGTCGGCCTAATGCAGACGTGCTGCGGCCATGGATCAATGGCTTGGATGTTACGCGGAGGCGGTCGGACCACTGGATTATCGATTTTGGCTGTAAGATGAGCGAGGCCGGTGCAGCACTTTACGAAGCGCCGTTTCGCTACGTGCGGGAGCATGTATGTCCGGCACGCCAAGAGCTCCGGCGCGAGGCCTATCGACAGTTTTGGTGGCGACACGTTGAACCACGGCCCGGCATGCGGCGAGCATTGAGAGGTTTTCGTAGATATCTTGTGACCCCTCGAGTAGCGAAGCATCGCCTATTTCAGTGGATTGACATCACTACCGTTCCGGATTCGCGCCTCTTTGTGTTTGCGAGGGATGACGACTACTTCTTCGGGATATTGCAGAGCAGCTTCCATGTCCTGTGGGCGTTAGCGCTCGGGTCACGTCACGGCGACGGAGATCGCGGCGGCCGTCCCACGTATAACAATGAGATCTGTTTCGCGACGTACCCCTTTCCCAAGGGGCTGACGCCGAACCGGCCGGCTGTGGAATATGCTGATGATACGCGCGCCATCGCCATCGCCAAGGCGGCGCGGCGGCTCAATGAATTGCGCGAGGCTTGGCTCAATCCGCCCGATCTGGTCGAGCGCGTGCCCGAGGTGGTGCCGGGCTATCCCGCCCGCATTGCGCCGGTCAGCCCTAAAGCCGCCGTTATCCTCAAAAAGCGGACCTTGACCAATCTCTACAACGAGCGGCCCGCCTGGCTCGACGACGCGCATCGCGACCTCGACGTCGTGGTCGCCGCCGCCTATGGCTGGCCGGCCGAGATCAGCGAGGAGGATGCGTTGGCGCACCTGCTCGCGCTTAACCGCGAGCGCGCCGGCGCAGAGCCGTAAGGAGTTTTAACCTCCCAGCTCTGTCGGGAAGGCGCGGGCGGTGAGGATGCGAACTGATTCGTACTGGCCCAGCGCCAGCAAGTCCCGATCGCCGGTTACGATCGCCTCGGCGCCGACGGCGAGAGCGGTCGCGATCACGTGGTCATCGTCAGGATCGCGGCACACCCGGCCGATTTCGGGCAGCGGGTCGGAAAATAGTCTGCCGATCTCTTCCAATTCGGCGCACCACGCGACAACTGCCGCCTCGCCATGGCGGTAGGCGTCCTGCAGTCGGGTCGAAACAAGCGCATAGCGCGTTTCGTCGAGTAGCAGCGGGGAGAGATGCAGGACGAATTTGCCCCGATGCGCGAGCCGCAACACTCGACCAGGAACGCTTGCTGGAAACAGGAAGGCGCTGACGAGAAAAGAGGCATCAACGACCGCGCTTCTTGGCATAGAAACGTCGGGCTTCGTCTACGGCAGCCAGGATCCCGGCTTCCTGTTCGGGAGTGGGCTCGCGCCCGGCGATGCTGACGGGCTTCAGCAGGATAACACCGCTTGCCGTCACCTCCGCTTCCAAGTAGTCGCCTTCCTCCAGATGCGCTGCTTCGCGTATATCACGCGGCAACGTGATCTGCGCCGCACGGCGCACCTTAACGAGCGCCAAGGTGAATTCTCCTTCAAGGTGGCCGTCCCGGATAAATACGAATTTCATAAAATCAGAACATATATGCCGCCGTTGGCTTCTACAACAAGGTGCTGCGAGCTCCGCTCTCTCTCCCCGCTTGCGGGGAGAGAGCTCAGGGCGAGGGAGGTTCAGTTCGGGTAGACGATTGTGCGCAGCATGACGCGGCGCTCCTCAGGGTGGTAATCTCCGGCGCCGCGGTGCATCGTCGCCCGCTCGTCCCAGATCAACAGATCACCGACCTGCCAGGAATGGTAGTAAGTGAAGCATTCTCGCGTCGCATGTGCGGCCAATTCTTCGATCAACTGCCAGGCCTCTTCGCGCGCCATTCCCTTGAAGCCATGCGTGTGCATCGGGTTGACGAACAGGATCGGACGGCCGGTTACCGGATGGTTGATGACCGCCGGCCGCGGCAATTCATTGTAGTATTTTTCGGTCGCGCCCTTGTCCTCGCCGTAGAGACGCTCGCCGGCCGGCCCGGAACTGCGGCCGTGCAAGCCGACGAGGCCGGCGAGCTGCGCCTTCGTGCCGTCCGGCAGCGCGTCGTAAGCGGCGCGCATGTCGGCGAACATCGTCCCGCCTTTTGTCGACGGCACTTCGATTGCGTGCAGCATCGCAAGCAGCGGCAGTTCCTCTTCATAGGTCGAATCGGTATGCCAGTCGGTCGCGCGCTTGACGCCATACCAGTCGATCTTGCCATCCTCCTCGACATTTGTGAGCCACGACACTTCCGGATATTCCGGATGCCGGTATTTGACGAGCGCATGCTTGCGCGGCATCCCGAAACGTCGCCCGAAAGCGGCGATGTCGCCGGCTGAGAGATGCTGGTTGCGGAAGACCAGCACCGGATGCTCGGCAAAGGCGCGCCGGATCCACACAAAGGTGTCGTCGTCGAGCTTTGATAGATCGATGCCGAGCGCCTCGGTGCCGAGATGCTCGCCGAGCGCGCGCAGTTGCGGTGTGGCCATGGGCGATCTCCGTCGGTGTTTATTCGCCAGCTTACGCAAGGTATAGCGATAGGTCTAACGGCGCATAGCAGAGGTGCCCCCGATGCAGCGCCCAGACGCCGAAGGATCTGCGGTGAAGGAAGATGAGTCGGAAGCTGCGAAACGGGCCACAGCTTGAGGCGGACGCCTATGAAGGGCGCGGCGTCGGCGTGTCGGCCTCCAAACACGAGGTGAGGGGAGCGCTCGAACGGTGGGATCAGGGGCTATTCCCTGGCGCGTTCTGCAAGGCTGTGCCTGATATCCTGGGCGGATCACCCGAGCATTGCGCCGTCATGCATGCCGACGGCGTCGGCACGAAATCGGCTGTTGCGTATATCCATTACCGCCGGCACGGAGACCCGAAGATCTTTCGCTCCCTGGCGCAGGACTCGCTCGTCATGAACCTCGACGACCTGCTTTGCGTCGGCTGCACCGGGCCTTTTGTGTTTTCCAACACAATCGGGCGCAACGCCAAGCGGATCCCGGGTGACGTGATAGCCGAAATCATCCACGGCTATGAGGAATTCGCGGAGTGCTTGCGAGCATTTGGCGTCGAGCTCGTTTCTTGCGGCGGCGAAACAGCGGATCTCGGCGATCTCGTTCGCACCCTCGTAATCGATTCTTCGATTGCCGCCCGGATGCGTAGGGAAGACTTCATCGACTGCTCGCGCGTCTCTGCGGGTCAGGCGATCGTCGGGCTCGCCTCGTTTGGCCAAGCCTCCTACGAAACGGGCTGGAATTCGGGGATCGGCACGAACGGCTTTACCGCGCTGCGCCACGCGCTGTTCAAATCCGAATACCGGGAAGAATTTCCCGAAACCTACGCCTTCGAGATCAGCGAGGCCGCCTATCGCGGATCGCACGACATCGACGACATGTTGCCGGACGCATCCTGCAGCCTCGGCGAAGCCTGTCTGTCCCCGACGCGCACCTACGCGCCGATAATGTTCCCGATAATTCGGAACTACCGGCCGCACATATCCGCGATTTTTCATAACACGGGCGGCGGTCAAACCAAGTGCCTAAACTTTGGGCACAATGTGAAATACGTCAAAGATGATTTATTCCCGGCGCCTCCGCTTTTTCAGTTCCTGGGGTCGCAGACAGATCTGACCGCGCGCGAGATGGTGCAAATCTTCAACATGGGCCACCGGATGGAGGTCGTCTGCGATCCGAAAATCGTCAACGACATCGCTGCGATCGCGGCGAGTTTTAATGTCGAGGCAAAAGTCGTTGGCCACGTCGCGCGGTCGACCGGGCGCTCTCTGGCGATCCGCGTGGCGAATGAATGGTGCGAATTTCAAGCCGCCGACGCATGACAGGCGTCGCATGAGCTACCGTGCCAGCTCTTGGACGACCTCGAGAATTTCGCGGCGTCGCGTTACCCGCATACCCCATACGCGATCGAAATCGGCGACGAGCGGCTTGATCGCGTCGGACCTGATCAGTTTCTGCGCCTGCGCGACATCGGCGAATTCGTAAAAGGCGTAGTGGACGGCGGGGTCGCTGCGACTCCAAGACCGCCAGCCGCGCTGGGCGCCGAACACCCTCATAGCCCAGGGTAGGTGGTCGGTTCCGTACCACTCGTCGAATTTGGTCCGGTCGGCTTCTGCGGCTACTTCGGCCCGTACGACCAGATATCCTTTGGTCATCGGCTTTGTCCTCCATTTCCGGCTCGCCTCCGCGCCATTATGCCACGCGGGCTGGCGACGGCGACCGCGAAGGCCATCTCGACGAAGAGCTCCGGGCCGGGCGCCGGTAAGCAATTGATTTAGAGTTAACCCCGAGCGCTAAAGCGATTCGCGTCCTCGCGAATCTTGTGCATATTATGGCAAACGTGCCTTCGCCGCGCGGCGGCGCGGCCGAAAGCGTGTGTCAACAGCGTCAGGTGAAGAGCATTTCGCGATGGCATTGGCTGGGAGACAAGGGCTCTACGACCCGCGCAACGAGCATGATTCGTGCGGCATCGGTTTCGTCGCCAACATTCGGGGGCGAAAATCGCACGACATCATCGCGCGCGGTCTGCAGATCCTCGTCAATCTCGACCATCGGGGCGCAGTCGGGGCGGACCCGCTCGTCGGTGACGGCGCCGGCTGCCTCATTCAGATGCCCGACGCGCTGTTGCGTGACTGGGTGGGCCGGCAGGGGCTGACGCTCCCCGAACTAGGCCGTTATGCCGTCGCGATGTGCTTTCTGCCCCGCGGGGAGGAGGCGCGCGCGATCGCGGTCGAGCACGTCGAAGGCTTCATCCGGGCGGAGGGCCAAACCCTCATCGGCTGGCGCGATGTTCCCACCGACACGACCGGGCTCGGCGCCAAAGTCATCGAGACAATGCCGTGGATCAGCCAGGCGATCGTCGCCTGCAGCCCCGAGATCGGCGATCAGGACGCGTTCGAGCGCAAGATCCTGACGATCCGCAAGCAGGCCCTGAACACGGTCGCCGCACTGGCCGAATATCACGGCATGCCGGCCTTGCGTGACGTCTACATGCCGTCCTTCTCGACCCGGACGCTGGTCTATAAGGGCTTGCTGTTGGCGCCGCAGGTCGAGAGCTTTTACGAGGACCTGCGCAACCCGCTGACCGTCTCCGCGCTGGCGCTCGTGCACCAGCGCTTTTCGACCAACACCTTCCCGTCGTGGCGGCTGGCGCACCCGTACCGCTTCCTCTGCCATAACGGCGAGATCAATACGGTGCGCGGCAATGTCAATTGGATGGCGGCGCGCCGCCAGGCGATGACCTCCGAATTATTGGGCGCTGATCTCGCCAAGATGGTGCCGCTGATCGGGCCGGGGCAGTCCGACACCGCCTGCATCGACAATGCGCTGGAACTGCTCGTCATCGGCGGCGGCTATTCGCTCGCGCATGCGATGATGATGCTGATCCCGGAAGCCTGGGCCGGGAACCCGCTGATGGATCCGCAGCGCCGCGCGTTCTACGAATACCACGCCGCATTGATGGAGCCGTGGGACGGGCCGGCGGCGATCGCCTTTACCGACGGCCGCCAGATCGGCGCGACGCTCGACCGCAACGGCCTCAGGCCGGCGCGCTACATCGTCACCGACGACGATCACGTGATCATGGCTTCCGAAGCCGGAGTATTGCCGGTGCCGGAGGAGAAGATCGTCCGCAAGTGGCGATTGCAGCCCGGCAAGATGCTGCTGATCGACCTCGAAGAAGGCCGCATCGTCGATGACGACGAGATCAAGCGGAAATTGGCGGCCGAGCATCCCTACGCCGAATGGCTCGAGGCGACCCAGTTCAAATTGCACGAGCTGCCCGAGCTCGCCGAGGAGCACGAAGAGGGGTTCTCACGCGCCACAGTAACGGCGCGGCGCAACGACCCGACAACACAGCTCAAACAGCAGCAGGCCTTCGGCTACACGCAGGAGGACATCCAGTTCTTCTTGGAGCCGATGGCGCGTGAAGCCGACGACCCGGTCGGCTCGATGGGGACCGATACGCCGATTGCGGCGCTGTCGAACAAGCCCAAGCTCCTCTACAACTACTTCAAGCAGAATTTCGCGCAGGTCACCAACCCGCCGATTGACCCGATCCGCGAGGAATTGGTGATGTCGCTGGTTTCGATGATCGGGCCGCGGCCGAACCTGTTGGGCCACGAGGCCGGCACGCATTACCGCCTCGAGGTCTCACAACCGATCCTCACCGACGGCGATCTGAAGAAAATCCACGCGATCGAGAAGTTGGTGAGCGCGTTCCGCACCGATACGCTCGACGCGACCTGGCCGGCGGCAGAGGGCGCCGACGGGATGGCAGCGGCACTCGACCGCCTCTGCGAGGAGGCAACCAAAGCAGTGCATGCGGGCCACAACATTCTGATCCTCTCCGACCGCGCAGTCTCGGCAGAGCGCGTGCCGATCCCGGCCCTGCTCGCGACATCGGCCGTGCACCATCACTTGATCCGGCAAGGGCTGCGCACTTCGACCGGCATCGTCGTCGAGACCGGCGAGGCGCGCGAGGTGCATCATTTTTGCGTGCTGGCCGGCTATGGCGCAGAGGCGATCAACCCCTATCTCGCCTTTGCGACGCTTGAGCAGATCCGCGTCGAGAACGATTTGCCGCTCAGTGCCGAGCAGGTGCAGAAGAATTACATCAAGGCGGTCGGCAAGGGGATCCTGAAAGTCATCTCCAAGATGGGGATCTCGACCTACCAGTCCTATTGCGGCGCGCAGATCTTCGACGCGGTCGGCCTCGCCAGTGATTTTGTCGAAAAATACTTCACCGGCACGGCGACGGCGATCGAGGGGGTAGGACTGCACGAGATCGCGCAGGAAGCCGTAGCGCGCCACCAGAATGCCTGTGGCGACAGCCTGCTCTATCAGGACATGCTCGATCTGGGCGGCGACTACGCTTTCCGGCTGCGCGGCGAGGACCATGCATGGACGCCGCAATCGGTCGCCAAACTGCAGCACGCGGTGCGCAGCAGTTCGCTCGCCGAGTACTGGTCATTTGCCGCGACGATCAACGAGCAGAGTGAGCGACGGCTGACGATCCGCGGGCTGATGTCGTTCAAATTCACGCCCGACCCGCTCCCGCTTGGCGAGGTCGAGCCGGCGAGCGAGATCGTCAAGCGCTTTGCGACTGGCGCGATGAGCTTTGGTTCGATCAGCCGCGAGGCGCACACGACACTGGCGATCGCAATGAACCGCATTGGCGGCAAATCCAATACCGGCGAGGGCGGCGAGGAGGCGCAGCGGTTCAAGCCATTGCCGAATGGCGACTCGATGCGCTCGGCGATCAAACAGGTCGCCTCCGGCCGCTTTGGCGTGACGACCGAATATCTGGTCAATGCCGACGATCTGCAGATCAAGATGGCGCAAGGCGCAAAGCCCGGCGAGGGCGGCCAATTGCCGGGCCGCAAGGTCGACAAGATCATCGCCGGTGTGCGCTATTCGACCCCCGGTGTCGGGCTCATCTCGCCGCCGCCGCATCACGACATCTACTCGATCGAGGACCTGGCGCAGCTGATCCACGACCTCAAAAACGCCAATCCGCGGGCTCGCATCTCGGTGAAGCTCGTCTCCGAGGTGGGTGTCGGTACCGTTGCCGCGGGGGTCAGTAAGGCGCGCGCCGACCACGTTACGATCGCCGGCTTTGAGGGCGGCACTGGCGCGAGCCCGCTGACGTCATTGACCCACGCCGGCTCGCCCTGGGAGATTGGCCTGGCCGAGACGCAACAGACATTGGTGCGTAACGGCCTGCGTGGCCGTATTGCCGTGCAGGTCGATGGCGGATTGCGTACTGGGCGCGATGTCATTGTTGGCGCGATGCTCGGCGCCGACGAATTCGGTTTTGCGACGGCGCCGCTGATTGCAGCCGGCTGCATCATGATGCGCAAATGCCATCTCAATACCTGCCCGGTCGGCATTGCGACGCAGGACCCGGTATTGCGCAAGCGCTTCACGGGGCAGCCCGAGCACGTCATCAATTATTTCTTCTTTGTTGCCGAGGAAGTGCGCGAGCTGATGGCGAAGCTCGGCTTCCGCACATTCAGCGAGATGGTCGGCCGCGTCGATAAGCTCGACATGGTGCGCGCGATCGACCACTGGAAGGCCAAAGGCATCGATCTGTCGCGGCTGTTGTATCAAGAGCCGGCCAAGCCCGGTGTAGCGATCTACAATTGCGAGCGGCAACAGCATCATCTGGACAGAGCGCTCGACAATGAGCTGATCACCGAGGCCGAGCCGGCGCTCAAGAGCCGGGAGCCGGTGCGCATCGAGCGGTCGATCAGAAATATCCACCGCACTGTAGGCGCAATGCTGTCGGGCGAAGTGGCGCGCCGCTACGGTCACGCCGGTCTGCCGCAGGACACGATCTGGGCGACCTTCCGCGGCAATGCCGGGCAGAGTTTCGGTGCGTTTCTCGCGCATGGCGTCACATTGGAGCTCTATGGCGACGCCAATGACTACACCGGTAAGGGCCTGTCGGGCGGCCGGCTGATTGTGTGCCAACCGCCCGAGGCGCGGCGCGAGCCGACCCAAAATATCATTATCGGCAACACAGTGCTTTATGGTGCGATTGCCGGCGAAGCCTATTTCGAGGGCGTCGCCGGCGAGCGCTTTGCGGTGCGGAACTCCGGCGCAGTGGCGGTCGTCGAGGGTACCGGCGATCATGGCTGCGAATACATGACCGGTGGCGTCGTCGCGGTGATCGGCAAAACGGGGCGCAATTTTGCCGCCGGTATGTCGGGGGGCATTGCCTATGTCTGGGACCCCACGGGCCGTTTCGCGAGCCTTTGCAACAAGAGCGAGGTTGAACTCGAACCGCTCGCTTCGCCCGAGGACGAGGATGATGGCGACCCCGAAGACTGGCCGCGGCAACGCGCGCCGAGCGTCTACGACAATGGCATGGGCGATCCGCTGCGCTTCGACGCCGCCAGGCTGCGAATCCTATTGGAGCGCCATCACCTCTACACCGGCAGCGGGCGGGCGCGCGCACTGCTCGAAGACTGGGACAACACGCTCGCGTCGTTCGTAAAGATCACGCCGAAAGACTATCGCCGCGCGCTGCTCGAATTGCGCGCCGAGCGCGAGACCGCCCGCGTCGAGGCCGCGGAATGACGCGGTGGATCGCGCACTATGGGTAGGCCGACCGGGTTTCTCGAGATCGAGCGGCGTGATCGTCCCTACGAGAAACCGGAAATCCGGAGCCGGAGCTGGCAGGAGTTCGTCAAACCGCTGCCGGATGCCGAGAACAGGAAGCAAGCGGCGCGCTGCATGGATTGCGGCATCCCGTTCTGCCACGAAGGCTGCCCAGTTAACAATCTCATCCCGAGCTGGAACGACCTCGTCTATCGCGACCAATGGCGGCGAGCGCTGACTGTTCTACACTCGACAAACAATTTCCCCGAATTCACCGGCCGGATCTGCCCGGCGCCGTGCGAAGCGGCGTGCACGCTCAATATCGACGACGACCCGGTGACGATAAAGACGATCGAATGTGCGATCGTCGACCGCGGTTGGCAGGAAGGCTGGATCGCGCCGGCCGTACCGACGCAGCGCACCGGAAAGCGGGTTGCCGTGGTCGGTTCCGGGCCCGCAGGGCTTGCTTGCGCGCAGCAACTGGCACGTACCGGGCATTGCGTCACGGTGTTCGAAAAGGCCGACCGCATCGGGGGCCTGTTGCGCTACGGCATCCCTGATTTCAAAATGGAGAAATGGCTGATCGACCGCCGTGTCCAGCAAATGGAGGCCGAGGGCGTTACTTTCCGCACGGAAGTCGAGGTCGGTTTGGATCTGCCAATAGCAGCACTGATCGAGGAATTCGACGCGATTGCGATGACGGGCGGCGCCGAGCAGCCGCGCGATCTCGAAGTCCCAGGGCGCGAGCTCGACGCCGTCCATTTCGCGATGGATTTTCTGCCGCAGCAGAACAAGCGCAATGCAGGAGATGCCGAGGACCGCGCCGCGCCGCATGGAACAATCAGTGCCGCCAGCAAACATGTCATCGTGATTGGCGGCGGCGATACCGGGTCGGACTGCATCGGCACCGCAGTGCGGCAAGGAGCGGCGTCGATCACGCAGCTCGAAATCCTGCCGAAGCCGCCGGAACGCGAAAACAAGGCACTGACCTGGCCCGATTGGCCGATGAAATTGCGAACCTCGTCCTCGCAAGAAGAGGGCTGCGAGCGTGATTGGTCAGTATTGACGAAACGCGCGGTAGGCAGGGATGGTTGCGTTACCGCCCTCGAATGCGTCCGCGTCGACTGGCTCAAGGGCCCGGACGGCCGCTTTGTCACGCAGGAAATTCCGCATAGCAGCTTTACGTTGAGGGCCGATCTCGTGCTGTTGGCGATGGGCTTCCTCGGGCCCCGTCGTCCGGGCATGGTCGAGCAATCCGGTGTCGAGCTCGACCCGCGCGGCAATATCCGCGCCAATACCGCCGACTACCGCAGCTCGGTGCCAAAGATTTTCGCCGCCGGCGATATGCGGCGCGGCCAGTCGCTCGTCGTCTGGGCGATCCGTGAAGGCCGCCAATGCGCCCGCGCGATCGACGAATTCCTGATGGGCACGAGCCTCCTGCCTCGTTGAATGTTCGTGAAGCAGGCCGCCGTCTGGATGCAATCGCCGTCAGGTGCCCGCGCGGTGTAATCGAAGGTCCGCCGCGCACGCGTTATCCGAATGGCGTTGGCTACCCGCTGCCGCAGCAACTGGCGGAGCTTTCTCGAGAGGGATCGATGCGGACAAGCTCCAATAATCCTGGGATCGGTCAGCCGGTCCGGCGCCGTGAAGACTTTCGGCTGCTGAGTGGCAAGGGCCGCTATAGCGACGACTTCAATCTGCCCGGCCAGGGTTATGCGGTGATGCTTCGCTCACCGCATGCGCATGCCCGCATACGCGCGATCGATATCGTGGCGGCGAAAGCAGCTCCCGGGGTCCTGGCCGTACTGACCGGACGAGACTTGCTGGCCGACGATCTGCAACCGATCCCCCATTCGGTCGGAACCAGACACCCCGCCGACATCAGGCTGCACAATAAGGACGGCTCGCCGCCGTTTATTCCGCCGCATTACCCGATGACGACGGCGGCGGCGCATCATTGCGGCGAGATCGTCGCGATGGTCGTGGCGGAAACCCTCGCCGCCGCGAAGGACGGCGGCGAACTGGTCGCGGTCGATTACGAGCCGCTGCCTGCGGCGGCACATTTGCTCGCCGCCGTCGCGCCACGCGCGCCGCTCGCGCACAGCGACGCGCGCGCCAACATTTCCGTCGACGCTGAGATCGGCGATAAAGCCGCGACCGACGCCGCCTTCGCGAGAGCGGCCCATGTGGTCAAGTTCGAAACATGGATTCCCCGCATCGTCGGCGTTCCGATGGAGCCGCGCGCGGCAATCGGCGCTTATGAACCCGAAAGCGGCCGCTACACGCTTATCGCAGGCATGGGCGGCGCCGTGCGGCCGAGACAAGAGCTCGCAAAAATCCTCGGCATCGCAGAGGACAAGGTGCGGGTCGTCATGGAAGAGGTCGGCGGCAATTTCGGCACGCGCGGCGGCTTCAACCCGGAATTCGCGCTCGTTTCTTGGGCCGCCCGCCGCGTCGGCCGACCAGTCAAATGGACCTGCGAGCGCAGCGAAGCGTTCGTTTGCGACTACCAGGCGCGCGATCTTGCGGCCGAAGCCGAGCTCGCGCTCGACCAAGACGGCCATTTCCTCGCGATGCGCGGCTGCAACACCTCCAATGTCGGCGCCTACCCGATCTCCTATGGGCCGCTCGCCAAGGGCGTCGAGATCATGTCGAGCATCTATCATGTGCCCGCCGTGCATTTCCGCGCCCGCGCGGCGATCACCAATACTGTGCCGACGCGGCCTTATCGCAGTTCGGGGCGGCCGGAGGTGATGTTCGTCATGGAGCGGCTGATCGACCTCGCGGCGCGGCAGTGCGGGTTCGACCGGCTGCAATTGCGGCGGCGCAATCTCGTGCCGGAAGCGGCAATGCCCTATCGCAATCCGTTCGGCATGGTCTATGACAGCGGCGCCTATCACCGGGTCATGGAGCGTGTGGTCACTCTCGGCGACTGGGCCGGGTTTCCGGCGCGGCGCGCCGAGGCCAGAGCGCGCGGCAAATATCGCGGTATTGGGGTCAGCAATTACGTCGACACGGCGACCGGTACCCCGCGCGAGCGCGCCGAAGTCACGGTATTGCCGGACGGCATCGTCGAGGTGGTGGTCGGAACCGTGTCGAACGGCCAGGGACACGAGACGAGCTTTGCGCAGCTGATCGGCGAATGGCTCGGCGTGCCGCTCGACTGCGTGCGTCTCGTGACGGGCGACACCGACCGCGTGGCGGTCGGCGGCGGCGCGCATTCCGGCCGTGCGCTGCGGCTCGCCAGCATCGTCATGCTCAACGCCTCGCGCGACATCATCGCCAAGGGCACGCAGATTGCGAGCCAACTACTGGAGGCCGCCGCCGCCGATCTCGAATTCGCCGGTGGCCGCTTTCGCGTCAAAGGCACCGACCGCTCACTCGGCATCTTCGAAGTCGCGGCGGAAGCATTGCGGCGCAACGATCTGCCGGACGAACTGCGCGGGCGGCTTGCCGGAGAAAGCGACGAGACCGTCAATCTCGCGAGTTTCCCTTACGGATGCCATGTCTGCGAGGTTGAGGTCGATCCCGACACCGGCGTCGTCGAGATCGTGCGCTACGCCGCGGTCGACGATGTTGGACGCGCCGTCAACCCACTGATCGTGCACGGCCAAATCCATGGCGGCATCACGCACGGGCTGGGCCAGGCGCTCAGTGAGAATTGCGTGTACGATCGCGAAACCGGCCAGCTGTTATCCGGCTCGCTGCTCGATTACGCGCTATTGCGCGCCGACACCGTGCCGTTCTTCACAACCGAGCTCAGCGAAGTGCCGACCCCGACGCACCCGCTTGGCATCCGTCCGGCCGGTGAAGGCGGCACGACCCCGGCGCTCGGTGCCGTTATCAACGCGATCGTCGACGCGCTTGCCGAATTCGGCGTCACCCACATCGAAATGACGGCCACGCCGGAGCGCGTCTGGCGCGCCATTCAGTCGGCGACCGATAAATGTCATGGCGAGGAGCGCCGCGCGCGACGAAGCAATCCCGGCCGGTCTGGCCCTCAGCGGCCTGAGATTGCTTCGCCACGCTCGCAATGACGACTAAAATAAACTAGGCAACCTTTGCAACCACCCGGGTCGAATTTCGCTCGGCCTCGATTACTTCGGCCAACGTCCGGTGGTCGGGGAAGGTCCAGTTCTCCCCGGGTAGCACGTCCCGAGCCGGAACCGGGGATTCTGTGAACACTTCCGGGCGGGCCTTCTTCCATTTGGCTAAGGCGACACTATTGGCGATCAGCCGGTCTTTGACGTAATCGACGAGCTTTTGCGAACCGGTATTCGGTAATCTGCGCCGCACAGGTGCAAGGAGTTCGACGAGAAGCCAAAGCTCCCAAGCAACATCCTCAAGAGATTCGAGAGGCACTGGTGCGGATTTGGCTTCTTGTGGCTCTGGCTTACGCTTTGTGGGGGAAGTCTTCATAATGGCCCTTAATATGTCTTAATAAACTGAAAGGACTATACCAGCTTGTACGTCCCGAGAACGTGCTGAATTATGTCCATTAGGCGTCACGATAGATAATATTTTTCTGAAATGCCGCACAACCGAAGCGGACATCCGCGGGCGTCGCGGTTCACGTGCGCCAGCGACCGGGCCGATGAGTTCTGATACTATGGCAATCATCGAACTCAATCATGCCGCCGAAGGGAGGAGAACAAATGGGCGAAATTCTCGGCATCGGAGTGACGCATTATCCGGGATTGATGCTGCCCGACGCATATATGAGCCAAACTCTCACCCGTGCGCTCAAGAGCGCGCGCTTGCCCGAGGAGATGAAGAACCCGGCGCGCTGGCCCGAGCCGCTGCGGCAGGAGCTGGCGGCCAATGAGGACGGCGGCGCGGCGGCCGAGCATCGGCGCCGGCTGGTCGGCGGCTTTCGCAAGGCACGCCAGGCGCTCGATGCGTTCGCGCCGGATTTCGTGCTGATCTGGGGCGACGACCAGTACGAGAACTTCCGCGAGGACGGGGTGCCGTCGTTCTGCGTTTTTGCGCTCGACGCAATCGAATCCCGTCCCTTTGGCCGTCCCGGCCGCGCCGAACTCGGCAATGTCTGGGGCGAGAGACCGGACAAGGTGGTGCGCGTCGACGGGCATCGAGCTGCCGGCTGCCATCTTGCTGCCGAGCTCCTCAAAGCCGATTTTGATGTCAGCTACGCTTATAAGATGCGGCACGAGCTCGGTCTGCCGCACGCCTTCATCAATACGATCCTCTATCTCGATTATGACCGGCGCGGCTTCCCCTATCCGGTGGTGCCGTTTCACGTCAATTGCTATGGCTCCTCGGTGATCGCCAAGCGCGGCAGCACGGCCCATTTGACCGGCGCGGCCGATCCGGACGCGGTCGACCCGCCCGGCCCCAACCCGTCGCGCTGTTTCGACATCGGCGCCGCGGCGGCCCGCGCGCTCGCCGACAGTCCGTGGCGGGTGGCGCTCATCGCGTCCTCGAGTTGGTCGCACGCGTTCCTGACCGCAAAGCACCACTGGCTCTACCCCGATGTCGTGAGCGACCGGGCGCGCTTCGACGAGCTCGCTTCCGGCAATTTTGCACGCTGGCGCAATCTCACGACGGCGCAGATCGAGGATGCCGGGCAGCAGGAATTCTTGAATTGGGTATGTCTTGCCGGCGCGATGGATGCGCTCGGACGCAAGGCCGAGATCATCGACTACGTCGAGTCGTACCTCTTCAACTCGAACAAGTGCTTCGCGCTGTTCCGGCCATAACAGCCGATTCGGTTCTCACATCGCCCGCGCAGCGGCGCCGCGCCATCAATAAAGCGTCAATTTCCCGTGTCGGCTGCAGGCTCGGGCGCACGGCTTGAGCATGGTTCGACGGCTCCTTATGCTGGGCCGGCCGGCAAATGATCGATTGAGCGGAGCTCGCGCCGAACCAGCGCCCAGCGTGGTCGGGACAGCGATCGACAGCCGCAGTTGGCTGCCGGGTGATGGCGTGGCGCGGATCGGGGGATACAATGACGAGGCGGACCCGCATATTGGCGGCAGGGGCCGGGCTTCGGCGATGGGCGGCGCTCTGTGTCGGCCTCGCGCTGATATTGACGGTCCTGCCTGGGGCGGCGGCCGTGGCCTCCGACAAGATCGTGCTCCAGCTGCACGGCCCGCCGCAATTCGAGTTCGCCGGCTATTATGCAGCGCTGTGGAGGGGCTTCTATCGGGAAGCCGGGCTGGATGTCGAGATCAGAGCGGGAGCAGCGCCCGGCGCGGCGCCGGTAGATCCGGTGCGAGCGGTCATCGAAAGGCGCGCAAACTTCGGGACTGGCACTGCCGAGCTGCTGATTCGCACTGCCCAGGGCGCTCCGCTGCTTTTGCTTGGTCCGATCTTTCAGGAAAGCGGCACCGCTGTCTATCACCGGTCTGACGCCAATTTTGCCTCGCCGCGCGCTCTGCTCAATGCCAGCATCGGCCGCTTGCCGCCGAGCAATACTCTCGATGCCGAGTTTCGCGCGGTGCTGCACAGCGAAGGGATCGATGCGGACAAGCTGAAGTCCGTATCGATTGAAGCGGGGCAGGCGCTTGCGGCGCTTGCCGATCACCGCGTCGATGCCGTGGTCGGATCGGCGTGGGAGCTGCCGTGGCGGGCGCGAGCGCGCTCTGTTGCGCTCAAAGCGTTGTCGCTTGCCGCCTACCGACCGCCGTTTTACGGCGACGGCCTGTTCACATTGCAGCGGTTCGCCAATGCCGACCCAGCGACCGTGCAAAGCTTTCGTGATGCGTCAATCAAGGGCTGGCAATACGCCTTACAGCACCCCGATGAGATCGCGGGCCGCATTGCCGCTGAGTTATCGGTGCCAGCGTCGGTGGCCGATGCCGTTGCTTTCGTCCGCTACCAGAGCGAGGTCGCGCGCCGGCTCGCGCACTTTCCCGACGTCCCGCTTGGCCAATCCTCCCCCGAGCGATGGAGCGAGATCGAGCAAGGCCTAATCGCCGTCGGAGCGATGTCGCGATCCGCCGATTTCGATGCTTTTTTGTACAAGCCCGGTGCTCAGTCGTCGGATTTCTCGTCGAGACTCGCTTTGCTGACACTTTCTGCCGTTGTCGTATTCGCTTTGTGCGCCGCCGCCGGGCGCTGGTTGTGGAAACGTTACAGGGCATGCGCCATCCCGAATATCGGCCCGACAGATCTCAACGCGGTTCTCGGGGGTCTCGAAGCTTCTATCAGAAAGCGGCTGCGGCGCGGTGTAACCTGCCGTTTTTCGCAGCTGCCCGACGTATGGGTTTGCGAGACCGATCCGGCTGCACTCAGTTCACTGATCCTCGACCTCGTCGCCGAAGCTGTCGCTTTTATGCCGATCGGCGGCGAGCTCGTCGTCGGAACGAGGCAATATACCTTCGACAATAAGATGACCGCGGAATTCCCGGGAAGTGCGCCCGGCGACTACGTACGCGTGACCGTCAGAGACAGCGGCCGCGGATTGTCTGAGGCAGGCTTGGAGCGCGTGTTCTATCTGAACGGCAGCGCGCGCCCGGCCGCTGCCGCTGCGTGGGAGTTGATGCGCCAGTTCGGCGGCTTTGCGGCTGTAGAGAGCGCCGAAGGTTGCGGCACCGCCGTGCACCTCTACTTCCGCCGCGCGGTCGTGCAGCGTGAGGCCGCAAAAGTTCCTGACGCGGACGATGTGGCAGCGCTGGCGGCGGAATAGGACATTCGAGCTCTTACCTAACCTCGTCGGCGAGCCGCGACAGGTGGTGGGCGGTGTCGCCGAACAAATGTTCAATCACCATGCAGCGGCGGAAATAATGCCCGACCGCGTATTCCTCGGTCATGCCGATGCCGCCGTGCAATTGGATTGCGTTCTGCGCGACGAACTTGCTCGCCTGCCCGACGCCGACCTTCGCCATCGCGATATTGTGGGCGCGCTCGGCGGAGTCGGGCTCTTCCACCATCATTGCCGCCAGCATCGCCATACTGCGTCCTTGTTCGAGCGCCATCAGCATCTCAGTGGCGCGGTGCTGCAGAACCTGGTTCTGACCGATCGGCCGGCCGAATTGCTGGCGGGTTTTCAGATATTCGAGGGTCAGCGTCTGCATTGCTTCCATCGCTCCGACTGCTTCGGCGGCAGTGGCGGCAATGCCCGCCTCGGCCACCCGCTCGATCACCGGATACGCTGCGCCGACCTCGCCGAGCACCGCATCCCGGCCGAGTTCGACATCGCTCAATGAAATCTCGGCCGCGCGCGTGCCGTCGCGCATCGGGTAAGAGCGGCGCGCCACCCCATTGGCCGCGGCATCGACAACAAGCAATGTGATGCCGTCGCGGTCGTGGCGCTCACCGGCAGTGCGCGCGCTGACGATCAGGAGCGGTGCACAGTCACCGTGCTGAACGACGCTCTTCGCACCGTCGATCACCCAGCCGCCGGCCTTCGGCTTCGCCTTCGTCAGCACATCGGAAAGATCATAGCGCGCCTGCCGCTCGCCATGCGCGAAAGCGACCAGCAATTTGCCCTCGGCAATCTGCGGCAGGATCGCCGATTGCTGCGCCTCATTGCCGGCCAGACGCAATGCAGTGCCGCCGAGCACCACCGTGGCTAGATACGGCTCCAATGCGAGCACGCGGCCAAACGCTTCCATCACCAGCATCACTTCGATCGGGCCGCCGCCGAACCCGCCATGGTTCTCGGCAAAAGGCAGGCCCAACAAGCCGAGCTCGGCGTATTGCGCCCATAAAGCACGGCTCCAGCCTTCCGGTTCACTGAGATAGCCCCGGCGCCTATCAAACGTGTAATGATCAGCGAGCAGGCGCCCGACGCTGTCGCGCAACAGCCGCTGCTCTTCGGTGAGCTCAAAATCCATGGGTCAGGCCTCCCTCCCGAGCGCGCCCCCTCCCTAACCCTCCCCCGCATGCGGGGGAGGGGAGGGTGGGGGTTACAGCCCCAGCACGGCTTTCGAGACGATGTTCTTTTGGATTTCGTTCGTGCCGCCATAGATCGAGGCGGCGCGCAGGAAGAGATAGCTGCGGGTCGCCTCAATCGCCCATTCGGGACCCAGCTCCGGCTCGTTGCTGAGCGCTGCCAGTTCCTGCGCCCAGTCGGGCATTGAGAGCGGCCCGCCGACATCCATCGCCAGTTCGGTGGTCGCCTGCAGCAATTCAGTGCCTTTGACCTTGAGCACCGAGGAGAGCGGATCCGGCCCGCCGTCATGGCTTTTGTCGTGCGCGCAAACGACGCGCATCTGCGTGATCTCCAGCGCTTTGATGTCGACCTCGAGCTGCGCCACGCGTTGACGGAAGCCCGGATCCTCGATCAGAGGTCTGCCGCCCGCCCGCATCTCGCGCGCCATCTCGCGCGCGAACTTGACCCGCTCTTTCGACTTGCCGAGCCGCGCGATGCCGGTGCGCTCATGGCCGAGCAGGAATTTCGCGACGTCCCAGCCGCGGTTCTCCTCGCCGACGCGCAGTGCCACCGGCACACGCACATCGTCGAAAAACACTTCGTTCAGATGGTGGCTGCCGTCGATCGAAATGATCGGCCGCACCGTAATGCCCGGCGTCTTCATGTCGATCAGCAGGAACGAGATCCCCTCTTGCCGCTTTTTTGCCTGCGGGTTGGTGCGCACTAGCGCGAAGCACCAATCGGCGTGGTGCGCGGTCGAAGTCCAGATCTTCTGCCCGTTGATGATATAATGGTCGCCGTCGCGCCGGGCCGCGGTTTTCAGCGAGGCAAGGTCCGATCCGGCCCCCGGCTCAGAAAAGCCCTGACACCACCAATCGTCGATATTGGCGGCGCGCGGCAGAAACCGCTTCTTCTGCTCCTCGGTGCCGAACTGGATCAGCACGGGCCCGATCATCGTGATGTTGAACGACGACACCTCGGGCGCCGGAGCCATCTGGTTCTCTTCGAGAAAGATCATGCGCTGCACCGGCGTCCAGCCGGCCCCGCCATACTCCTTCGGCCAGCTGTAGGCGGCCCAGCCGCGCTGGTTGAGGATGCGCTGCCACCGGACCGTGTCCTCCTTGCTCGGCGCATGCCCGAGCCGCATCCGCTCGCGGATGTCGGCCGGCAGGTTGTCGCGGAAAAAGGCCCGAAGTTCGCCGCGGAACGCCAATTCCTCGGGCGTGTAACGGAGATCCATCGCTGCCGCTCCTTTCTCTTACCGCGCCGCCGCGACGAGCGCGTCGCGCAGGATCTGCGGAATACGGTCGAGCACGTCGGGCGGGGTCATCAGCGGCGGCGACAGGCAGATCGTGTCGCCGATCGGCGGGTCGGCGCTGCCGATACGGATCCGCGGCAACAGACCGCGCGCTAGCGCTTCGCGCGTAAAGCGGGCGCCAAGGCCAAGGGCCGGGGCTTTGGTATTGTGGTCGGTGACGAGCTCGACGCCGCACATCATCCCGAGCCCGCGCACATCGCCGACGACCGGCAGTTCGCGCAGTTCCTCGAGGCCGGCGAGCAGCCGCCGGCCCAAAACGACAGCGCGCTCGACGAGCCCCTCGCTCTCGATAATCTCGACATTGCGGAGGCCGACCGCGCAACAGACCGGATGACCCGAATAAGTCGCGGCGTGCATGAATCTGCGGTCGGCCGGCGCGCTCTCGATCGCCTCATGCACGCGCTTTGACGCGATGACGCCGCCCAATGGCAGATAGCCGCTCGTCACCCCCTTCGCGAACGAAACGAGGTCCGGCTCGACGCCCCAATGGCCGAGCGCAAACCACTTGCCGGTGCGGCCAAAGCCGGTGATCACCTCGTCGGCAATCAGCAGCACGTCATGGCGGTCGCAGATCTCGCGCAATCGCGGGAAGTAAGAGGGCGGCGGGACGATGACGCCGCCCGCCCCCATGACCGGCTCGGCGATGACCGCCGCGACCGTATCGGGCCCCTCCGCGAGGATTGCCTTTTCGACGGCGTCGACGGCGCCGATCCCAGGCTCCTCATTGCCGGTCCAGCGGTACGCGTAAGGCGGCGGCACTTGAATGAAGCCCGGCACGAGCGGCCCGAACATCTTGTGGTAGGCCGCCATGCCGGTGGCGCTCATCGCCGCCATCGTGACGCCGTGATAGGCATGGATGCGCGAGATGATTTTGGTTTTCTGCGGCTGGTCTTGGACCTTCCAGTAATAGCGCGCGAATTTGAACGCAGACTCGTTCGACTCGGCGCCCCCGGTCGTGAAATAGACGGCGGCCGAGCTCGGATAGGCGTGGCGGACGATCTTTTCGGCCAGCCGAATGGCCGGCTCGTTGGTCTGCCCGATATAGGCCGAGGCGAAGGCGATCCGCCGCATCTGCGCTGCCGCCGCATCGGCGAGCTCGCCTCTGCCATGGCCGACATTGACGTTCCACAGCCCCGCGAGCCCGTCGATATATTCGCGGCCCTCGGCGTCGCGCAGCATCGCCCCCTTGCCCTCGACGACAACGATCGGCTGCCGATGGTCATCCGGGTAATGCAGCGGGTGCACGAGATAGCGCCGGTCCGCTTCGAGCAGCTGTGTGGTGCCGTCCATGGGTGTGTCTCCTATCCGCTTCCGCTCGCCCCTCTTCGATACCCTTAGCGCGCGATCCGCCGGCCGGCAACCGGTCAGCGAGTCGGGCAGCTAGAGATCGTCCTTTTTGTCACCGTTATTGCTCAACGGTGATTATCAGGTGACTAGCCATTTCGGTATCGCCTTGGTGCCATTGGCCATCCCAATCGATCCTGATCGGGCGCGCTTTGCTCTCGCCGTTGAGGCCGCGGGCGAGTACTGTCATCCAAAAATGCTGTTCTCCATGCATTTTCGAGGGGAAATTTAGTGGCGTTATATTCGGCGTCAGCGAGAGCACCCCGGGCTGCACGAACAGCAAATCTGCAACCGCTACAGTCGCTCGCCCGATCGTGCGGTTCTTGGGATAGTGCTCCTGGTGCTGCCACCTGAGCGGCAAGGGTCCTGCATAGCTCGGCTGAGGCTGTCCATCAGGACCACGGAGGTCGAGTCGCGTCAGCAATACTTCAACCTCGCGGGCTTCAGGATAAGCCGCGCGGTTTGTCACGCGTAGGTGATAGTAGCGAGCCGGACCGAATTCCTGAACAAAATGGCCACCTTGCTTCACAAGCAGTGCAAGTGTCTCCATTCGACCCAAAGGATTCAGAAGCTCTACGCACAGGCGGGGGCGAAACCACCTTGCCCTAAGTTTTTCACCCCGGACTGCGACTACCGCGATAGCTACCTGGGCAGCAATCCCCAGTTCCGACACCCAGGCCGGCATTGCCATGGATGCGGCCTATACTGGCTTCGAAGCGTCGGTCTTCACTCAGGCCGTCTTGCTTTCATTCCTTTTTTGATTGCGGCCTCTTTGGCCGCAGCAGCGAGTTCCAGGCGATTGCCAGACCATTCTGGCTTATCGTGGTAGACAACGCTATCAGACCGTTTCCAATCTTCCTCATTGGGGTATTCGTAAAATTCAAACCAAATCCCCGAGGGCTTATGCACGACCTTTCGCAGCGGGAGATTGACATCGAAATCGTCGAGTGCGAGTTCCGTCATTCCCACGGTCTCCGTTTGCTGGTTTAAGTTTATCACCGGTAACCCAGCGCGGGAATTCAGCGGTTGGGCAGGTCGAGGGGGTAGATCGGCCGCCTGACCTTTTTGAATTGCAGTTGACTGTAATCGGAAGTGCAGACCCCGACGCCGGCGCATTCGACGACGGCCTTCGCAACCTTGCCGAGCCCGGCGCGCCAATGGATGCGGCTTTTCAACATCACGTAGCGCTTTTGCAGCGGGTCGATGCCGAGGGAGAGCAGGCAATTGAGGTCGGACGGTTCAACATGGCGCGAGATCAGCGCGATCTCCACCGGCCCAGTATCGAGCACGACCGACGGCCCCATATCCATCTCGACGCCGCGCGCCATCGGCCCGCGGTTCTTGTAGCGCCCGTCTGAGATTGTCCTGACAGCGCCGGTTACGGTCAATGGCGGGCTCTCGGCCGGGATCGCCGGCATCGCGATCTTGCCGCCTATGGACAGAGTGACCCTCGCGCCGACGCCGGCTCCGATCGCCTGCTGCACCGCCTCAGGGTCGAAGATCGCGAAGGCCGCGACATCCTCGAGGCCCTGGCGCAGGATCTCGGCGAGCACCGCCGTCGTGTCCATCGTGCCGCCCGAGGCGCAGTTGTCGTAGTGATCGAGCAGCACGACCGGGCCGTCGCCCAGCTGGCTCGGCGGCATCGCCTTGGCTCGCGCGACCGATTGCTGCAGCGGCTCGATCTGGTAGACGAAGGCCTCGCGCTCGACCCAGGCGCGGCCGAGCAACTCGTCGCGCAGGTCCTCGGCGAGCTTCAAGTCGCCGTCGGTGACGACCACCGCGCTCAGCCCGGCATTCGTGATGTCGGCGTGCGGGAAGCCGGTGAATAGGCTCGCCGCCAACGCGCCCTCCGCGGTCATCGCGGCGCAGCGGTGCTGCAATTCTTTGTTCGGATGGTCGTCGGTCCCCTGCCGCATCACATGCGGCAGGATCGGCTCGTTACCCCACGCCATCACCGGCTTGACCTCGCCGCGGATCGCGCGCAACAGAATTTCGCTCGCGAGACGAGATGTCTCGTAAGTGTCGATATGCGGGTAGGTGCGATAGCCGGTGACGACCGTCGCATTCGCGATGATCTCATCATAGAGGTTGGCGTGCATGTCCAGCGACACCGCGACCGGCGTCTGTGGGTCGATCGCGCGCAGGCGTTTCAGGAACTGACCCTCGCCGTCCTCAAGGCTCTCCGTGACCATCGCGCCGTGCAGATCGAGCATGATGCCGTCGAACCCGCCGCGTGACACCGCCTCCAAGATCGTTTCCGTGATGTGCGCGTAAGCGGCATCCTCGACGGGCCGGCTCGGCGATGCTCCGGCGGCGATCGGCAATACGATCTCTGCCCCTTCGCGCTCGGCGAGGTCGAGATAGGCGCCGAGCCCGGTGCCGGTGCCGCGATAGGCTCCAACCGCCGCCTCGCCGTAGAGCGGCCGAAACCGCTCGAGCGGCGTCGGCACCGGCGAGAACGTGTTGGTCTCGTGCTTCATCATCGCGATCAGCAGGCGCATCCCGGGACCTCCATGGCTGCAGGCCGTTATGCCCCGTCTGGACAGAACCTGCAATGATGGCTAAGTTTATAGCCATCTCACGAGGACCTTCACCCAATGGCCGCCTATACCGTCGCCCAGGCCAAGAACACGCTGCCCAAGCTGATCGACCGCGCCCTTGAGGGCGAAGAGGTCATCATCACGCGGCGTGGCAAGCCGGTCGTCGAGCTCAGACCTGCCTCGCGGAGGGCGCTACCGGCCAAGGGAACTCACGAGTGGCTCCGCGCCCGAACACGCGCCCGTCCGGGTGTCGGCCTAACGTCGGTCGAGATACTCGATCTCCTGTATGAGCGCGACGAGGATTGAGTGCCTACCTCGACACAAGCGTCCTTTTGCCGACGCTGATCGTCGAGCCAACTACGGAAGCCGTTTACGATTTTCTAGGCGACGATAATCGGGAATTCCTCGTCAGCGATTTCGCTGCTGCCGAAGTCGCATCGGCGCTATCACGCCTCGTCCGCTTGGCGTTGCTCACTAAAACCGATGCGTCCGCGCGCTTGGCGGACTTCGACGCTTGGCGGGCGGTGGTGAGCCTGCCGGTTGATCTCCAGGCATCAGATGCTCGGTCAGCGTACATTTTTGTGCGCCGCTTCGACCTGCGCCTGCGAGCGCCCGACGCTCTGCACGTCGCGATCGCACGGCGTCTTGACGCAGCGCTGGTCACGCTCGACCGGCGCCTGGCCGCCGCCGCGACGGAGCTGGGCATTGCCGTCGAGGTGCCGACGACGACACGGGAGTCCAGTTAGGGAGGGCACGCAATGGCAGCCTCATCAGGCGCAAATTCCGTCGAAGCTCATTATACCAGTCAGGATCTCGCACAGGCGATCTTCGCGGCGCTGAAGGCGGCGGGAAAGGACCTGGATCATCTCAGCCCGGACGACCTCGCGCCCGTCGACGAATTCCACGGCGGGCAGCGGCCGGCGACAATGCGGCTCGCCGAGCTCGCCGGCTTTACCGGAACCGAGCGGGTGCTCGATGTCGGCGCGGGGCTCGGCGGGCCGTCGCGGTATCTCGCTTGGCGCTATGGCTGCCGGGTCAGCGGCGTTGATCTGACCGCCGAATTCGTGCGGGTGGCCAACATGCTGACACAGCTGACCGGTCTCGAGGGCTTGGTCGATTACCGGCGGGGCGACGCGCTCGCTTTGCCGTTCGACGACCAGAGCTTTGACGTCGTCTGGTCGCAGAACGCGGTGATGAACATTGCCGAGCGCGACCGGCTCTACGGTGAGATGCGGCGCGTGCTCACGCCGGGCGGACGCCTCGCATTGCAGGAAGTCGCCGCCGGACCCGGCGGACCGCCACATTTCCCGGTGCAGTGGGCGCGCGAACCGGGCATCAGCTTTCTGCTGACGCCGGAGGCGACCCGGGCCAAGCTCGAAGCCGCCGGCTTTCGCGTCCTTATTTGGCAGGACACGACCGAAGCGACGCTCGCCTCGGCTCAGGCGCGAGCGCGTCACGCCGATGGTGAACCACCGCCGCTCGGCACGCATCTGATCCTCGGCGTCGACTGGCAGGCGATGGCGCGCAACTCAGCGCGCAATCTGGAAGAGGGGCGCACGCGGCTCTTCAACGCCGTCCTCGAATGCGTCGGCTAGCTCGCGGGGTGCCCCAGTGGAAGGAGATTGCGTCGTCGCGCCGCGCTGCTCCTCGCAAGGACAGCCCCGCAATTCCGCCACATCAGGTCGCGGCGAATGACGGTTTCCAGCTCCGGCTTCGGCGGCGACCCGCGCGGCTGGCTGCTAAACAAGAAAATCCCTGCCGCGCAACTGCCAGTAATCTCGGTCGACCATCATCGGAACAGCCCTTTGATCCCGTCGAGAGCGAGCCCGGCGGCAGCGAGAGTCATCGCGTTCGAAAGATCCGGAGGTTTCCGTAGTGCGCGGCGAGGGTCGTCCTGTGCTGCCCCTCTGGAGAATCCAAAAGCGCGTTGATCGCGGCATCCTCGCCGTCGGCGGCTATCCATGTCACATGAGCCGCCGCCAAGCGGTCGAACCAGGACTGAGAAATATCCTCCAAGTTTCTCCTTGATGTGAATTTCTCGGCGCCAAGTCCGTACACATCATTTTCAGTGCCGTGCGCGGCGGGAAACATCGACGCCTGTGTCGGGATTCCGCCCCAAATTGCGTAGGGCTCCGATTTCTCCGGGCCGCGGTAGAGAATTTCGGTCGGTCCCATATTTCGCCTGAGATAAGTGACGGCTCGAGCCTCGTCCGCGTCCACCGGATAGGCCGTCGAAAAGTACGGGCTGATCATTTGCACCGAGAACGGAGATCTCGCCTCAGGCGGATTGATAATGGGCAGAAGCAGATAAAAGGCTATCCCTTTCCAGAGGAGCATTGCCGCCAGTGCAACGGATACTGCCTTCCGGGCAATGGTGTTGGACCACGACCATGCGTCGGAAAGAAAAACGCCGACGCCGATCGTCAATGCAATCGAGGCAAGAATGGGAAATTTGAAAATGTCTTCGGTATATTTGTATTGAAACAGGGTAAAGACGGCCAGCCCTATCGCGGCAAGAACCCCCAGCAACAATTTGGCGTGGCGAGCTCGCCAGAGGCCGACAATTCCGGGAATTATGAGGAGGCCGAAAAGCTCCAGGGTTTGCCGGCTTTGACGCCAGCCGACGTCGATACTGGAATAGTCTCGAAAATAAAAAGCGGTTTTTAGGATCCCCTCTGAAGGCGGGTAGGCTTCCGATGCGAAAAATCCGCCCATGATCTTGGTGCTGGCCAGTGCCACGGCGAGGATGCAAATAACGCCGATCGCGCGCCGGTCGCGAGACCTCACGAAAAGGCAAATTTCAGTGACCGCCAATGCGGCAACGGCGGTCAGGAACAAAACGACCTCGCAAAGCGAAAGCAATGACAGCGAGCACAGCAGGACCGCCAACCCCCACCCGAACCCTCTCCCGCAAGCGGGGGAGGGAAGGGGAGGGGGATCGTCAATGCGGCGGATAGCGGCGTGCTGCAGTAGAACCAGACAGAAGATCGGCAGCCCGGTGCTCCACGGGTGCTGGAAATAGAAGCAGATCGGCACGGTGAAGAAGGGGCAAAACCCGGCCGAAAACGACACTGCCAGCGCGACCGGCAAACCCGCCCTTGGGCCCGCGACATGCTCGCCGACGCGCCACAGAAGCAGAAACATGCATGGCCACAGACCAATTGTCAGAAGGTCGACGGCCTGATCGACGCGGACCCGCAGGAGACCTGTGACAATCGCTCCGGCCAGGTCAAAGGCGTAGTGATAGCGCAGCGGCAGAGTCGGCTCGTAAAGATACCGCGGCGGATAGGCGCCGTTCTGCAGGTGCGCGATTATCGCGTGATGCTGGTTGTACCGGGCCTCGTCAAAAAAGTTGAACAGGATCGTCGGCAGAACGATCGGCACTGTGCAGAGCGCGGTTACCGCAAGCTTTCGCCATGCTCTAGGGTCAAGCGAGATGCTTTGGCGCAGATCGTTCCAGTGGCAGATGCTCCAGGCGTAACCGCTCGCGCCGACAATGCCCCATGCAATGGCGAGCCCGGTACTGAGATCTCCGAGCGCCAATGCGGCGATATGCGTCGGCAGCAACGCCAGCACGATCGCCAGCGCCGGCACGGTGCAAAGCGGCCGATCGTCGCGCGGGAAGATCGTTTGATTGAGAGCGAACGCAGTAAATACTATCCCGGGCAGGGCGAGCAGCAGAACCGGCAGCCAAGCCGGCTGGGGGTTCTCGATCATTCAGCCGCGAGAATGGCCCGGCGCAATACTCAAAATTTTCTCGATCACGGCCGCTTCTCTCACTGTCGCCCCGGCGCAGGCCGGGGCCCATTTCTCAAGCTTTCGTGCGGCGGAATGGTGGGTACCGGCCTTCGCCGGTATGACGGTGGTACGGAGAGGAAAGAGCAAACGTGCTTATCGATCAGCACACTTGCGCAAGCGCAATCCGCGATCACCGGAACAGCGCCTCGATTCCGGCAAGAACGAGCGCCGAAGTCGTGAGCGTCGCAAGCAAGACGAGCCGCGCCATATCCATGCGGGTCGGCATTTGCGCGAGCTGGGCTCTGAGAAACTCGACCTCGTCGGCGATCGCGTCGAGGTCGCCGCGGGTCTGGTCGATCCGTCGCAACGTGAAAGAGTATTCATCGATCATGTACACGTTGTGACAGAGTATGGTTGACGGATCGTTATCGCGCTTGATCATCAAGGATGTTCTCTATATGTTTCCAAAGTCGTATGGACAGAAGCAATCGTGACGCGAGCCCCAGGACTGTGGAGTTGGACGATCACGCCGCGCGGGTTTGTGCGCATGGCGGTGTGCCGGAAGTGCCACCATATGGCGCCGTTGCCGGTCCGCGAGCTGGTGCGGCGCTTTGGTCAGCAATACTCGGTCGACCTGGCTATGAAGCGGCTGCGCTGCGAAAGCTGCCGCGAGCGCGATGTCGAAGCTCAGCTGATCCCGCTCTGCGAGCCGGGTTGCCGGCGCAGGCGATGACGAATACGGATGAGGTGCGCGACGGTGTGCAACGACTTCGGCAACAACATTCCCTACAGCGCGTACCTGGAGGCGTTCAGCCGGATCGGCGCGCCGGTGGTGCTCCCGACGGCGGCCCCGAATCTCGAACCGCGCGACGACATCTGGCCGACCGAACCGGCGCCCGTTTTCCGCCGCCGCGGAGCAGGGGCCGAGATGGTGCAGTTGCGCTGGGGTTTCCCGCCGGCGCGGCCGAAGGGGCCGCCGGTCATTAACTTCCGCTCCGAGGGGCGGCGGTTCCCGAAGGGCCGCTGCCTTATCCCGGCGTCGCATTTCTTCGAGTTCACCGGCAGCAAATCGCCGAAATCCAAATGGAAATTCACAAAAGTCGGTGACGACTGGTTCTGCTTCGCCGGCCTGTGGCGGCCGATGCCGGACGGCGCCGGCGACGCCTTCACGCTGCTGACGACCGAGCCCAGCCCCGACGTGGCGCCGATCCACGACCGGCAGATGGTCGTCCTCGACCGGTCGGATTGGCTTGCCTGGCTCGATCTCAGCCGTCCCGAACCCGAGCTGCTTCGCCCGCTCCCCGCCGGGAGCCTCACCGTCGAGCAAGTGCGATAGCGCAAGGTTGCCGCGCCCAACCAGGGAACCGTTGCGGGAATGGCTTTTTGACGACCTGCGACCCGGTCGGGAGACGCTTGCTTCAGCGCTGAGCCGTTGAAGAAACTGGATGGTCCTGGCAGGATTCGAACCTGCGACCACTCGCTTAGAAGGCGAGCCGCAGTTCCGGAATCCACAAGCAATTTCGGCCGCTTGATCGCACCTTTGGCGCGTCGGTCAGGCCCTGGTCACGCGGCGCCGAGGGAACATGCCGCATTCGGGTAGCCGCTACTGCCGCGGCCGCCGTTTCCAAATTGACTTTGGCGTTTCGCCGGCGCTCGAGCTCGAGGTTGCTGGCCTCGAGGAGCTCCGTCACCCGGCGATCGTTGCCTTCCGGGCGTATCGCGGCTTCATTATCATCTCCCAGCAGTCGACGAGATATCTCTCGATTGGGAGCTCCACGTTGAAGAGCCCAATGTCGCCCTGCTTTCCCTTGCGCGACCGGATCACCCTCCAGGCGCTGTTCTTTGCTTTTCTGGAGGTCTCGTTGTGTGCAGTGGGCGGCGCGTTGGTCTGGGCACGCCGCATGACGGTCGAGAAGCGGCGTTGGCTGAGCGATCAGGAATTCGCCGAGATCTTGAGCTTCTGCCAGTTCTTGCCGGGGCCGAACGTCGTCAGCGTCACGGTGTGCATTGGAGCAAAATTTCGCGGCGTCGCCGGGGCTCTCGCCGCGCTCTCTGGCTTCGTCGTTATTCCATCGACTGTCGGATTCGCACTCGGGGCAGTTTTACTCGGTCTCGCTCATTCGGCCGCAGTGCAAGGCATGCTGCGCGGCATCGCCGCCGCGGCGGCTGGGTTAATCATTGGCACGGCGGTTAGGCTGTTGGCACCTCATCGCCGCCGGCCGGCGGCACTGCTGTTCGCGGCGTTGGCGTTCGCCGGCCTGGCCCTCGCCCGCCTGCCGCTGTTGTGGCTTGTGGCGGTGCTGGTCCCGTTCAGCTTCATCGCCGCCGGCCGGGAAAGCGCAGCTGAGGCCGCATGAGCGCCGCGGTAGTCATCCTGATCGCGCATATCGCGCTGTTGTCGCTGATCAGCTTCGGTGGAGTTCCGGGCGTGCTGCCGGATTTGCGCAATTTCGTCGTCACCGCCCATGGCTGGATGAGCGATCAGGACTTCGCTAACTGCTTCGCGATCGTGCAGACGCTTCCCGGCCCCAACATGATCCTGTTGATGGGCTTTGTCGGCTGGAAGATCGGTGGGCTGCCGGCCGCGATCACCGGCGCGCTTGCGTCATTTGTACCGTCCTGCGCGCTCGCTTACGTTGCCTGCCACTGGTGGGAGCGCTTTCGCGATCGAGCCTGGCAGCGGCGTTTCCGCCAGGGTCTGGCGCCGGTCACTCTCGGTCTGATCATCGCGGGCGGCTATGTGATGGCCTGCAGCAGCAGCGGTTGGACGCCCGCGGCTGTGACACTTGCCGCGGCGGCCGGAGCGGCGCTGCGCCCAAGGCTAAGCCCGTTGTGGTTCATTGCTGCCGGCGGCGCCCTCGGTGCCTGCGGCCTTGTTTGACCCTCGCCATATCGAGGTCCGAGACATCGGCGAAGCCGAAATCGACACTGCGATCGTCTTGCTGTCGCGGTTCTTCGCCGAGGAAGGGTTTTCGGGCGCGCCGGAAACAATCGCGATCAACACGCGGCGGTTGTGGGCTGACCCTCATCATTGGGTTGCGCTGGCGTGGATCGATGGCACAGCGGTCGGGGTCACGGTCAGAACGATGCTCTACGTTGAATGGGGCCGCCTCAGGGAGATCGGTGATTTGTATGTGCTACCCGAGGCGCGTCGCGGCGGTGTTGGGGCTACCCTGGTCCATGCGGCCATGGACAAGTGTCGCGCGCTCGGCTGTTCCGCGATATCCGTAACGATCACTCCGGCAGGCGAGGCACGGCACGCGTTGACACGCTTTATGAGAGAACTCTGGCAGGGCCATCGTCACCCTTATCCTCGATTGTCGGACGCAGCTCCGTCTTCCTGCCAGCCGTCGGGCATTGAGACCACGATGCTGGATAGAGCTGCCAGGAAAGAACTAGAGGAGCGAACATGCTCTCAAAAGCTGCGGAGATGAGACGAGCTAGTCTCGACGATGTAAACGCGGTGCGGCGGATAAGCGCGGATGCCTACATTCCTGCATACATCGCTGTGCTCGGGACAATCCCAAAACCGGCCACAGAAGATTACAGGCGGTACATCGAAAAAGGTGAGGTTTGGATTTTGGACGTTGACGGCGAGCCGACTGGGATTGTGGTCATGGAAGTAAATGCCGACCATCTGCTTATCTACAGCATCGCGGTGAGACCGAATGCCCAGCGGAAAGGATACGGCAAAGCTTTGCTCGATTTTGCCGATAATCGAGCCATCGAGCTTGGGCTGCATGAGGTTCGGCTTTATACGAATGAGCGGATGGAACGGAACCTGACGCTGTATCGGCGGCACGGTTTCGTCGAGGTGGGGAAACGACGGCATCCGAGTAGACCCGGACAGGTGCTCGTAGACATGGTTCGGAAATTGCCGTGAGTGCTTGAGATGCCGAAGCGCTTGACTGTCGCGGCATCAATCGCTTGGCAACAGCGAGGGCGCGGTCACGCGCTTGTCACACGTCTCCAACGTATGAGGAATGCAAAAGGAAGAATCCGGCAACGCTGGGCATTTCCATAATGGGGCTTACGCGGCGTTTGACCCCCTGCCGCCGCAATGTGCAGACAGACCTCCTAAATATAGGAAAACCGACCGAGGCGGCCACGCCTTTGCATTGCACCAAATTTGCATTTGCATAAAAGACATAAGAACATGCAACTAACGGATCTCGGAGAACGGATATGTATTCTAGGGCCATCCAATAGTGGTAAGTCGACGCTTGCAGAAGCCATCGCACGCAAGCGTGGTTTAGAGGTAGTTCATCTTGATCTACTTTACCACCTCCCAAACACGGATTGGGAGGCACGTCCAACAGACGAATTTGTGACTCTGCACGACGCGGCAATCATGGGAGAGCGGTGGGTTATAGACGGAAATTACTCAAAGTGTATTTCGCAACGCTTCGCGCGAGCGACGGGCTTGATCTTATTAGACATATCCACACCAGCTAGCTTATTCCGGTACTGCCGCAGAACGCTATTTGAGCGTGAAAGGGTCGGCGCTTTGGAAGGTGGCCGAGATGGCATCAAATGGGATATGATTTACCATATCGCAATGGTCACCCCAAACAACCGCAAACGCTATGCGAATATGTTTCATGATATCGATTTGCCGAAGGTGCGTCTAACGTCCATACGTGCAATTAAGCTATGTTGTCAACGGTGGGGTCTGGCGCGATAGCCATCGATTTTGGAGCGCGCGAACTTCCCGACAGCGGTCAGGGAGGACACGTTGGAACGAATTGGGACGTGCCATTGCGGAGCGCTTCATGTCGTGGCTACCGGCGAGCCAGAGCGGGTCTATCTTTGCCATTGCAAAGCGTGTCAGCGACGGACCGGCACCGCGTTTCATTTTGGTGCGATGTATTTAAAGGACAGCGTGCGTATTGACGGGGAGCGCAAGATATACGAGCGGGAGGCTGATACGGGTTATCGCATCAGGTTTTATTTTTGCCCGAATTGTGGCAGCACGATTTATTGGGAGGGGGATCGCAATTCTGCAGTCTGCGGAGTCGCGGCGGGCGCGTTCGAGGTCGGAGCTTTCCCGCTCCCGAGCGACTCCATCTTTGAGGATTCGATGCACCGTTGGCTCCAACTGCCGCCTGCAGTGGCGCACCACCGGCAGAACCGACCTCTACAAAGACCGAGCGCGTAGCTGCTCCGAGACCAGCAAATTGAAGCATAGGCGGCTTGGAGGCGGCCCGTTCCAGAACTCAAGATTTTTGCACAGCCGGTCGACCGCTCTCGACCCTTCAGCGGTCGTTCCCTTCCGCTCGCAGAAGGCCGGCCCATGCCCGAGGCTGTGTGAAAACACTAGATCTGGTATTTTGCCGGGTGGAGATCCGGGGGGACCAGGGTGAAGCGTTTTGTCGAGGGCCAGGACCGAGCCCAGCTCGTGCTGCTGCCCGAATGT
>Ga0126381_100000346_pt1 | contig 50312 bp, 43 predicted proteins | sample PanSoiMetPlot_28_FD_96465 | JGI IMG/M metagenome (GOLD analysis project Ga0126381, IMG submission 96465) | Tropical forest soil microbial communities from Panama - MetaG Plot_28 | ecosystem: Environmental > Terrestrial > Soil > Tropical forest > Bulk soil | place: Panama | collected 2016-02-17 | reverse complement strand
TTACTCCATGCTGTATTCCGGCGCTTACTTTCAGGACAACTGGAAGGTCACACCCAACCTGACTTTGAACCTGGGCCTCCGCTACGATTACTTCCCTCCTTATAGCGAGTCCGACGGCCGGCAAGGCAACCTCGTGCTGACGAATGGCAATAGCGCTTCCGGAACTTACTATATCCCCAAGCAAACGTGTAACAGTCCGCGCAATTCCGCTTTCGATACGTTGCTGAACGGCGATAGCATTCAGATCGACTGCCTGCCGGGCCTGGCCGTAAATAAGACGCAAAAGACAAACTTCGCACCGCGCGTGGGAATTGCCTATCGTCTGAAGCCGCGCCTGGTGGTGCGCGCCGGCTATGCCATCTCCTACGGTGCCGTAGACTCGGTCGGGTACGGCGGCACGCTCGGCACCAACTACCCGTTCCAATACACTCTCAATGGGCCGAGCACGACTTCGCTCGTGCCTACGATCCTGCCCAATGGCCAAACGGCGACCATGGAGAATTTATTCGCGTCCGTAAACGTGCAGGACCCGACGCAGCTCCAGGTCGCCTCCGTGGGTTTAGGACTCAGCGGCAAGCAGTATGAGTACCTCACGCCCTACGTCGAGAGCATGAACTTCACTTTGCAGTATCAGTTTTCCGCCCGCGACGTGTTTCAGGTGGGATATGTTCAAACCTCCGGCAGGCATTTGGATACTCTCGGTCAGCAGAACGTTCCCACCGAGCTTTTACCGACGGCCGTGAACTCGACGAACTACCGGCCTCTGCCGAACCTGTCCACTTCGCAATTGCTCAGCAGCGGAACCGAAAGCAACTATCGGTCCTTGCAGGCTGTCTATGCGCATCGCTTCCGCGCCGGCCTTACGTTCAACGCGAACTATACATTCGGCAAGTGCATGTCCGACGAGGCCGGCAAGACGGGTATGGGGCCGAGTTATCGGGCGCAATGGCTCTATGGGTTCGGCGTCCACGGGGACTATACCCTGTGCGGCGCCGATGCCAAGCAGGCTGCCCATCTTTGGGGCCAGTACGGGCTGCCCTTCGGACAGGGCAGGACGCTGCTCCGCAATGCTCACGGTCTCCTGAACGCGCTGGTGGGGGGATGGAATTTCAACTACATTTACATCTACCAGAGCGGCCAGCCGTTCACGGTCGGGTGCCCTGTCGGCACGAGCTCAGATTTTGGCTGCAATGCGTTTATGATTCCGGGCGTGAATCCTTATGGCGGACCGCACAATCAGAACCAATGGCTGAACCCGGCTGCCTTTGCGCAGCCTCCCGCCACGACTCAGGTCGGACAGACCAATTTCGCTCCTCTGGGCGGTGCGGCGAACCAGTTGCGGGGGCCATCGCTCAAGAATCTGGACGCATCGCTCCTCAAGCGCTTCCGAGTTACGGAAAGCAACCAGGTTGAGTTTCGAGCGGAGGCTTTCAACCTCTCCAACTCGGTGGATTTCAGCAATCCCGGGCAGCTCAACTTCACCAACCTGAAGGCTTTCAGCAGTATCACCGGCACGCGGAATAATCAGCGGCTCGTGCAGCTGGCGTTGAAGCTGTTCTGGTAGGAGAAGCGCGCCTCAGGTACGACCGCTCCTGTTTGGCCGCGGCTCCGATATGTGTGCACATTCATGTCGGAAGCCGCGACCGTCAGGGAGCGGGGCCTTGACCTTCCTGTTTTTAGAGTGGTACAAGTTGTACCATGACAATCAGGACCGGTGCTGTCCGCGCCCCTCTCACCGAGCTCGAAAACGAGATCATGACGGCCATCTGGACCGGCGGCCCGTCGTCGGTGGAGGCAGTCCATCGAGTCGTCTCAGGCACGCGGCGGCTCAAGGAGACCAGCGTCCGCACCCTTCTGCGCCGCCTTGAGCAGAAAGGCTATCTCCAGCACGAGGTGGAAGGCCGCGCCTTCATCTATCGTGCCGTTGAGCCTGCCCGCGGGCTGGCAGCGCGCGCGGTCCGCCAGATTATCGACCGCCTTTGCCGCGGCTCGGTGGAAGAGCTGGTCAGCGGCATGGTTGATGCCAAGGTCCTCTCCCACCAAGAGCTCGACCAGCTCGCTCAATTCGTCGCAACACAGCGACGCCAGCGAAAGGGGAAATAGATGCCGCACGCCATCCTCGAATGGTCCGTGCGTGCCGCCCTCATGGCGTTTGCCATCGCCGCCGTTCTCGCCATCCTGCGGTTGCGCGCGCCCTCCGCCGTTCACCGTGCGTGGACCGCCGTGCTTTTCGCGATGTTGCTCCTGCCGGTGTGGACTACGTGGGGACCTTCCTGGTCGGCGCCCATCCTACCTGCGGGCGCGCCGGTTCGTCTCGAGCCGCTCCCGCCCTTGGCTGAGATTCCCACGGATGTCGAATCGCCCCCGGCGATATCGCCTACACCGGCCCACCCCGCGCCTGCACCCGCGCCCATTCGCTGGACTGCGTTCCTCCTCCCCATCTACCTTGTCGGCGCCGCGATAATGCTCACCCGCCTGATTGCCGCCACGCTGCTGGTGCGCACCTTGGGGCGGAACGCCCGCACCGCCCGAGGATTCCTCACCAGCCCTCTTTGCGCCGCGCCCGTCACCATGGGATGGTTTCGTCTCGCGATTGTGCTGCCCGAGTCATGCGGGAACTGGCCCTCTGCCAAGCTCGATGCGGTCCTGATTCATGAGCGCGAGCACGCATGGCGGCGCGATCCGCTCATCCAGTGGCTCGCGCTTCTCAACCGCGCCCTCTTCTGGTTTCATCCGCTCGCCTGGTGGCTGGAACGCCGCCTCGCTGCGCTCGCCGAACAATCCTGCGATGCCGCCGTCCTGGAGCACGGCCACGATCCCCACGAGTATTCCCGCTACCTGGTGGAACCCGCCCGTTCCGTTACTCAATCCGGCGCGCGCCTTTGCCCGGCCGGCGCCGTGGCGTTTTCCCAAGGCCAGCTCAGCGGCCGCATTCGCGCGATGTTGTCGGGCCGCCCGCCGGGACGCGCCTCGCGCTTCACCTCCATCGCGGCCGCCGCGCTCTCGGCCATCGCGCTGGCCGCGTTCATGGCCTGCCGTCCCACGCCCTCCCGCCGCGTCGATGCCAAGCCCCATGTAGGGCAGCGCCGCGCCCGCGACTCCGATCTGTGGTTGGCCTCCCGCCAGCTTACGCCCGAAGCCGCCCGGCACCTTCACGCCGAAATCGAGGCGCATCCCGATGATCGCGACAAACTTTTTGAGCTCGTCCGCTACTACCAGTTCCACTCCGACCAGCAGTCCCTCGATTCACTGACTTTCTGGTACATCGGGAACCACGCGGATCTCCGCGCCGGTTGGGGCTACCGCCCGCTATGGAACCGCGCCTGGGATGCCGCCGGCTACGACCGCGGCAAGCGGCTCTGGCTCGCGCGCCTGAAGCGGCACGGGCGCAATGCGTTCCTCTATATGAACGCTTCCGAGTTCCTGGAGGACCACGACCCGGAGCAGTCCGAGCAGCTTCTCCTGGAAGGCCAGCGCGCGTTTCCGTCGCCCGCGCTTCACTGGGAGGTTTTGCTGGCGCGCCACTACGCCTGGGCTCTTACGGGCGCAACCGGCCCTCTGCCCGACAGCCTCCACGCCGCCGGCTACGACTACCGCGACATGCCGCCGATCGAGACACCGTACGCCAAAAAGATTCGTGCCCTGCTTCTGTCCTCAGACGATGTTGAGTTGCTGACCCGTGCCGTCGAGCAGCTTCAGCGCAACCGCCCTAACATCGATTTTGTAAAGTCGCTGATGGCGCGCGCGCGCGCGCTCGATCCGCCGAATCGCGCAGCCCACCTCCAGAACTTCGGACATCGCCTCTATGCCGCGGGTCTACGGGCCGGGACAAATCCCGCCGCTGCCAGCGACTCCGACCGCATGCTGTCGCTAGCGGGCCGAATGACGCCGCGCGCTCTGATCAATGCCGACATCGCCGCTACCGAGGCCAGCGCCCGCGACCTGCTCGCGCTCGCCTCACGGCTGAAGTCCGACCCCGATGCCGGCGCCGGAATCTATCTCGCCCATCTCGCCCTAGGCGAAGTCGCCATGAATCGCGGCGACAAACCCGCTGCCGCCAGATATCTTCTCGCCGCCGCCGGCGCCCCCACATCCGAATACACCCGCTACGACCAGGCCGATATGTCACTCGCCCGCGAACTCCTCGATGCCGGCGATCGCGAGACGGTGGCCCGGTACCTCGACCGATGCGCGACGTTCCAGCCGAGACCTGCCCACTGGGCCGCCGAGATCCGTCAGGGCAAAAACCCCGATCTCATGCCGGTCTTCCGTCCGTTCAGGCGGGGCCTCGCGCCGACACCAGGCAAACTGCCGCGCATCGTCCCACGGCCTTTCCTGTTGCCCGTCATGCACGCGCAAACGCCCGCCGCGGCTTTCGAAGTCGCACCCATCAAACCGAACAAGACCGGCGCGCGCGATCTCCCTTCGACCTCCCGCCCAACCGCCCGCAAAATTTTCCTCGGCATGCTGATCCAGCGCGCCTATGGCCTTGACGAGGTGCCATTCACCCGCCCCACGCCGCCGGTCTTCCTCGAACGCTACGATATCGATGCCAAATCCGCCCGCCCCGCCACCCACTCTGAAATGATGCTCATGGTCCAGAACGTCCTGGCAGAGCGTTTCCGTCTCGCTTCCACCCCGACGCCACAGAAATCTCCGGATTCGCCCTCGTCATGGCCAGAACCGGACCCCGTCTGCGCCGCCATGAGCCGCCGTCGGATTCCGATTGCCGCGCACGCCGTGCTCTCGCGGGCCAGCTTGTATACGAAAACTGCTTCATGGCTTGATTTCGCCTCTACCCGCCCCGTCACGACGATGGCCGGGCAGCGTCTCTCATGGGCGGCCGCTTCGTCGCCGACGAAACGGGCCTAAAAGACCGCTACGATTTCGAGCTGATGGCCGGTTGGGAGACCGGCGGCGATCCCGCGGAAGGCGTTCAGCCGCGCGTCGTGAACCCGGACGCGGCGTCGGTTTTCACCGCACCGCCCGAGCAACTCGGCCTGAAGCTTGAACCGCGCCGCACCGCGGTTAGTTTCTTCATCGACCGGCTGCGCGCGCCAACGGAAAATGAATAGGGGTTTTCGCCGGGCCGAAGCGCGGCCGCTCCGTTGTTCGAGCAGCCAGCCGCTGTTATGGGTGTACCCGTTCAGCTAGCTTCCGACTTCAGCTTCCTGGCCCTTCCACTGCAACTGGTACAGCTTCCAGTAAATCCCGCGCTGCGCCAGGAGTTGCTGATGGGTGCCCATCTCCCGCAGCCTGCCTTTGTGCATCACCAGAATGCGGTCGGCCCGCTGGATGGTCGAAAGGCGGTGGGCGATGATGATCGATGTTCGCCCTTCCACCATCCGGCCCAGGGCATCGCGGACGCGAAACTCGGTCTCGGTGTCGACGCTCGAGGTTGCCTCGTCCAGAATCAGGTAGCGCGGCGAGTGTGCCAGGGCGCGCGCGAATCCGATCAACTGTTTCTGCCCCGTTGAAAGGCCGCTGCCGCGCTCGCGGATCGGCTGCGCGAAACCTTCCGGCAGGCTGCGGACGAAGTCCAGCAGGTTCACCTGCTCCGCGGCTTCTTCCACCTCTTCCCGCCGGACGGCTTCCGTGCCGAGCCGGATATTCTCTTCGAGCGTTCCGGTGAACAGGTACGGATCCTGCAGGACTACTCCGAAGTTACGCCGCAGATCCAGCGGGTCGAGATTGCGCACGTCGACTCCACCGATCCGGATCGCTCCGCGCTGCACGTCGTAGAACCGCAGCAGCAAGCTGATCAGCGTGGTCTTGCCCGCGCCCGTGTGGCCCACCACCGCCAGCGTCTCTCCCGGCGGGATGGTGAAGCTCACATCCTCCAGCACCCAGTCTTCGTCCTTATAGGCGAACCAGACGTGGTCGAACTCGACCGCCGCGAGTTGTTCGGGCGCGCGCCCCGGCCGCTCCGGCGCCACCAGGGTGGCTTCGGTATCCAACAGCTTGAAAATCCGTTCGGACGACGCCATCGCCGCCTGCAGGATGTTGTACTTTTCGCTCAAGTCCTGAATCGGCCGGAAGAAGCGCAGGCCGTACTGCAGAAACGCTACCACCACACCCAGCGTCAGCTTTCCGCCCTCAATGCGGAATCCTCCCCATGTCAGAATGCCTGCCAGCGCCAGCATCGAGATGAATTCCACCACTGGATAGAACCAGCCATACGCGGTAATCGCTTTTTTGTACGCGTTCATATGCTCGCGGTTGACCAGCTCGAACTCGTCGCGACTGCGTTTTTCGCGGTTAAACAGCTCCAGGACCACGATGCCCGTCACGTGCTCCTGCAGGTACGAGTTGATCTTCGCAATCGCCACGCGTATACGCCGGTAGCTCTGCGTAACGCTGCGCCGGAACACGATCGTCACCAGGATCACGAAAGGCATGGCGGCCAGCATGATGCCGGTCAGCACCAGGCTCAGCCGCAGCATGATCGCCACGATGAACGCCAGTACGAGCACGTCGCCCAGAATGGTCACCAGCCCCGAGGCAAACAGATCGTTCAGCACGTCCACGTCGGTGGTCACACGGGTCACCAGCCGGCCCACAGGGTTGCGGTCGTAAAAGGCGATGTCCAGGCGCTGCAGGTGCTCCATCAGCTCGCGCCGCAGGTCGAACATCGCCAGCTGTCCGGTGTATTGCATGACGTACGTCTGCACGAACTCCGTCACGAACGTGCCGAGCAGGACAAGAACGTACAGGATGCCTATGCGTGTCAGCCCCTGCCAAGGATCAGCCGGCAGCAGGGCGTCGAACGGCCCAGGGGCGGCGTGGGCGGCGCGCGCGGGGTTCAGGTACCGATCCACGGCCGTCTTGGTGAGGAGCGGGCCCGATACTTGGAGCACCGATTGCGCCAGCAGGAAGACCAGCGAAATCCCCACCAGCATCTTGTAAGGCCGCATATACCGCAGCAGCCGCCGCATTAACCGGGAATCGTATGCTTTACCGAGGACCTCTTCTTCCACTGCCCCAGTGTAGCGGGAGCCGCCCTTCGCCCGCCGGTCCTCAAGCCCCCGTTGTCTGCATCTTCGCCTGATGGGCTGGTATGATATCCCCAGGTCATGACGCCGGCGGTAGAAGAAACACCACGTCTTAGTGTGCCCTGGCCCAGACTGGTGACGATTGGTGTGGTCGTATTGGTCTGCTACGCCCCTATCCTCGCCCGGCTGATTTCACAGTGGATTGAAAATCCGGATATGGGTCACGGCTTTTTCGTGCCGCTCGTTTCCGGATATATCGTTTGGCAGCGCCGCTCGCAGTTGATTGCTCTGAAGCCGGAGCCCAGCCGCTGGGGCTTGCTGATTGTCATTTGGGGAGCCATTCAAATGGTGATCGGTGTTCTGGGCACGGAGCTGTTCACCAGCCGGACCGCCTTCGTAATCACCGTCATTGGGGTGATCGCGGCATTAGGCGGGAAGCCGTTCCTGCGGGCGCTCGCATTTCCCCTGGCACTGCTGTTCCTGATGGTTCCTATCCCGACCGTCGTTTATAACCAGCTCACGTTTCCATTGCAGATGCTGGCCAGCCAGCTCGCCGCCGGCGCGCTGAGCCTGCTCGGTATTCCGGTATTGCGGGACGGCAACATACTGGAGCTGGCTAACGGCCGCCTCTCGGTGGTGGAAGCTTGCAGCGGCATTCGGTCGCTGCTCTCTTTGACGTTCCTTTCCCTGGTCTACGGCTACTTCTTCGAGAAGAAGACATGGATTCGCGCTACCCTGTTCCTGGCCACTATTCCTATCGCTATTCTGGCGAACGGGGGGCGGGTGACGCTGACCGGCATTCTGTATGAAATCCGCCCGGAACTCGCGGAAGGGTTCTTTCACGAATCGACGGGCCTGGTGATCTTCTTCGCGGCCGCGGTTATCCTATTCCTCATTCACCAGATTCTGGGCCGCACTTCCCATCTGCTGGCCCGCCGAGCTTAGCCTTATGGATTTTCTAAATCTCAAATATGCGCGCGCCGTGCTGCTGATTCTGCTGCTGCAGACCGCCGCGTTTTATGCGCTCGCGTTCCGGCCGGAGACCGTTCCCCCGACTCCTCCCCTGATTACCTTCCCCGAGCGCCTGGGCACATGGCACATGTTCAGGGATACGCCGGTGGAAAAGGAAATCCAGGACATTCTGCGCGCCGACGACACCTTAAACCGGTCCTATCTCGATCCGGCTCGGGGCGAGTCCGACCTTTGGATCGCCTACTTCAAAACGCAGCGCTATGGCCAGGCGCCGCATTCTCCCAAGAACTGCCTGCCGGGATCGGGCTGGGAGCCCGTGCCGGGAGCCAGCGGACCTCTGACCGTCCATGTTACCGGTTGGGATACGCCGATCACGATCAATCGCTACGTCGTGCAGCACGGTGAAGAACGGAGCGTTAGCCTGTATTGGTACCAGAGTCATGGGCGAGTGATCGCAGGTGAGATGGCGGCTAAGTTCTGGTTGGTGACCGATTCGATCCGCTACCGGCGCAGCGACACGGCTCTGATCCGCGTCACGGTTCCCGTGCGCGGGTCCATCGACCGGGCCGTCGATACGGGTGTGGACTTCGTGCAATCATTGTTCCCCGCCGTCATGCGGCAATTGCCTTTGTAGCCGCGAGCTTCGACCCACGGGCTGCGAGCCAAGAACCTCCCGCCGGAACCGCTCGCGAACGCCGCCAAACAGGGCCTTACGAAGTCCGTGCATCCGCTCCCGGCCTATCCTCCTCATTGCCCACGGCTGGAAGCTCTTGTGTCCCAATCCATACATAACCGGCGACGTTAACTTAGCCGAAACGTTGTGTGTTCTATTACTCTATAGAGAGAGAGCGGATAGACCCATGGCACAACCTTTACGGGTACTATTCATCGGAGAACGGGGCGTGGAGGAAGTTGCCGCGGAGCTGGCCCGCGGAGGCTTTGCTCCCTCCGTGGAGTGTGTGACCACACGCACCCGCCTGGACACCGCCTTAGCCAGCACCTGGGACATTGCCATCAGCGATTTCGCCGTTGGCAACTTCGGAGCACTGGCGGCCCTTCGGGTGATTCAGGACAAAGCTCTTGATCTGCCCCTGATCGTCGTCTCGGGGAATATCAAAGACAGTGATGCCCTGGCCGCATTGAAGGCAGGCGCCGCCGATCACATGCGGCGCGGCCACATTATGCGCCTCAATGCGGCCGTGGAGCGCGAGCTTCGGGCAGCCCGCATGCGTCGCGAGCGGACCCAGCTCGAAGCGCAATTCCGCCAGGCCCAGAAGATGGAGGCCGTGGGCCGGCTCGCCGGCGGCGTGGCTCACGACTTTAACAACCTCCTGACGGTCATCACCGGTTACAGTGATCTGCTGCTCAGCGCTGCCGACCTTAAGGAGTCCCAGAGGACCGCGCTGCAACAGATCCGCCGCTCCGCCGAGCGCGGCGGCGCACTCACTCACCAGCTACTCGCTTTCAGCCGGCGCCAGCCGCTGGAAGCCCGGACGCTGCACATCAACTCGCTCGTCATGCAGCTCGAGAGGATGCTGCGCCGCCTCATTGGCGAGGACATCGAGCTCGTGACCATCTGCGCCGCGGGCGAAGACACCGTGGAAGCGGATGGCGGGCAACTCGAGCAGGTCATCATGAACGTGGCCGTAAACGCCCGCGATGCCATGCCTGATGGCGGCAAGTTGACGATCGAAACCGGCACCGTCCATCTTGACGAGAGTTTCACAGCACGCCAACTGGGCGTGGCGCCCGGCCGTTACGTCACGCTCTCCGTCGCCGACACGGGGATCGGGATGGACGAAGAGACCCTGAGCCACGTCTTCGAGCCCTTCTTCACGACCAAAGGCGCCGGCCGGGGGACCGGCCTGGGACTCGCGACCGCTTACGGCATCGTGCGGCAGAGCGGCGGCGCAATCCGCATCTCGAGCGAGCTTGGCCGGGGGACCGTGGCTTCCATCTACCTGCCGATCGCCGAATCGAAGGCCCATCAGCCTGCCGAAGAACTACCGGCGCCGGAAGGCGCCACCGGCGTCGAAACCATCCTGCTGGTCGAAGACGAGACGCGCGTTCGCAAACTGATCATGGACGTTCTTCAATCGCGCGGCTACAAACTGCTGGAGGCGACCCGTGGAGAGGAAGCCCTCCGCCTGGTACGGCTGCACTGCCATGAAATCGACCTGGCGTTGGTGGATGTGGTGATGCCGGAGATGAGCGGTCCCGATCTGGTCCGGCAGATTGCCCCCATTTGCCCAAGAATGCGCGTGCTGTACATGTCCGGCTACACCGATGAGGCCATTCTGCACCACGGGATCGCAGAATCCTCGGCCGCCTTCCTGCAGAAGCCGTTTCTGCCGGACGTCCTCGCCCGTCGCGTGCGCGAAGTGCTGGACGGCAAGGCGAATCACGCAACCGAATAAGCTGACAGCAGGCAGCTCACCGCCGGCAGCTTTACAGCCAACAGCCTGAAGATCAACCCCGGTGGCGCTGTGGGCCGCGCTCTTAGCTATGGGCGGTAAGCTGTCGGCGGCGAGTTGCTTTATGGATGGCTGAACTCGCTGGCCCGCGGGACCAATTCCCAATATGCTCTTTCGGGCAGGTTCGTTTTCCATCGGCCGGTCCACTGCGCGTAGCTGTAGATGCCCAGAAAAATCGCTGCCACGCCGAGTGCTACGGCCCACGCCGGTACGCGGCGACGTACGGGGGCGGACAGGATCAACGCTCCTTCGGCGGGGCAGGACGCGACGCATGCCATGCACGCGCTACACTCGGCCGATTGGATTGTGATCAGCCTGTCCACCGGGAGTCGGGCGGGGCACGCCTTGGCGCACTTTGCGCAATCGATGCACAGGGGCTCGTCGCGCCGGATTCGTACCGGGCTCGCCATGCCGACCAGTCCCAGGAGCGCGCCGTAAGGGCACAAGTACCGGCACCAGAAGTTCTCCACCAGCAGCGAGGCGACGGCCAGGAACGCAATCACCGTGACGCCTGCAGTTCCGAGGGTGCGGAAGAAGTTCAGCATGCGGACGTCATCCACCAGCCCATAGGGTCCGCCCAGAAACTCGATAATCGCGCCGGCGGACATACGGGCGACGGCGTACAGGAACAACGCCAGCAGCAGGTATTTGAGGCCTCGCAGAGGCACATCGAGGGGGCCCGGCAGGCGGAAGTTGCGGCCCACAGCTTTGCGTCCCAGCCTCCACAGGTATTCCGAGACCGTTCCCACGGGGCACAGCCAACTGCAAAAGCTCTTGCGGAAGAACCACGACATGGCGAAAAACGCCAGGAACAGAAACATCCCCGCGGGATGGATACGAGGCAGCGCGCCGGTTCCGATCCACACCTTCAAGTTCATCAGGCTGGCGATGGGCAGCCATCCTTCCACGCCGGCCGGCCGTTCGGCGAACGGCGACTGGCCGCCGGTCTCGAAATACCGGACCCAGAGGTAGAACTGGAGGCCGATCCAGACGTTCAGCGCCAGAAAGAGCGCCTGCATTCCCCTGCGCAGGGTCTGCGACCGGTCCGCCGCGATTCGTCGCACCAGCATCTTCTTCGCCGCCATACAGCCACACCTTAACTCTCGGCGCCGCGCGAGCCGGTGACCTGAGTCACCACCTCCATGAAGCGGGCCATCGACACTCTGGACGCCTCGGAGGGCGACCCCGCCGTGAAGTCCCTCTTACTGGGCCTCGAACTGATGAACGACGTCAGTATCGATGTTCTGACGACGGCGGTGAACTCGCTCGGAGACGAGGTTCGACCCACGCCAAGCCTTGCGAAACAAGCGAGCGCAGCGGGTTGAGCTAACAGCGAACAGCTCTCAGCTAAGACGAGGCGCGCCTCCAGCGCGCCGGCGGAAGGCTGTCTGTGGTCGGCTGATAGCTGCTAGCCTAGTATTTTGAGCGCTCTGGAACGACTTCTGACCGAACAGCCGAACCCGGCCTCCGCCGGAATCGACGCCGTCTCCACCGAGGAGATGCTCCGCATAATCAACGCCGAGGATCGCACGGTGGCCGACGCGGTGGCCCGCGAGATCGCCCACATCGCACGGGCGGTCGATGCCATCGTGAAAACCTTGGAAGCGGGCGGCCGGCTTTACTACCTCGGCGCCGGCACCAGCGGCCGCCTGGGTGTCCTCGACGCCGCAGAGTGCCCGCCCACCTTCAACGTTCCGCCCGAAGCGGTTCAGGGAATCATGGCCGGCGGGGAAGCCGCGCTCAGCCGGGCCACGGAAGTAAGTGAAGACGACTCCGCACTGGGCGCCCGCGACCTCGACGCGCGGGGCTTCACGGCGCGCGACGTCCTGGTTGGCATCACAGCGTCGGGCCGCACGCCGTATGTGCTTGGCGCCGTCGCGGCCGCAAGGGCGCTCGGCGCGGTTACGGTTGGCATCAGTTGCACTCCTGATTCGGAGCTCTCGCGCGCGGTCGATATTCCCATCAGCCCGCTGACCGGACCGGAGGTCATCGCCGGGTCCACGCGGATGAAGGCCGGCACCGCCCAAAAGTTGGTGCTCAACATGCTTTCCACCGGTACGTTCGTGCGTATGGGCTACGTTTACGGCAACCTGATGGTGAACGTGCAGCCCAAGAACAAGAAGCTGGTGGACCGCGCGCGCCGCATCGCTTCCGTTTGCGCCGGCGTCTCCTATGAGCGCGCCATCGAACTGCTCGCGTCCTCCGGCGAAAACGTCAAGACCGCCATTCTCATGGGACGCGCCGGATGCTCGCGCGCGGACGCCGAGCGTCTGCTCGCCGAAACCGGCGGCCGGATCACCCAGGCGCTGATGATAGCCAAGCGGTTTCAGGGGTAAATGCGATGGATAAATTCGTGATCTCCGGGGGGCAGCCCCTTCGCGGCACAATTGCCGCCAATGGTTCGAAGAACTCGGCACTTCCCGCGCTCGCAGCGGCGCTCCTCACCGCTGAGCCGGTCACACTCGACCGCATCCCCCGCGTCCGCGACATTCGGACCATGCAGCGGCTGCTGGTGGATATCGGCTCCGAGGTCGCAGTCGATGGCGAAACCGTCCGCCTGGAAACGCGCCAGATCGCCTGTCCCGAAGCGCCTTACGAGCTGGTGAAGACCATGCGCGCGTCCAGCCTGGTGCTCGGTCCGCTGGTGGCCCGCAGCGGCCGCGCGCGCGTTTCTCTGCCAGGCGGCTGCGCGATCGGCGCCCGCCCCATCAACCTGCACATCTTCGGCCTGGAACAGCTCGGCGCGCAGATTCATCAGTCGCACGGCTACATAGAAGCGGAAGCGCCTGGAGGCCTGCAAGGCGCCACTGTCCACTTCGACCGCATCACGGTCACGGGTACGGAGGACCTGATGATGGCCGCGGTCCTGGCCCGAGGCGAAACGGTTCTGCGCAACGCCGCGCGTGAACCCGAAGTAGTGGACCTGGCTGAACTTCTCACGAAGATGGGCGCGCGGATCGAAGGCGCGGGCACGTCAATCATTCGCATCCAGGGCGTGCGGGAATTGGGCGGCGCCGAGCATCGCATCATTCCCGATCGCATCGAAGCGGGAACCTTCCTGGTGGCGGGCGCCATCACTCGCGGAGACCTGACCGTCACCGATTGCGAGCCCGAACACGTGGCCGCTCTTGTGTCGAAGCTGCAACAATCCGGGGCCGACGTGACACAGCCGGATGCCACATCGGTGCGCGTCCGTGCGGGCCGGCTACGGTCGGTGGATATGACGACCGAGGAATACCCCGGTTTTGCCACAGACCTGCAGGCGCAGTATATGGCGCTGATGACGCAAGCCGAAGGCATTGCCATCGTGGTGGAGACGATTTTCGAAAACCGCTTCATGCACGCCCTCGAGATGGCGCGGATGGGCGCGAACATCCGCGTCGACGGCAAACAGGCCATTGTCGCCGGGCCGCGGGAACTCACGGGCGCCGGCGTGATCGCGTCAGACCTGCGCGCCAGCGCGTCTCTGGTACTGGCGGCTCTGGTCGCCAGAGGTGAAACGGTGATCGATCGCGTGTATCACATCGATCGCGGGTACGAGAAGATCGAAGAGAAACTGTCGGCGGTGGGAGCGAAGATCCAGCGGGTGGAATAAGTTGCGGGCGGATTTGTTAATCTGCGCGCGATTGCCGATCTGCCCCACAGGGTTGAATCGTACTACTACAACTCACGTAGACCTGATAGTGATGACCGGTTTTTTTGATATCCTCGATAGGAGCGCTTTCCGCGTCGCGCCCGCCTGGAATCCAAATGAAACTCCATATTTCCGCAGTTTGTCTTCTTTTGTTTGGCGGCTCTGCCGCTTTCGGACAGTGCATTGGGGTTACTCTTAACTGCTCGCCTTCCAAGGCGGTAGGGCAGCCCAAACTGATCGGCGAGACCACGAATCCCAACCTGGTGGAGGGCCGGGAATTGTACTCTCCCGTCGGGGTCGTGCTCGATACGTCGACGACTCCTCCCGCCATCTACGTTGCCGACTCCGGCAATAATCGCTTGATGGCGTGGAAGAACGCTACCAGCTTTACCAACGGCCAGCCAGCCGATCTCATCATCGGGCAGTCGGACCAGTATTCTACGTCAGCAAACGGTTCCGGGGCAGCCAGCGGCCTGAACACGCCCACCGGCCTGGCCCTGGACAAAAACGGGAACCTGTACGTAGCGGATAGCGGCAACAACCGCGTGGTGCGATATCCCAAGCCGTTTTCGCAGAACTCGCAGTTCCCCGTTCCCGACCTGTGGCTCGGTCAGGGGAACCCTGGCGGGAGAACCGCTAATTACACCGGCGCGGTGAGCGCGTATGGCTTGTCGCTGAACGCATCCAGCGGACCTTTTATCGTGGGGGTCGCGGTCGACGGCAGTGGAAATGTTTGGGTTGTGGATGCCGGCAACCGGCGGGTGCTCGAGTTTATGGCCGCTGATGTAGCGAACGGCGGGCAGGGAATCGCGGCGAAGACAGTGATCGGCCAACCGGATTTCGCCACGGCTCCAACGAACTTCAACCTGTCGGTGCAGTCGGCCGTAGCGGTGAATCAGTTTGCGTTCCCAGCCGCGGTCGGGTTCGATGCCGCTGGGAGACTCTACGTCACCGACAGCGACGGACAGACTGCAGGCAACTCCAGGGTCAATCGCGTGCTGGTGTTCGTACCCGGCGCCGGCGGCGCATTCACCAACGGACAATCGGCGGCGCGCATGCTGGGCGGCGGATGTCTGGCACTGGCGCTGTACAACAACCAGACCTGCCCCGCGCTGGGCAGCAAGATCGCGGGCGGCGGGGAGACGGGCAACAACAATTTCCCGTTCGATATGCTGCTCAGCGACCCTGAGGGGATTTTCTTCCTTCCTGCCGATTCCAGTGGCAATCAGAGCATCGGCGTGGTGGATGCCAATTACAACCGGATCGTGATCTTCCCGGCCTATGGATTGTGGCCGGATCAAGGGACACTTTTTTCACCCGAGGCCACCGCCGTGATTGGCCAGACCGGCTTCACCAGCGTGAATAATCTGAACCCGAACCAGAACACGATTGCCACGGTGGCGACGCCGCCCGCCGGCGCGGGCACGCTCTGGCATCCGCTCAGCGCGGCATACCTGGCGTCCACCAACGAACTGTTCGTGGCGGACGCGAATAACAACCGCTTGATCGTGATGCCGCAATCGGCTTCGGCCGGCGGGGGCTTCGGCGCCGCTACGCGCGTGTTAGGGCAGGACCGGATGACCTCCAGCTCGATCAACCTGATCGAGGGCAGGGAGTTCTATTTCGGCAGTTTGGGCGATGCCGGCGTCGCGCTCGATACCACCGGGAGCGTGCCGCACCTGTATGTGGCCGACACATACAACCACCGCATCATGGCCTTTTACGACGCGCGCACGATGACTCCGGGCCAGAAGGCCGATTACATCATCGGCCAGCAGGACGGCACCACGGCATTATGCAACTTTCTGGGCGGCGCTGCGAGCCAGGGCGGCGATGTCAACCAGAAGACGAGCAGCAGCGTGTGCAGCCCGCGCGATGTTCTGGTGGATGGATCCGGAAACCTGTACGTCGCCGATACGGGGAACGGACGCGTGTTGCGCTTCCCGGCTCCTTTCGCTCAATGTTCCAATGGTCCCGGCAGTGCGGGGTGCACGCTGCCGCCCTTGCCGGCAGCCGACCTGGTGTTGGGGCAAGCGAATTTCAGCGTCACCATTACGGACCCGAGCAGCAGCAGCATGTCGGCGCCTTATGGACTGGCATTTTCCGGTTCGAATGGTCTGTTCGTTTCCGACGCGGCGGATAACCGCGTCCTATACATTCCGTTCAACGACACGACAAACCACACCTTTAAGCCTTTTTCCAACGGCCTGGCGGCGACGAAAGTTTTCGGCGAGCCGGATTTCGTGACCACTGCCGGGGGAGGCGGTATCAATCAGCTCAGCGCGCCGCGCCACATCTCTTCCGACAGCAGCGGGCAGCTCTATGTGGCGGATGCGGGAAACAACCGTGTTTTGATCTTCCCCGATCCCAACAACCCGCAGACGCCTACATCCGGTGCGGCGGCCAACCTGCCGCTGACTTGCGCCGCCTTCAGCAATGGCTCGTGCACATCGAGTCTGAATTCTCCGCGCTCCGTGTATGTGAACCAGTCGACGGGAGAAATCTGGGTGGCCAACAGCGCCGGATCGACCGCCGTCAAGTTTCCGCAGTACAGCGGCCTGATCATCAACCCGGCTCCCACGGGGTCGGTGAGCGCCTACGGCCCTCTGGCCATGGCGCAGGACCAGTACGGCGATTTGTTTGTGGCCGATTCGGCAAACCGCGTCTCGGTTTACTACCAGGGCGCGTCGTGGCAGAACGGCGCGAGTTTCCTGGCGACGTCGCCGCTGGCTCCGGGAGCCTTCACGACGCTCTATCCGGTGGCATCCGCCACGCAATTCGGCGCCAATACTGCGACCTTCAGCGGCACGCTGCCGGTACCCACGACGCTCGGCGGGATACAGGTGCTGGTGGCCGGAACACCGGCTCCGCTCACCTACGTGGGACCGGGCCAGATCAATATGATTGTGCCGTCGAACGCGCCCCAGTCGGGTAACGCGGATATCGTGATACAGCAAGTGGGCTCCGGCCAAATTCTTGGCGCGGGCGTTCTGCCCATGAATACGACCGCACCGGGCATTTTCATGGGGCCGCAACTGGCCGTCGGGTCAGAGGGCTACCAGGCCGCGGCGGTCAACGAGGACGGCACGATCAACGGCCCGAACAACCCGGCGCAGCGCGGCCACATCATCTCGCTCTACTTAACGGGAGAGGGCATTGTCCCGAACATGCCGCCCGACGGCCAAGCGCCCGGCAGCCTGACTCCTACACCGCAGATGCCGCAGGTGTTTATTGGCGCTTGTTTCGTGGACCAATGCACGGGCCAGCCGGGTGACCCTCCTCCGGGACAGCGCGTCCAGTTCTCGGGCCTGGTCTACCCGGGGCTTTGGCAGATTAACGTGTATGTGCCGATGGCGGCCACGCCCAGCACGCCGACGTCGCCAGCGCTGGTGAACGTCCTTTATAACAACGCGGCTGCCTGGAGCGCGTCTTCGACGAATCTGAAGACGTATGTGTTCGTGAAGTAGGAGAGGCTCTCACGCCGAGAAGACAGCTTTGAGCTATGGGCCCTGGAGCGGTGAGACGAAACCCCGGGCGGGCCGGTCTCACAGCTCATGGCTCATCGCAGGGCCGAGAAGCTTTTCCGCGTTCAGTGCGCCCTCCGGCGTCTGTTCGTGCTTAAACATCAAGTAGAGATCGCGGCCGGTGGATAGGAGCTCCTTCGCCCGGGCGGCGAAGGCAGCGATGTCTTCGGCGGTGTAATCGGGTTTGCGCAGGCGGTAGTAGACGAAGTCCGCCGTGATCACCTCGGGGACTTCGAGGCGCTCCGATTCGGCGACGCAGAGCGAAATGTTGCGGCGGCCGAGCTCTTCGTAGACAGGCTCCGCCAGCCAGGACGCGTGGCGGAATTCGAAGGCATAGCGCATTCCGGTGGGGAGCAGGTCGAGGTACGCGCGCAGCGTTTCCAAATCGCACTTCATCGCCGGCGGGAGTTGGAACAGCACAGGGCCGAGGCGGCGTGAAGTACGCAGCGGATCGATGGCTTTAAAGAAGATCTCGGTCGCCTGCTCCGCATTCTTCAGGCGCAGGATATGCGTGATCCGCATGTTGGCCTTCACAGCGAACACGAAACCGGCCGGAGTGGCTTCCACCCAACTGGCGAGCGTAGCGGCCGCAGGCAGCCGCCGGAATGTGTAGTTGATCTCCACGCAGTTCAGACGACCCGCATAATGCCCTAGAAAATCCTTGGCCGGCATTTTGGCCGGATAAAACTGCGGCTTCCAATTCGGATATGCGAAGCCGGAGGTCCCGGCATATAACGTTGCCATGGCTTATCATTATCTCTGGCTGGAGGTTCGAACGGTGCACTATCTCGTTCATATCATCGCGGTCTGGCTGGTGGAATCGCTTGCGCTATGGCTGATGGCGCAGATCGTCCCGGGCATTGTGGTGCGCGGCTTCGGCGCAGCCCTCGTCGCTACCATCGTCATCGCTATCGTGAATGGCACGATCGGAATCGTGATCAAGTTTCTCGCCCTGCCGCTGACGTTTCTCACGCTCGGCCTGTTTCTGCTGGTGATCAATGCGTTTCTGCTGAAGCTGGCCTCGCTTTTCACGCCCGGTTTTAAGATACATGGATTCTTTTCGGCGGTGGTGGGATCGGTGGTGTTCTCGATCCTCACCTGGATTCTGCGGCAGTTGGTGGTGTAGCCTGACGTGCTGACACCCGAGACCCCCCAGGAACTGGCCGAGGCGCTGGCATCCACCGCCCGCAAGACCTACAGCATTCAACTGCGCGGGAACGGCAGCAAGCGCGCGATGGCCGGCCCGATCGAGCCGTCCGACGAAGAGATCTCGACGGCAGGCCTCGCGCGTGTTCTCGAGTACGAACCCAATGACCTTACGATCAGCGTGGAAGCCGGTACGCCGTGGAGCGAGTTCACGCGCCTGCTGGAGGGTAATCGCCAGATGGTGCCGCTCGATCCGCCGTTCGCCTCCGCCGCGACCGTGGGCGGAGTGATCGCCGCTAATTCGAGCGGGCCGCGCCGGCGTCTGTACGGAACCGCCCGCGACCTGGTGATCGGCATGCAGTTCGCCACGCTCGAGGGCAAGCTCGTCAACTCCGGCGGCATGGTCGTCAAGAATGTGGCCGGTCTCGATATGGCGAAGCTGATGATCGGATCGCTCGGGACACTCGCGGCCATTGCCGTGGTCAACTTCAAGCTGTCGCCGATGCCCGAAACGGAGCGGAGTTTCCTGCTACCGTTCGATTCGGCCACCGCCGCGGTGGTGGCGCGCAACAAGATTCTGGCGGGCGTGCTGCAACCGGCCGCGATCGACATTTGGAACCCACAGGCGGCCAGCACGATCGGCAATCGCGCCTGGATTCTGGCCGTGCGCGCCGGCGGCAACGCCGCGGCCGTTGACCGATATGAGCGCGAACTGGCCCCGCTGGGCGACGGCGTAGTCCTGGAAAACGACCGCCAGGAGAAACTATGGCGGCACATCGAGGAGTTCACGCCGCACTTCCTCGACCACCACTTGAATGGCGCGGTGGTGCGTGCTTCGTGTACGCTGAAAGAGGTCGAGGCCGTGATGGCTTCCTTCGAGGGTCCCGCACTGGCCCGCTCTGCCTCCGGCGTTTGCTACGGCTATTTCGAGCGGTCGGAAGCGGCGGCCGATTGGCTGGATGCCGCCGCGAAACGAGGCTGGCGCGCGGTAATGGAATTCGCGCCGGAGGAGTACAGGAAGTATCTCGATCTGTGGCCCGGCCCGTCAGGCAGTTCCCCGGCGGAGGTAGAAATCATGCGGCGGGTCAAGGCGCTGTTCGATCCGTCGAACCTTTTGAATCGTGGCCGACTCTACCGTCGTATCTGAAAAACCCGGCGCGTCCCAGGTCCACGGGCCGCGGCAGTTCGACCTCGATCGCTGCGTACACTGCGGCTTGTGTCTGAACGCCTGCCCGACGTATCGCGAGTTGGGGCTGGAGATGGATTCGCCGCGCGGCCGCATCTACCAGATGGTGCAAGTGGCCAACGGCGCGCCGATCACGCCGGCATACATGCAGCATATTAGCCTGTGCCTGGCGTGCCGCGGCTGTGAATCGGCATGTCCGTCGGGGGTCCGCTACGGGCGCATGGTGGAAGACGCACGCGCGGAAATCGAAGCCTATCGCACCGAGCATGCGCCGCGCGGCCGCGCCGCGCGTAGTCTGCGCCGCTTCGTTTTCGGGCGGCTCCTGGAATCGCGCGGCCTGCTCACTTTCGCCGGGACGCTGTTGTATCTTTACCAGGCAAGCGGCGTCAAGGCGCTGGTGCGGGGCATGGGCGTAACGCGGCTGCTCGGCAGATTGGGCGACCTGGGCCAGTTTGCCCCTTCCGCCGAACCGCCGTTCTTCTTTCGCCAGATTGGCCGCACGTTTCCGGCCGAGGGCGAACGCAAGTACCGCGTAGCGTTTCTGGCAGGCTGCGTCGCCAACGTGTGTTTCGCGCGCCTGAACGAAGCCAGCGTCCGCGTGCTGACGAAGAATGGCTGCGAAGTGGTGATTCCCGAGGGACAGGGCTGCTGCGGGGCTTTGCACCTGCATTCCGGTTTGCGCAAAGAGGCGCAGCGGCTGGCGCGGCGCAATATCGAAGCGATCCTTTCCGAAGGCTTTGACGCCATCATCACCAACGCCGCGGGCTGCGGTTCCACGTTGAAGGAGTACGGCGAACTGCTGGACGATGATCCGGCATGCGCCGCCAAGGCACGCGCGTTTTCGGCCAAGATGCGGGACATAACCGAGTTCCTGGCGGGCATCGAATTGAACCCGCGGATGGGAACCCTGGACGCCACGGTCACGTACCAGGACGCCTGCCATCTGGCTCACGGGCAGCGCATCCGATCCGCTCCCCGGAAGCTGCTTCGGGCGATCCCCGGATTGACGCTGCGCGAAATGCCTGGTTCGGACCTTTGCTGCGGCAGCGCGGGCATCTACAACGTGGTGGAAAACGAGATGTCGCTCCAGCTGCTGGCGCGCAAAATGGAATCCGTGAAATCCACCGGCGCCGGCATCATCGCAGCTGTAAACCCCGGCTGCATGCTGCAACTGGAAACCGGCGTGCGCCTGCACGGTTCCAAACAGCGAGTGATGCACGTGGCCGAGCTACTCGACCTCGCATACAGGCGCACCGACGACCGCAAATAGCGGTCGGTCATGTTCCTTCCTTATTTAAGTCCGGCGCGTGTAACCAATATCTCCTCCCGCGTTTCGCACATATCGTTGTGATGATTCGTTAAAGTCAAGCGGCAAAGAACCGCGGACACCGGAGGAGACAGGATGTTGACAACTAGGCGGAGCGCGTTTACGGTGCGCAGGATCCGGCGGGGTGCTGCGCCCGCGCTCTTCGTGGGGATTGCCCTGCTCGCGCCCTTCTCCCTTCTTACGCTTGGACGCGATAGCTCCGCTCGCACGGCCGGACGGCATCCGGGCGCAGGCTTGCCAGCCTGCCACGCTGCCAACTAGTCTTCGTCGTGCTGTGAGGCCAGGCGTGTCACTACGCTGAGGTCTTCCAGGGTGGTAACGTCGCCTGTCACCGAATTAGAGGTAACGATCTCGCGCAGGAGGCGGCGCATGATTTTGCCGCTGCGCGTTTTCGGCAGTGCGTCGGTGAAGCGGATCTGCTCCGGTTTAGCGAAGCTGCCGATCTCGTGCGCGACCCATTTGCGCAGCTCTTCGCCGAGCTGGTCGTGATTCCAGTCGCCTTTCTTGAGCGTGACGAAGCAGGCGACTGCCTGTCCGGTGATCTCGTGCGGTTTTCCGACGACTGCGGCTTCCGCTACCGCGGGGTGCCGCACCAGCGCCGATTCCACTTCCATAGTGCTCAGCCGGTGCCCGCTGACGTTCATCACGTCATCGACGCGGCCCAGAACCCAGAAGTAGCCGTCCTCGTCGGAGCGGGCAGCGTCGCCGGTCATGTACGCACCATCAATGCGCTCCCAGTATTGCTGGCGGTAACGATCGGGGTCGCGCCATAGCGTGCGTGCTATGGAGGGCCACGGCCGCTTCACGATGAGGTAGCCCTCTTGATTGGGAGCGACCGGCTTGCCGGTGAGGTCTACGACCTCAGCCAGTACGCCAGGCATGGGCAGCGTTCCTGATCCGGGCTTGAGCGCCACCGCGCCGGGCATAGGCGCGATCATGATGGCGCCGGTCTCGGTCTGCCACCAGGTGTCCACGATGGGGCAGCGCTCTTTGCCGATCACCTTGTAATACCACTCCCAGGCAGCGGGGTTGATCGGCTCACCGACGGAACCCAGCAAGCGAAGGCTCGACATATCGTGAGCGTTGGGCCATTGATCGCCCTGGCGGATAAACGCGCGGATGGCCGTGGGCGAAGTATAAAAGATGTTGACGCGATGTTTTTCGATGAGCCGCCAGAACCGATCGGGTTGTGGAAAATCCGGTGCGCCTTCGTACATCATGCTGGTGGCGCCCGCCGAAAGCGGCCCGTACACGATGTAGCTGTGGCCGGTGACCCAGCCGATATCGGCGGTACACCAGTAGGTGTCTTCATCGCGAAGGTCGAACACCCACTTCATGGTCATGGTGGTCCCGAGCAGGTAGCCGGCGGTAGTATGCACGATGCCTTTGGGCTTGCCTGTGGTGCCTGAGGTGTAGAGCACGTACAGCGGATGCTCGCTGTCGAGGTGTTCGGCGGGACAAACTTCGCTGACGCCTTCGTCGAGGTCGTGCCACCAGTGGTCGCGGCCCTCCTTCATCTTCACGGAGCCGCCGGTGCGCTTGAGCACGATCACGTCGCGCACGCTAGGGCAGTCGGTGACGGCTTCGTCGACCGCATCCTTGAGCCGAACTTCCTTGCCGCGCCGCCACGCGCCGTCGCATGTGATCACGATCTGCGCTTCCAGATCCTGAATGCGCGCTTTGAGCGCTTCGGCCGAGAATCCGCCGAACACGACCGAGTGCGTGACTCCCAGGCGCGCGCACGCCAGCAGCGCGACGGGCAACTCCGGCACCATGCCCATGTAAATGATGGCGCGATCGCCCGTCTTGAGCCCGCGCCCCTTCAGTACATTGGCGAAGCGGCACACGAGGCGGTGCAGTTCCTGGTACGAAATCTGGCGCTGGTCGCCCGGCTCTCCTTCCCACAGAATCGCGACTTTGTTCTTGCGGTGCGTCTCCAGGTGCCGGTCCACGCAGTTATAACAGGCGTTGATCTTGCCGCCCGCGAACCACTTGGCGAATGGCGGGTTCCACTCGAACGTGTGGCTCCACTTCTCGAACCAGGCCAACTCCTTTTCGGCCAGTTGACCCCAGAACTGTTCGGGGCGGTCGGCGGCCTGGTGGTAGAGTTCGCGGTAGGCATCGATGCCCTTCACGTGGGCGCGGCTGACGAATTCCGGACGGGGGGGATAGACGTTTTCGGCCATGGCTGAAATATTAGCAGAGAGGAGACGGCTGACAGCACACAGCCGACCGCTAGCAGCTTAAACATCGGACCCGACGGCGCCGCGCGCCGGGGGTTTGGCTGTTGGCTGTAAGCTTGGTTGCTAAACTGGAAGTGGCACATGCCCGACTTTTGCAGCTGCGGCGCGCAACTACCTGAAGACGCGGTTTTCTGTCACAAGTGCGGAAAGCCGCAGCGCGAAATCGCGGCCGCTGAGCCTGAGGCGCCGCCGCGCGCGGAGTGGCAGACTCCGGCACCAGATACTGCCAGGGTCTATGCTCCAGACACGCGCCTCGAAGCCCCGGCCATAAACTTTCAGAATGCGGTCGCCTGGCGCGTCGCCGGGCTGGTTTCGCTGGCCGCGTCGGCGCTCTTCTTTCTGCCGTATGTGAACTGGCTTGCCGCAGGCTATTTCTCGGTTTTCCTCTACCGGCGGAAAACCGGCCGGGCCGTCAACGTAATCTCGGGCGTGAGGATCGGATGGATGACGGGGCTGTTGATGTTCGCCATCCTCGCGGTTTTCTTCGCTGGCTTTGTTCTGATGTACAACGCGGACGGCATGCGGGAATTGTTCCAGGCGCAGTTCGGCAAAGACCCTCGCATGCAGCAGATGCTGACCATGATTCAGAGCGTTCCCGACGTGCTGGGCACTCTGCTGACGATCTTCCTGTGCACCACATTTCTCAGCATGGCCGGCGGCGCGCTAGGCGCCAAGCTGGCGGGGGAATCTAACCCGCCGCGCGGCGGGAGAATCGCTTGACCAGCATTACTGCCACGAAGATTACGACGGTTGCCAAGGCCTCCCGCAACCCGAAGGGCTCCCGATAGAACAGCCATCCCAGCGTCACCGCGACCACGGCGTTGATGTAGGGATAAATCGAGACGATCGCGACCGGCAGCCGGTCCATGGCATACACATAGGCGCTGTAGCCGGCCAGCGATCCGAAAATCACCAGATAGAACAACGCGCCCACGCCACGGGCGCTCCAGTACACGGGGTGGGGCACGGCGGCGGCCAACGGCACGAGCGCCAGTCCCGCGGCCAGTTGCTGCACTCCGCCGGCGATCACCGGGTGCGCCAGTCCCGATTTTCTTCGCTGATAGATCGATCCGAAGCACCAGCCCGCCATACCGATTCCCAGAACCATCATGCCGGTCAGCTTGTTGTGGTTCGCGGCGTTCGGTCCGAGATCGGGCAGGACCAGCAGGCAAGCGCCCGCCAAGCCCAACGCCATGGCGCCCACAGTGGGACCATGCAGACGCTCACCGCCCGGCAGCAAGGCTTCAAATCCCACGAACCAGAATGGCTGCATGGTGAGGATGAGGCCGGCGAGCCCGCTGGCGATCATGGTCTCCGCCAGGGCCAGCGTGCCGTTGCCGACGCCGAGCACCAATAGACCGCTGAAACACGCCACCGCCAGGTCGCGCCCGCGCGGCATGTGCATGCCTTTCGCGAGCCCGAACATCAATGTGAGCGTGCCTGAAATGATGTACCGGACTGAGACCAGCGTGAATGGAGGGAAGGTCTCCAGCGCCATGCGGATGCCGAGGTAGGTAGTTCCCCACAAGAAACACACCGCGACCAGTGCGAGGTACGGCTTGAAGAGGGGATGGCGGCGCAATGCTCAGGGTAACAGGCGGCAACACCTGCACGTCCCGGCCGCGGCTCAGTCCGAGCGTGGCCCTCGCCGGCGGACCACTGAACCCGTGTTTTCGCGCTACACTGATCGCATCCATGACCCCCGAGCTTAAACCGGCCGATACGAAGTTTTTCGGCCATCCGCGCGGCCTCGCCACGCTGTTCTTCACCGAAATGTGGGAGCGCTTCAGCTACTACGGCATGCGGGCGATCCTCATTCTCTATATGGTGGACAAGGTCGCGCATGGGGGACTGGGCTTCAGCGATGATAAGGCCGGGGCAGTCTACGCGCTTTACGTTTCGATGGTCTATTTGCTTTGCCTTGGTGGCGGATGGGTGGCCGACCGCATCATCGGCCAGCGGCGCGCGGTGCTGATCGGCGGTATTTTCATCGCAATCGGGGAATTCTGCCTCATGGCGCCCGCCGAAGCCTCTTTTTACACGGGCCTGGTGTTGCTGATGATGGGGACCGGCATGCTGAAGGGAAACGTCAGCACGATTGTCGGCCAACTCTATCCCAAGAACGACGGCCGGCGCGATTCCGGTTTTTCCCTTTTCTACATGGGCATCAACCTGGGGGCCCTCATCTCACCGATCATCTGCGGCTACGTCGGGGAAAAGATCAGTTGGCGCCTGGGATTCGGCGTCGCCGGCGCCGGAATGCTTCTCGGGCTGGCGCAATACCTGTGGGGCAGTCGATTCCTGGGCAGTGCAGGCCTGCACCCTGCCAGCACGGGCGATGTCGAGCGAGACCGCCGTCAGAAACGCAACGCGATCATGGCCGTGGGCGCCGGCCTCGGCGTCTTCGCGCTTCTCGCTATCCTGGGGGCCGTCGGGGTCATCCCCTTCACCGCCACCAACATTGCCAATGGCGAAGGCTGGGTGCTGCTCGGAATCACCGTCTTTGTTTTTTCCTGGATGATCGGCTCGCGCGGCTGGTCGCTGGTGGAGCGCAAACGCTCGACCGCCATTCTGGTGCTATTCTGCGCTTCCGCGCTCTTCTGGGCGTCTTTCGAGCAAGCCGGCTCGTCCCTGAACCTGTTCGCCGAGCGTAATACCAACCGCATGATTCTGGGTTGGGAGTTCCCGGCCGGATGGTTTCAAACGGTCCAGCCGGTCTTCGTGGTGACGCTGGCGCCGGTGTTCGCATGGATCTGGCTCGCGCTGAATCGCCGAGGCAGGGAGCCGTCCAGTCCGGCGAAATTCACACTCGGTCTGGTCTGGGCCGGGCTGGCTTTCGCGATTCTCGTGCCCGCCGCCAGTTTGACTGCGAATGGAGCGCAAGTGGGCGTCTGGTGGCTCACGGCTACTTATTTTCTGCAAACGCTCGGCGAGCTCTGCCTCAGCCCCATCGGCCTCAGCGCCATGACCAAACTGGCGCCCGATCGGGCCCAGGGATTCGTAATGGGGATCTGGTTCCTCTCCACCAGTATCGGCAACTGGCTGGCCGGCAGAGCTGTTTCGCTGGAAGCTTCGATGGCATTGCCTACGCTTTTCGGAACGGTAGCGGCGTTCAGCCTCGCGGCGGCTCTGGTGCTGGCGCTCTTGATCAAACCGACGGTACGGTTAATGGCCGGAGTGAAGTAACCGCCGGAGTTCCGGGTGCGTCTCAGGCGGTGCGATGCGACCCGCCGTCTTCGTGCTTGCGGTCCTGAGCCTGAACGCCCAGGTCAACTTTTACAGCCGCGAAAAGGAAGAGGCGCTCGGCGCACAGCTGGCGGCCGAGGTAACCAAAAACACTACGCCGCTGGACAGCGCTGCCGCGCGCGCCTATATCGAAGGATTGACGCGGCGGCTCGCGGCGGCCTTGCCCGACCAGACTTTTCATTTCACGTTTACGTTGGTCACCGACGACCTAGACGGACGTACCCATGAGCCCAAAGCGCTTCCCGGGGGTTACATCTTCGTTCCGGCCAAACTGCTGCTGGCCGCCGAGAACGAGGCCGAGGTCGCCGGGATGCTGGCCCATGCCATGGTTCACATAACCGCGCGCCACTATACGCGGCTACTCACAAAAAGCGAGCTCATGGATATCGGCTCACGCCCCGTTTATCCGTACAACCCGCGGATCCCGTTGGCTCAGTTGGCGATGATCAGGGGAATGGAGCGCCAGGCCGACTACTTTGCCGTCCAGGCCACCGCCTCCGCCGGCTGGGATCCCGCGGCGCTGGCCGCTTATATTTCCCGCACGCAGACAGACCAAAGCGGCTCGGTGTCGAGGGTTTTCGACGAACTTCCTGCGCGCCGGGACCGCGTCGCCGCGATCCAGGCCGAGATGCAAAAGCTGCCGCCGAAGAATTACACCGCAAACAGCGATGAATTCGCGCAGGTACAAGCGGAGATCCGGAAGTTCGTGCGGTGAGCCGACCGACTCCTTCGGTCGCGGCTCACGCTCTGCCCTGGATACACGCTAGCTGTTCCCCAAGAACAGCACGTGAACGTAGGTTCCGAGCCGAACGTTGTACGCCAGGTAATACCCGACGTGGTCGGGGTCCTCGTAGATCACGATCTGATCGCCTGCCCAATTCCAGTCGCCGCAGTAGCCGCCATCGGTGGGTGCGACGCTGAAGTAGAAGCCGCCGAACCAGAAACGGTCGGGGCCGCCGCCCTCGAGGTGAAATACGTGGCTCTTGCCGAAGCCGCCGGTAAAGCGTCCGTGCTCCCAGGGATGGTCGAGATGGTAGCGGGCATCGCTCGGCCCCGTTTCGTGCCCAACCCATTGGCCGTTTGTGTGGACATGCGGTGCTTCGGGATGCCCGCCCTTATCCGCCATGGCGTGCGGCTCAGGCGGCTTGGGAGCTTCATGGCCGGGAGCCGGAGCCTGCACAGGTTTGGGCCCGCGCGACGGAATATAGCCGTGGCCGACGTCTTTCGCGGGGGCTCCGTGGTCTTCCTTGCCGTGTTGCGCGAACAGCGCGATCGCGGGCAGCAGCAACAATACAGTGAACGAGCTCGGTAGTTTCATGTACACTCCGTCTCCAACGCTATCCGGGACAGCGACGGGGCGCAAGTGGTCCATTAGGGCTAGAACGGGGCATGCTATAATTTGAGAGTCTTTCCTGTACGAAAAGATCCGCGGTATTACTATGCCTAAGCTGAAGACCCACAAAGGTGCGTCCAAGCGGTTCAAGAAGACCGGCACGGGGAAAGTGGTTCGCAACCACGCCTTCGGCCGTCACATCCTGACCTCTAAGCCGCACAAACGCAAGAAGAAACTGCACAAGAGCGTGGTGGCCGATGCGGCCGATCAGCCCGCCCTGAAGCGTATGCTCCCTTATTAGGAGCGCTTTGCGCGGACGGAGCGCGTGGCACGTGCCCGATCCGCCAAACCCAGCCGCCCGTTTTAGCCGGCGGCCATCTTATAAGGAGATGAAACGTGCCTAGAGTTAAACGTGGTACCCACCGCCGGGCTTCCCGGAAAAAGACGCTGGAATTGGCGTCGGGTTATTTTCTCACCAAGAGCAAGCTGCATCGCGCCGCGCAGGAAGCGGTCGAGCGCGGCCTGAAGTTCGCCTACGTAGGCCGAAAGAACAAGAAGCGCGAGTACCGCTCGTTGTGGATCGTGCGCATCAACGCTGCCTGCCGCGACGCGGGCATTTCCTATAGCAAGTTCCTGCACGGCCTGAAGGCCGCCGGGCTGGACCTGAACCGCAAGGTTCTGGCGGATGTGGCGCTGCATGACGATGCCGCGTTCAAGCAGTTGGTGGACTCGGCCAAGTCAGCCCTCGGGATCGCTTGAGGAACCCATGAGCCCAGCCGAACAGGAAACCGATTCCCTGAGCAATTTGGAAGAGCGCATCCAGCGCGCCGTGGAGCTTATGGCGCGGCTGCGCCAGGAAAAAGAAGCGGCCGTGGAGGAAGCGGCCGAGGCGAAAGCTGAAGCCACCCGGTTGGCCGGTGAAGTAAAATCTCTGCAGGCCGAACGGAAGCAGGTCCGTACGCGGATCGAGAAGCTGCTCGGCCAGATCGACCAGTTGGGCAACGGATAAGTCGCCCGCGAGGGTGCATGGAACCTGCCTCCGATAAACAGAGCGTTCGGATTACGATCCTCAGCCGTCCGTATACGCTACGCACGTCCGGCGATCCGGCCGAAGTGGAGAAGTTGGCCGCGAGCGTCGACGAGTTGATGCTGGCGATCGCTTCCAAAGCTCCGAATGCCGATTCCACGCACATCGCCGTTCTGGCCTGCCTCCACCTGGCGGATCGCCTCCGCGACCTGGAGCGGGACCTCGCGGCCTTGAAGAACCGCGTGGACCGGAAGTCGGTAGAGTTCGCCGGTATGCTGGAGCAGTTGATCGCTTCGGCGGAAAAGGAGGCCGAGTCATGACATGGATGCGGCTGGCAACCGGTTTACTGCCGGCGCTGGCATTGTTTGCGGCCTCGGCGTTCGAAGACGAAATCGCGCAGTGGCGCCGCGACCGCGAGAATTCCCTCAAGGCCGAAGGAGGCTGGCTTTCGCTGGCGGGACTCTTCTGGCTCCACGAAGGCGCCAACTCGTTCGGTAAGGATGCGTCGTGCGAGATCGTGCTCCCCGATGGCCCGGCGCGTGGCGGCACCTTCGAACTGAGCGGCGATAAGGTTCGCGTAACGGTCGATGGGAGTACCCGCGACGCGAAGCCGGATTCCGCTGACGTCGTGAGAATCGGCCGCGTGAGCCTGTTCGTGATCAAACGAGGGGACCGCTACGGCATCCGCTTGAAGGATCCGGAAAGCGAAGCGCGCCGCAATTTCCACGGCATCGAATCGTATCCGGCCAACGAGTCGTATCGTGTCACCGCTCGATTCGTCGCCGAACCGGAGCAGATCTCAATCGTGAATATCATCGGGCAGACCGAGCACTATCCCTCTCCGGGGTATGCAGTCTTCAAACTCCAGGGCCAGGAATTGCGGTTACGCCCTTACCTGGAAGGGCCGAACGCCACTCAGCTCTTCTACGTGTTCCGCGACCAGACCAGTGGCAAAGAGACCTACGGAGCCGGCCGGTTTTTGTACTCGGTGCGGCCGCACGACGGCCAAGTGACGCTGGACTTCAACAAAGCCTACAATCCTCCATGTTCCTTCACTCCGTACGCCACTTGTCCGCTGCCGCCTCCCGAAAACCGGCTGGCAGTGCGGATTGAAGCGGGTGAGAAGAAGTACGGACATTAGGAAGCTCACAGCCTACCGCCATCCGTTCACAGCTAGGATCAGGCCCGGCGGCGGTGCGCGCCGGGGGCTTTAGCTGCCAGCTAATTCGCCCTTACCAACTTCCGCGGATATTCCGCTCTGACAGCGGCGTCGGGAACGGAACTCGACCCGCCGGTGTCGGCGTTTTGCGAAGGCCTCGGCGCACCTCCGGCCGGGTGTCGCGGATGTCTACGATCCCGTGTTCTGCCGGACCGGTTCCTGAGCGCTCGAGACACAAGTTCATGCAAGCGCCTTCATCGTCTCTCCCGTCCAACATGGCGGATCGCTTCTTGAAGGGTGGGGGTGGCAGCTACTTCAGCATTTCCAGAATATCGGCGAGCTCGCGGCGGATTTCCGGAAGGGGATCGGTGGAAAACAGTTCCTGCTGGGCCTGCTTGGGCCGCCGCGCCTTCGGTACCCGGGCTTCGGTCTGTAGCGTCTGGCGGGCGCCTTCAATGGTGAACCGCTTTTCGTAGAGCAGGTGCTTGATACGCAACAGCAACTCTACATCTTTGCGGCGGTAAAGGCGGTGACCGGTACCCGATTTCTTCGGCGAGAGCACCGGAAACTCCGTTTCCCAATACCGCAGCACATATGGTTCGACCCCCAGCAGATCGCTCACTTCGCCGATCTTGAAGTACAACTTATCGGGGATCTCCGGAGACCCGGCCTGTAACGCGGCATCTGTCATCGACCTTCGGACATCGTAACTCACTCAAACGTCAATGTCACGACATGTTGCCCGCGCGGCAGAACGAGAGGGCTAGGCGATACGGAATGGACAATGGAGATTGCTTCGCCATCCACTTCGACTGATCCGGGCACCCGGGTCCAGAAGCGCGATCGCGCGGGCCGAGCTTCTGAGAGAATGGGCCCCATTTGGCGGGCGGCGGTTAGATCGCCGTCGAGCCGCACGGCGCTGCGGCGCGGGCCGGCTCCCGCTCGATCGTGTGGCGTCCCGCGGAAAGCCGGAGAATATCCGGATCGGCCACGGGCCCCGTTGGGCCATCCGCGACCGCTTCACCACTCCAGCCACTGCCGACTCCGCTGGGGGAGTCGACCAGGCAGTTTGGGGCCGATCCGTTCCATCCGAGTTACGGGAGCCGCGGAAGCGCGCAGCACAGACAGGTCGGCCGCAGCAGTGAGTTGGCAAAGTAGAGAGCGACGTGTTTGAAGTTGGCGGTGGCGTTGGGGACGCCCCCGAACAAGGTCCCGGTCTGCTGCTTGGTGGGACAGACATTCTGGTAGCGTTCGACAATTTTCAGATCTGTCGCGAGCTTGTCGGTGTGAGTCGCCAGCGCGCGGCAGCGGCGGCGATGGAGCCGTGACGCTGCGGGCCCTGGTCCCACACTGGGGCCGGATCCTCGATGAGGAACGTGAAGCTGTGGGTGCCGAGCGGCGGCGGAACGCGCCCGGCGTCCGCCCCGATGGCGTCGTCGATGCGGTATCGAGACGGCCGTCCACATGGCCTTAGGCATCGCTTCGACGGCTTGGAAAAACGCCTGGAATCGCCGTATCGTAAGCGCGAGCGCAAGGCTGTACAAGCCTTGGACAGCGGTGCGTAAGCATTGTCGGCCGCCTGGCACCCCGCTTGTGCCTCACCGGGGATTGGTAGCCCCGGACTGCCGGAATTCTCACCTTATTTCGACCAAGCCCCGCCCTCCTCTGCTCCCCTTGCTCCCGCTGCTCCCTCGGCTGCCCGTTCCTGTGCGAGGATAGCTCGATGGCCTGGTACCGCGAGATCGACCGCATGCAGTGGCGCATCTTGGCAGCCGCTCAACTCGGTTGGATTCTCGACGCTATGTGCATGATGATGTACTCGTTTGCGCTAGCGCCTGTGCGGGCGGAGTTCGGGTTGAGCTCGGCGGTGGCGGGCGCGCTGGCGGCCGCGCCGCTGGTGACGTCGGCAGCCGGTGGGGCGCTGTTCGGATATCTTTCGGACCGGTATGGCCGTGCCCGGGCCATGTCGTGGTCGATCCTGACGTTTTCGGTGTTGACCGGTTTGACGGCCACCGCCAGAAGTCCGCTGCAATTGGTCCTCTGGAGGGCGGCTGCAGGGATTCCGTTGGGCGGCGAGTGGGCGGCCGGATCGGTGCTGGTGGCCGAGACATGGCCGCCGCAGCATCGGGCGAAAGGCATCGGCCTGATGCAATCCGGGTGGGCGATCGGGTATATGACGGCGGCACTGCTTTCGGCCCTGGCACTGCCGACGTTTGGATGGCGCGCGATGTTCTGGTTCGGATTGGCGCCGGCGGCGGTGACCTGGTGGATCAGACGGACGGTGCCGGAGTCGGCTGAATGGAGGAAACGCGGCGGCAGGGGACGGGGAATGGAGGATGGGGAGAGGAAAGCGCGTTTTGCCCGCGGCTTGTTTTGTAGGAACCTCTTTGTTTTGACAGCGATGTGCTGTTGTCTGCTGTTTGGCTACTGGGGGCTGTTTACCTGGATTCCAACCTATCTGGCGACCCCGGTGGCGCAGGGAGGAGCTGGATTGAGTGTCGTAAAATCAGCGGCATGGATCATGCCCATGCAGATGGGCGCGTTCTGTGGCTATGTCCTGTTCGGCTTCCTCGCGGACCGCTTCGGTAGAAAGCCCGCGTTTCTGTGCTTCGTGCTTTCGACGGCGGCTCTGGTGCCGGTTTATGGCCTGCTCGGGCGGAACAGTGCCGTGCTGTTGGCCATCAGCCCGTTGCTGGGATTCTTCGGCCACGGCTACTACAGCGCGCTGGGGGTAATCATGGCCGAAATCTTCCCGGTAGATATCCGCGCCACCGCCCTAGGCATCTGTTACAACACCGGCCGCGCCGTAAGCGCCTTGGCCCCGGTCAGTGTGGGCGCTATCGCCGACCGGTTCGGAATCGGAGCCGGCCTTGGCTTCACCTCGGTGTTCTTCCTCGCTGGCGCGGCCTTGATGCTGCTGGTGCCCGAAACGAAACGGTAATGTGCGGGCATGCGCCTCTTCCACCAACAGACAATTATCCCTTTGTGGGCGGCACTCATCGATCCGGCAAGGCCTGGCCCGCTCCTGATATACTGTAATTTCCCTCTTTAGACAGGAGTTCTCTCACAAATGTTTGATCTGTTTCGCAGCCGGGAAAAATCCGTGCGGATTGTGTTAGGCGGCCTGCTGTTGCTGGTGGCGCTCTCGATGCTTACCTATCTGGTGCCCAATTACAACACCGGAGGGCCGGCGCGCGCCGACCAGGTGGTGGCCTCCGTCGGCAGGGACGACATCACGGTCTACGAAGTGCAGCACCTGATCCAGAACGCATTGAAGGGGCGGCAGTTACCCCCGCAGTTGGTGTCCACGTACGTGCCCCAGATGGTCGACCAGATGGTGTCCGACCGGGCTTTGACCTACGAAGCCCAGCGGCTGGGGCTGACGGTGAGCGATCAGGACCTGCGCGAAGCCATCCAGCAGATGCTGCCCAACCTGTTTCCCGATGGAAAATTCGTGGGCAAGGAGATCTACGCCCAAGTCATAGGGCAGCAGGATCTCACGATTCCCCAGTTCGAAGCAGATTTGCGGCGCCAGATCCTGATCACGAAGCTGCGCGACATCGCCATGGAAGGCACCGTTGTCACGCCGGCGGAAATCGAGACCTCCTACAAGCAGAAGAACGAGAAATTGAAGGTGGAGTGGGTCAAGATTCCTGCCGACAAGTATAAGGCCGAGGCAACTCCCTCGCAGGCAGAGGTCGAGAGCTACTTCAAAGTGAATCAGGCCAAGTATACCGAGCCGGAGAAGAAGAACCTCACCATCCTCATTGCCGACCAGGGAAAGGTGGCGGCCGGTTTGAATCCGACGGACGCGGATCTTTTGAAGATGTACAACCAGAGCCTCGACCAGTTCCGCACTCCGGAGCGCGTGCATGCTCGCCACATTCTGCTGATGACGCAGGGCAAGCCCCCTGCCGAAGAGGCCAAAATAAAGGCTCAGGCGGAAGACCTGCTGAAGCAGATCAAAGCGGGCGCGAATTTCGAAGAACTGGCCAAGAAAAACTCGCAGGATCCCGGCTCCGCCTCCAAGGGCGGCGACCTGGGGTGGGTGGCGCGCGGCCAGATGGTCGCGGAGTTCGAAAAAGCCTGCTTCACACTGAAGCCGGGCGAAACGAGCAATGTCATCAAGACCGAATACGGCTACCACATCGTCCAGGTACTGGCGCATGAACAGGCGCATTTGCAGCCATTCGAAGAGGTGAAGGCGCAGCTGGCCACGCAGTGGAAGAACGCTCAGGTCAACCAGATCATGCAGCAGATCTCCGACCAGGTACAGTCCGCCCTGCAGAAGGACCCCACCCATCCGGAGAAGGTGGCTGAACAATTCCACATGCAGGTGGTGAAGGCGGAAGGATTCTCGGCGGGTAGCGCGGTGCCGGAGATCGGCGTGAATGCCGATTTCGACCAGTCGGTCGCCGGAATCCAGGTGGGGCAGGTTTCGCAACCGGTAGCCTTGCCCGGCAACAAAATAGCGATTGCCGTTGCCACCGCGGTTCAGCCGGCGCGGCCGAGCACCTTAGCCGAAGCGCAGAACAAGGTGCGCGACGAAGTGCAGGCGACGAAGCTGAAGCAGGTTGTCCAAAAGCACGCGCAGGAACTGGCGGACAAGGCCAAGGCCGAAGGCAACGATTTGGCCAAGGCCGCAAAATCCATGGGCCTGGAAGCCAAAACTTCAGACGAGTTCACGCGCACCGGGGCGATCGAAGGATTGGGCTCGGTGGGCTATCTGCAGGAGGGCTTCTCGAAACCGGACGGCTCCGTCATCGGACCTTCGGGCATGGGCGACGGCTCGTGGCTCGTGGCCAAGGTGCTGTCTCATGCGCCGGCGGACATGGCGCAGCTTGCCGCGCAGCGCGCGGCCATTCGCGACGATATCAAGGGCCAGCGCGCGCGGGAACGTGCGCAACTGTTCGACCTGGGGATTCGCGAGCAACTGAAAAAAGAAGGCAAGCTGAAGTACCACCAGGACGTCATTGATCAACTGATGAACCAGTACCAGACCCCGGCAGGCAGCTAACCCCGAATGCTGCACGATCTGCTGGAGATTTACCGGTCGCTGACGAATCCGGACCGGCTGGTGGTCCTGCTGAACACGCTGCTGGCTGGCTGGGTGGCGTACGTCGCGTTGTTTGCCGTCGTTTTTTCGGAGACGGGGCTGCTGGTCGGCTTCTTCCTGCCGGGCGACTCTTTCCTTTTCACCATTGGCGTGGTGGCGGGCCTGGGCGCGCTGGATATCGTCAAGATCAACGTGGTTCTGATGGCCGCGGCCATTCTGGGCGATTCCACCGGCTACTGCATCGGGCGCAACACCGGGCCGAAGATCTTCAGCCGTCCGGACTCGCGGTTCTTCAAGCAGGAATACGTCACACGCACCAAACGGTTTTACGAACGCTACGGCGGCAAGACGATCGTACTGGCGCGGTTTGTGCCGATCGTTCGCACCTTCGCCGCGTTTGTAGCCGGCGTCGGGCAGATGCCCTACCTCAAGTTCCTCCCGTTCAGCTTGTGCGGCGGCATCGGCTGGGTCGCGCTGATGACGACGGCGGGCTTCTGGCTGGGACGCGTACCCCTGGTGAAGCAGAACTTCGACAAGGTTGTCCTGCTGATCATCTTCCTTTCCCTGCTGCCCACCATCATCGAAGTGTTCAAGGCGCGCCGGGAGAAACAGGCAGTAGCCGCTCTAGACAGCCAAGACTGACGTTGTTTCGGCGGGGCGGGCGTTGCGCCTGCCCGGCTTTATGTCATGTGCGAATCAGCACGTATCGCTGGACCGGTTTCAACATACACTTGTCACTTGGCTAGCGCACAAGGGGATGTCACACAGTTACTCGCGCAGTGGAAGAACGGCGACCGCGCGGCGCTCGAGGCGGCCACCAATATCGTCTATGCCGAGCTGCGGCGTATCGCCGACGCGTACCTGAAGCGCGAGCGCATCGGGCACACGCTGCAACCCACCGCGTTAATCCACGAAGTCTACCTGCTGCTGGTGCGGGAGCAGAGCTTCAGTTTCGAGAACCGGCGGAAGTTCTTCGCCTTCGCGGCACGCATCATGCGGCAAGTTCTGGTAAACCATGCGCGCAGCGCGGGGGCGGAAAAACGGGGCGGCGGCCTGGCGAAAATCCCGCTGAACGAAGCGATGGATTTCGCGCCCGACCACACGCTGGAGTTCCTGGCGCTCAACGAGGCACTCGAAAACCTGGCGCGCTTAAGCCCGCGGAAGGCGCAGGTGATCGAGTTGCGCTACTTCGGCGGGCTGAACGTGGAAGAAACGGCTGCAGTACTCGAAATCTCCGTGCCGACCGTCAGCCGCGAGCAGCGCATGGCGGAAGCGTGGCTTAGCCAGGCGATGTCCGAAGCCTTCAATTCTGCGCCGCCGGGCACGGCGAGACGCTGCAATTCTGCAGGTATCCGATCAACTGCATAGTGCCGGATGCCGATCCGTTGCCCACGAACACAAAAAGCGTGGGAGTGCCGGGATCGATGTAGGCCCGGACCTGCTGCCCGAACACGCCGTAGGACGAACCGTTGTTTCCAGGCCCTATCGACCCCATCACCGTCGCAGACCACTTGGCGTTTCCTCCGAACGCCGGCGTGTAGGAGAGCGTTCCCACAGGGCCTGTCGGGTTCGATGCGGTAGGAAGAACCAGGCTTCCGCCGACGTATTCGACTACCAGGCGATAACCGAGCGGCACAGGCGAAAAGCTGTAGGTGCATTCATTGGTTGCCGGGCAGTCGGATGTGTTGGCGATGGATTGGTAGGGAACGCGCGTCGCGAGATTCGCGTCGAGGACACTGCCGGGATCGGAAGTGGTGTTCATCACGCTGACAGGCGTGGAGTAACTGGCACCCGATGCCTGGCTGTGCGGCGAGCGCATCACCGACCCGATCAGAAAAAGGCCGGCGAGCACGCCGAACCAGATGAGCTTCGTTGTCTTCATCGGTTCCTCCTTATTTATTGCGCGATGGCCGAGCATGGCGCAGCCGTGCAATCGAGCATGTAGCCGGTGATGGTGGCCTGTTGATCGAGGCTGCTGCTGAATGTGGTCCCAAAGACCTCGGCCGCGAAGCGGAAGGTCTGGCCCGCATCGACATACACCGTTACCGGGTAGTTGTAAGTGCTGATGGAGGAGAGGCGAATGGCGGGAAGCCAACCGGTTTGAAACGCTCCGGGCCCCAGCAGCGATACGTCGAAGTTAACGGCTCCCGAAGGCTGATTGAAGAAATTGAGCCCAGCGACTTGTGTGATCACCAGACGGTGGCCGGCTGGAACCGGTCCGAATGAGAAGTAGCAGTAGTTGCTGCCGCCGCACTGCGACGAATTATTGACGGATTGGTACGGGATGCGGCCCTGGTCGTCCATGCGGCTGGTGATTGCCGGTGCGGCGGTGGAATTGACGACCTTGACCGGAGACGAGTACTGCGCTTCGATTCTCCGGGCGGTAACGAGCGAGGCGATCCAGGCAACCGCCAGCGCAGCGGCAAAGCCCGTGAAGACTCTCTTCATAACTTTCTCCTTTTCAGAGCTGAGGCGATCAACAGCAGTCCCGCGCCGACGCCGCCGGCGGGTTCCGGGGTCTGAGCCGGCTGGGGCGCCGCCAGTCCGGCGAATCCGTCGCCCACGGTGAAGGACGGCGACATCGTGCCGGCGGTCGAGATCTGAAAGAGCTGCGATCCGGCATTGTTTACGGGATCGATGGCCCAGAGTACATGGGCCGCCCCGTCGTAGGTGAGGGCTCCGAAACCGAAGCCGAGGCCGGCTACGGAAGTGACCGGCCCTCCAAGCGAAAAATCGTAAAGCGTCGAAAAACCGGTGCTGTCGTTCCCGATTCCGTAGAACAGGTTGTCGGCGGCGTCGAAGGCGAGTCCGGAGAAGCCGGTTCCCAGATTCCAGCCCGTGGCCCCGGCGATTCCCCCGCCCGTAATGCTATACAGGGACGAGTTGCCGGAGACGTCATTCACGGCGGCATAGAACGTGGAATTCACCGGATCGTACGCGAGGCCGCCGTTGAAGCCGAATCCGAGCCCGCCCGCTGCGCCCACCAGCGACAGCGTCGCATCCGGCTGCACCGTGTAGAACGAACTGGCGCCTGCGGAATCGTTGGCGATCGCGTAGAGCGAGGCCCCGGGACCGAACGTGAGGCCGCCGCTGAAGCCGAGCGAACCATCGCCGAGAGTCGCGATGGTGCTGAGCGATGGCGGCGAAACGGAGATCGCTACCAACTGATCCGGGACGAAAGTGTTGGGATCGGGCCCTATGGCGTAGAAGGTGGCGGCTTGCGCACCCGACAACAGCACGGCAATGGATGCCGGCAGAACGAACGTGTTCCGAAGCATATCTCCCCTTAATAGGAACGGCTGCCGAAACCATCACGCGCCGCTTCAATCGGGACAAGCGGAATCCTGCGCCATTTTTTTCACGTAAACTGAATGGTCGCGGAGGGGAACCGCGAGGGTGGGGTTATCAAGGGAGTTCCGGTGATCGATTCCAGCTCGCGAATCCGCTTGCCCTATGAGCGCAGTGGAACAAGACGCTGGCCGCTGGCAACGACTGGAGGAATTGTTCGCCGAAGCTATCGAACTGCCCGCGCCAAGCCGCGATCGATTCATCGAGCGCGCCACACACGACGATACGGAGTTGCGACGGCAGTTGCGGGCGCTCGTCGATCACGATTCGAGCGCCGGAGCCCGCATTCAGCGCGCCGTGCGCAACGCCGCGGAATCGGCGGCGGCGCCCATGGAGTGGGCGGGACGGCGCGTAGGGCCGTACCGCATCACGCGGGAGATCGGCCGCGGCGGCATGGGCATTGTCTTCCAAGCCGTTCGCGACGACGACGAATACCGCAAGACAGTGGCATTGAAGATCGCACCGTGGTGGCGCGATCTGGAGCTGCTGCGCGAACGGTTCCGGCACGAGCGGCAGATCCTGGCCTCGCTGGAGCATCCCAATATCGCCCGATTTCTGGACGGCGGCACGCATCAGGGCATCCCGTATTTCGCCATGGAGTACGTCGAGGGCGTTGCGGTTACGGCCTACGCGCAACAGCGCGGGCTGCGGCTGCGCGAGAAGATCGAGCTCTTCCGGCACGTATGTGCAGCGGTCCACTACGCGCATCAGAACCTGGTGGTGCATCGAGATCTGAAGCCGGGAAATATTCTCGTGACCAGCGAAGGCGTCCCGAAGCTGCTGGATTTCGGCATTGCGCGGCTGCTGGGGCCGTCGGAGGAGATGGGAAGGCAGACTGCTACCGGCGGCGCGCCCTGGACGCCGGACTATGCTAGCCCCGAGCAGGTACGCGCCCTTCCGATCACCACGCGAGCTGATATTTATTCGCTCGGTCTGACCCTGTTCGAGCTCATAACGGGGGAACGCGGCCAGGTGGCGGATACTTCGTCGCCGCTGGCGCTGGACCGGTCCGTCTGCGAAACCGAAGTGCCGCGTGCGAGCCAGCGGGCGGCTGGCAGGGGTGAGCGCGCACTGGCGCGTCAACTGCGCGGCGACCTGGATACGATCATCGCCACCGCGATCCGCAAAGAGCCGGAGCGCCGATACAATTCCGTGGCGGCGTTGAGCGAGGATCTGGACCGGTACCTCAGAGGACTCACGGTGGCGGCGCGGCCGGGCACGGCCGTTTATCGCGCGTGGAAACTCGTACGCCGGCACAGAGTCGGCGCGGCAGCGGGGGCGCTGGTGATGTTGAGCCTGGGTGGCGGCGTGGCCGCGACAGTCTACCAGGCGCGGCGCGCCGAACATCGCTTCCAGCAGGTGCGCAAGCTGGCGAACTCGGTGCTGTTCGGTGTCCACGACCGGCTGCAGAACCTGGCCGGCGCCACCGAGACCCGGGAATGGGCCGTGCGGACGGCGCTGGAATACATGGACGACCTGGCAAAGGATGCGGGCCAGGACAGATCGATCTTGAAAGAACTGGCGTCAGCATATCTGAAGATCGGCGACGTGCAAGGCTATCCGGTGGCGCCGAATCTGGGGCACCGTGAGGCTGCGCTGATCAGTTACCGGAAGGCGGAAGAGATTGCCCAGCGCTTGGCGGCGAGCGGCCGCGACATCGAAGTGCGGCGCTTGCTGGCCCGCAGCCGTCAGCGGGCGGGCGTTCTGCTGAGGAACTCCCGGCAAACGGCCGCATCGATCCAAGAATTCCGGAGCGCGCTGGCCGACGCCGAGCCTCTTTACGCCGCGAACCCCGGGAATGCGGAAGACGCGCGCTTGTTGGCCACCATACTGATGACACTGGGCCAGGCGCAATCGGCGGCTGGAGAGGTCGCGGAGGCCAGCCGTCTGTGGCTGCGATCGGCGGAAGTCAATGCGCGATCGGCCGCAGCAAGGGGAGCGTCCGAAGAGGCACAGCTGGCGGGCACCGGCAAGTACGTCATCCGCGCCCTGATGTACCGGGGCGATCTGGAAACTGCCGAACGAATCGGGCTGGAAGGAGTCCGGCTGCGCGAGGCCGTGGCCGCGGGCCAGCATGCCAATATAGCGGTCCTGCGCGACCTCGCGAACAGCTATGGCGATCTCGCTTATGTCTATTTCCACCCGTCCTATCTAAGTCTTGGCGACCGGCGGACTGCGGCGCTCTGGCAGTGGAAGTCGCTGGCCATCGCGCGCGAATTGGCCGCTGCCGATCCAAGCAATGCGGCGGCACAGTCTGATTTGAATATCTCCGAAGTGGATTACTGCGCGGCCCTGGACGGGATCAATCCGGCGAAGGCAATTTCCATTTGCCGCGATAGCCTGGCGGTCACGAACCGCTGGCCGCAGATGAGCGCGGACGGCGCGTTTGCGCACCTGGCGATCGGGCTCGAACGGCTGGGCCGAAGGCGAGAAGCGCTCGACGCGCTGCGATCGGCGCTCAGAATCCGGCAGGAGTTCTATCGGCAGGATCCGGGGCACTTCGTGATTCGCCAACAAATGCTGCGCGGCCACATCCAGATGGCGGGACTGCTGCTGACGAGCGGCGACTCCGCGGGCGCGCTCGAACAGAACCGGCAGTCCGTCGAGATGGCGGAGCAGCTGGCCTCGGCGATTCCGAGCAATCTGTTGGCGCGCCGCGATCTGGCCGATGCCTACGAGTCTATGGGGAATTACTTCCAAAGCCGCGACCGCGCGCAGGCGCGGCTCTGGTATCAAAAGAGTTTCGATCTGTGGACCGAATGGCCGCGTCTGGCCCACAGCGGCCGAATGGACCAGGCGCGGCGGCTCAGGGCTCAGCATTTGCTGGCACGAGTGAAATGAAGATCAGCGGCGAAGGCGCAGCGGCCCGCCGGCTGCCGCCAGGATAAGCAGAAAGGGCAGCACACTCGCTGGCTCGGGCACATCGCTGACCAACGACTGCGCCCCATCCGCCCCGCAGGTGGACGTGAGTGTATAACCAACCGGCTGGCCGCCGGCGGTCACACTCTGAATCCCTCCCCGCTCCAGGGTGTTCCGGCGAGGCTGAAGTCGAATCCCACCGAGGTGGAGACGTCGAGTTCAACATCGAGTGGTTCGGAGACGCCTGATGCAACCGTCGCCTGAGCGATATAGAACTGGCCTAGAGCGTCCCCGGCGTATCCCGGACCAAGCGGGTCCGCACAGTTGGTATAGTGGAGTCGAAGGTATTTATCTATTAAAATGTGACGTCAAGGCGATCCGGATGATCCGGTCATCGCTCTTGGTGCCCGCCGCAATCGATAGAGTGAAACAGTGGCTCTACCGGCCGACGTACCTTGGGCGCCCATTCTGTTGACGTGGTCACCAGCGTGGCCCTCCACTTCTCGTGGCGGTCAGACGGCGCGCCCGACCAACCCGGCGGCGAACAGACGATCATCCACGTATCCCAGCGATATAGGGGCGCGCAGCAGCGATGTGTGCGCGATCTCGGTGAGGTATTCGGGGATGAACCAGACCTCCTCCTCGGACGTCATCCAGTGGCGATCGTCGAAGCGGATCAGATTGACCGGCCGCGAGTAGCGGCGCAGCGTCTTTTCCTTGCGCAGGTTGTAATAGTGCTCGAAGTAAGACATGACGAGCTCGCGGAGTGTCCGGTAGACCGGCTCGCGGTAGCGCAGACCGGAATAGTTCGATTGGGCGATGGCGCCCCAATGGCGGTGCTCGCGGAAGATCGCAAGCACGTGATCGTCGTCGCGCACGGCTTCCAGATCGAGCAGCAGCGGGGGATGCCCCAACATTCGCAGCGCGGCCGCCGCGAATAACGCGCCCTCCATGCAATGGGCGGTGCGATGGCGCAGCACGAGACGTGGCGAGAGGCAGGTCTCGCCGCCGTGCTCCTTGTTATATGCGAGGTCGCGGTCAAGAAAGGTCTGGATCTTGGCGGGCGTGTTGAGGCGGCGGAATACGGCGCGCTCGGTAGGGGTGAAGGAGTTGGGGCACATCGTTTTCTAAGTTAGCCTCGAGCCTCGAGCTTCGAGCTTCGAGCTAAAATCGCTCGCCGGGGTCTCGTAGCTATTTCGCATCCCTCCAGTTGTCGCCTACGCCGACATCCACTAGCAGCGGGACCGATAGCTCCCTCACGCCCTCCATCTCCCGCTTGACGAGTACGGAAAGGGATTTGACTTCTTCGGGCGGGCATTCGAACACAAGCTCGTCGTGGACCTGCAGCAGCATCGCGCTCGGCGAGCCGGCGGATTCGAGGGCGGCATCGATGCGCACCATCGCGAGCTTGATGAGATCGGCCGCTGTGCCCTGAAGTGGAGTATTTACTGCTGTGCGCTCGGCGAACCCGCGGGCGTTGGGGTTGCGGCTGTTGATATCGGGAATAGGACGCTCGCGGCCGAACAGGGTTCGGGTGATTCCCGTCTGGCGCACTTCGGCGATGGTGTCGTCCAGCCACTTGCGGACGCCGGTGTACCGGGCGAAGTAGTTCTTGATGTACTTTTCGGCCTCGGCGCGCGGGATGCCGAGCTGCGTCGCGAGGCCGAACGGGCTAATCCCGTAGACGATGCCGAAGTTCACGGCTTTGGCGCTGCGCCGGGCGTCGGGCGTGATCATAAGCGGCGGCACGCCCAGGACTTCCGATGCCGTCCGCGTGTGGATGTCCTCGCCGTTGCGGAAAGCATCGACCAGCAGTTTGTCGCCGGACATGTGGGCGAGCAGGCGAAGCTCGATCTGCGAGTAGTCGGCTACCAGAAGCTTCCAACCGGCGCGCGGCACGAAGGCGGCGCGGATCTCGCGGCCGAGCTCGGTGCGGATGGGAATGTTCTGCAGGTTGGGGTTGGAAGACGACAGCCTGCCGGTTGCCGCGCCGGTCTGATTGAAGCTTGTGTGCAGGCGGTTGGTGCGGCGATCGAGCAGCGCCGGCAGGGCGTCGACGTAGGTGCCTTTGAGCTTGGTGAGCTGCCGGTATTCGAGCACCTTGCGAACGATTTCGTGATCGGCGGCGAGCTCGTCGAGCACATCGGCCGCGGTGGAGATGGTCTTGCCTTTGCCGTACTTCACCGGCGCCGGCAGCTTGAGGTCTTCAAACAGGACGCGGCCGAGCTGTTGCGGCGAGGCGATGTTGAACGGTTTGCCGGCAAGCCCGTGGATCTCGTCGGTGAGGCGCGCGATCGCGCTTTCCATCATGGTGGAGAGGCGCTTCAGTTCATCGCCATCGATGCGGATGCCGGTGTGCTCCATGCGGGCGAGCACGCGCGCCAGCGGCAGCTCGATGGTGGCATAGAGCTCGCGCAGACCGCGCTGATCCACGGCCGGCGCGAGCTGGCGGGAGATTTCGAGCGTGATGTCGGCGTGCTGCTCCGGCGACGCGCCAAGCTTCAGATCGAGCCGGCGGCGCGCCTGCTCGTCCAGTGGGCAGCCGGAGGGGTCGGCATCGAGCAGGAAGGCATAGAGCATCACGTCGTGTTCGAAGCCGCGAGCCTGAATGCCCATGCAATCGAGCGTGAGCAGAGCGGATTTCACGTCGCACGCGATCTTGGATCGCGCAGCGTCCTCCAGCCACGGCGTCAGGTAAGCCAGATTGGCCCCCGCAATCGCGCGGCCTTCGCCGGCTTTCCATGCGAGGCCGATCGTGTCGAGCACAAATTCGCCTTCCGCCGATTTCGCGATCGCCACCGCGGTGGGCGCCTCGGGCGGGATGGCGGCGAGCCACGCGGTGGCAGCCGCGGGGGTGTCGAGCACCTGATAGTCGCGCGGGCGGCTGTCTTCGCCGGGGCCGAGCTCCTTCAGCAGGCTGTGGAATTCGAGCTCCTTGTAGGCTGCCTTCAGGAGCGGCACATCGGGGGCCTGCGCTTTCACCGCTTCCAGAGAGAATTCAATCGGCACGTCCGTAGCGATGGTCGCCAGGCGCTTGCTCATGCGGACGCGCTCGACATTGTTTTGTAGACTCTCGCGATACATCTTGCGCTCGACCTCGGCGGCGCGTTCGAGCGCGGCTTCCACGGAGCCGAACTGCTGGATGATGGCGATGGCGCCCTTGTCCCCGATTCCGGGGGCGCCCGGGATGTTGTCGATGGAGTCACCCTTAAGGGCGAACAGATCGGCCACTTTTTCAGGCGGCACGCCGAGGAATTCAGTGACCTTAGCGGGGTCGTACCACTCGTCGTCCTTCGCCGGGTTCAGCATGGAAACGCGCGAGCTGACGAGCTGCATCATATCTTTATCGCTGGATACGATGACAACTTCGAAGCCGCCCTGTTCGGCCCGGCGCGCGATGGTGCCGATCACGTCGTCGGCCTCGAACCCGGGATATTCCAGAACGGGGATGCGCATGGCATCGAGCACGCGGCGTACATAGGGGATCTGCTCGCCCAAGTCGGGAGGCATCTCGGTCCGGTTGGCCTTATATGCGGCAAACTCCTGGACGCGGTGGGTGGGCGCGCCGCTTTCGAACACGGCCGCAATGTAGGGCGGCTTGTGCTCCTTGGCGAGCTTGCGCAGCATGTTGTTGAAGATGTAAACCGCCTCGGTGGATATGCCGGTGGAGGTGCGCATGGGCGGTGCCGCGCTGCGCGCGCGCGCGTGGTAGGCGCGGAAGATGAATCCAAACGCGTCGATCAGAAAGAGGCGTTGGTTGTTAGCCAAGTCTCATGATAACGAATCGAGCCGGACGCAAGGCGGCCTTTCTGCCCGTGTGAGGGAGAGGCACGACGGGGCTTTTCCACCACATTTCCACTGGTGAGTGTTGCGAAATCGATACGCAGTGCATCGACAATGTGATGAAAATAAAACAGTTAATTTTAGGTGCTCAAGTTGCTATTCTGGGGGCTCATCATGCTGCCAGCGGAGTTGCCCCTTGCGCTTTGAGACTACGATCCAGCATCCCATAGAGGTTTCCGGAAGCGGGCTGCACAGCGGTGTTGCAGTGGGAATCCGCGTGCTGCCGGCGCCGGTTTCGACCGGCATTGTTTTCGTGCGGACCGACCTGGACAACTTCCAGATTGCCGCTAGTTGGAGGCATGTGGCCAAGGTGAGCTACGCCACCAGCCTGATGCGGCAAGGCGTCCTCATCTCCACCACGGAACATCTGTTAAGCGTGTTCTATGCCATGGGCATCGACAACGCCCTGGTGGAGATCGACAATCTCGAGGTTCCGATCCTGGACGGGAGCGGTCTGCCGTTCGTGAAATTGATCCAACAGGCGGGCATCCGGCGCTACCGGCGCAAGCGCCGCTACCTGCGCATACGCCGGCCCATCTCGGTGGAGGATAAGGGCAAGCGCATCAGCATCTTGCCGGCCGAGAGCTTTCGCTTGACCTGCGACACGGATTATCCCGCGCCGGTCGGAAGGCAATCGATCGAGTTGGAGTTGACGCCCGAGCGGTTCGCTTCCGAGATCGCGTTTGCGCGCACGTTCGGCTGGGAGAAAGACCTGGACCAGATGCGCAACATGGGGCTGATCCGCGGGGCATCGCTGGAGAATGCGGTCTGTTTTACGGGCGATGGCGTGATGAATCCGGAAGGATTGCGCGCGCCCGACGAGTGCTGCCGGCACAAGGCGCTTGACCTGATCGGCGACCTGGCACTGCTGGGTAAGCCTCTGCTGGGTCACGTGATCGCCGAGCGCGCTGGTCACGCGATGCACGCTGCCCTGGTGGCACGGATCATGTCGGACCCATCCTTATATGAGGTGATCACCTTCGATCAACTGGCGTCGCGAGTGGCGGAAGCGCTGGTGTCGTAAGACAGCTCCGAGCTGTGAGCTTCGAGGGACCGGCTGCGGGGCCCTTCGGGCCTCGCGCAACTTTCGTCCGGATTGGGTATTATCGAAGCGTAGAGCGGCTGGCCTCGCGTCCTTCCGGCCGGATTCACTAGGAGAAAACCTGTATGAAATTCGCGTCTTCGGTGTGCCTGGTCGTGTGGATTCTGTTGCCGGCTCGGTCGCTGTCTGCGCAGAGCACTACGCCCGTGTTCTTGACAGCTTCTTCCACGGGAATGATGGGGCTGGCCGCGACTCAAACAGTCCAGATCAATGTCGTGAACCTGTCTACCACGACTATTAGCACGACCCCGGTCGCGCCTTGCGAGGTGCAACTCGAGTTCTGGGATGCCACGGGCAAGATGATCAAGTCGACCACGATTTCGAATCTGGCGCCGGGCACCGCGGGGCAGTTCCAAATCAAGCTGGCGGATGTGACGACGAGCACTTCAACGCTACGCACCGAAGTTCGCGGCGTGGTGCGCACCAATCCTCTGCCTACGGCAGGCAGCGGCACCGCGACGCCCATTGCCTATCCATTCAGTTGCAGCGTGGCGACCACGCTGGAGGTCTTCGACAACGGCACGGGCGTAACTCAATCGCTGACCAGCGATTTGCACGCGCTCACGGGCGGCGTCGCGGTGCCGCTGCTGCACACTACGCTGTCTCCAGTGCCCCTGCCGTAATGCGGGCCGCCACGGCCGCGACTTCGTGCTCCATGGGACGGTCTTTGTCCTGGAACGCGGCTAGCTGACGGACGGAATCGTAGGCGGCGCGGGAGCCGCGGCCGAGCTTGGCGGGGCCACCACGCAGGTCGACGGCTTGCACGGAGGCAAGCAGCACCATCGCGGTTTCGTGGCGCACGCACTCCAGAGCGTCCATTGCGGTAACGGCCGCGTGCATGCCGAGGCTGACCACGTCCTGGTTGTATTGCTCGGTGGGCAGCGAGTGGATGGAACTCGGCCCGGCCATCTGACGCACCGCGCACGCCAAGCTGGTGACGCTGAGCTGCATGCCTTTGAACCCCATATTGGCGCCGGGATGGGGCGTGAGGTTCATGGGCAGGCCCTGGTTGAAGCGGTCGTCCACGAGGACAGCCATGACGGCGTTGCCCCAGTTCGCCATGCTGGCGAAATCGAGCTTCCAGCCATCGAGCAGGCGGGCGATATGCCCGCCGTAAAAATTGCCGGCCTTGTAGAGCACGCCCGTATCGGGATCAATGAGCGGGTTGTCGTTGGCGGAGTTGATCTCGCGTTCGAGCGTCGGGCGAGCATCCTCCAGCGCTTCCCACGCCTGGCCGAGGCCCTGCGGAACGCAGCGCAGGGAATAGCAGCTTTGGCCGCCGGAAGGCTGTGTGTAGCCGGAGCCTTCCAGCAGATGTCGCATGTGGGCAGCAAGGGCGATCTGACCGGGATGGCCTTTGAGCTCGTGTACCCAGGGCTCGAATGGCAAGGCCGGCGATCGAGTCGCTTCAATGGCGAGGGCGACGGCACTCGCCAGCGCCCGCAGCACCCGGAATGCGTCCTCCCAAAGGAGGGCCGCAACCGCGGTCATCACGGTGGTGCCGTTGATGAGGGCGAGCGCCTCCTTGGATGCGAAGCGAATTGGCTTAAGGCCGGACGACTGGAGCGCATCCAGCGCGGGCACGCGACGTCCTTCGAACTCCACTTCACCGAGCCCGACGAGCACGCGGGCGATATAAGCGGAGGGCATCAGGTCGCCCGAAGCACCGACCGAGCCGTAGCGCGGCACGACGGGGGTAATCCGGTGGTTGAGCAGGGCGGCGAGAGCGTCCACCAGTTCCGGACGCACGGCGGACGCGCCGGTAAGAAATGTAGCGACGCGCAGCAGGGTGGCGGCGCGGACCACGTCACTGGGCAGCGGCTGGCCAGTGGCGCAGGACAGATGGCGGACGATGTTGTGCTGCATCAGGTCCATCTCTTCGGGCGCGAGTGAAATGCCGACGTTGCCGCCCACGCCGGTGTTGACGCCGTAGATGCGCTCGCCGCGGGACAGCAATTCTTCGAGACGCTTGCGGCCACGGGCGATGCGTTCCCGTGCCGCGCCGGTGATTCCGACAGAGGCGTTTCCGCGAGCGACGAGGATGACGTCTTCAAGCGTGAGCGCGCGGGCGCCGAGCTGGAGAGTTTCGGGCATGAGTATAAGCTAGCTCGATTGGTGGCAGTTGGTGGGACTTGCTTTATCTTGCCCTGCCAGATCGGCCGTCCTGCCGGCCGGCCGGCACGCGGCAGCACGCCCCACTAGAAAAAGAACGCTCTCCAGGTTGCCACGACCAGCGCATGCGTCACCACCCCCGCGCGGATGGAGCCGGTCTGATTGCGGGCGCGCCCGCAGGCGAGGCCAAGCACGAACGTGATAATCGCCCACCTCCAGTTTGGAAAGCCGCGAAACCAGAGGTGCACGGAGCCGAAAATGGCGGAAGTAACGATGAGAGCGGCTGTGCGGCTCCAGTTCCACTCTTCCAGCCACTGCTGGACGACCCCGCGAAATATAAACTCTTCCCAAAGCGCCACCACCCACAGGAAGGCGAGAAAGGTTCCGGCCACCACCCAGAGCGGGGCCATTTTGGAAAAGTGTACGGCATCAAGTCCGAGTGCGAGCGCGGCACCGGGCACGAGGAAATAAAAGTAGTGCAAAACGCCCTGAAGCCAATCGCGGCGCCTGGGCAGGAATCCGATGCCGGTTTCGGCGACGCGCCGTTCCAATATAAGGACCAGTATGGAGACGTGGAACAGTGCGAGGGTTCCGAGGATGGAGATCCTCAGCCGGAAGAACTCGGGGTAGATGGTGTCGAAGTATTTGCCGATCATCACGAAACCTACGAGCAGGAGAAACCCGACGTCGGTGAGGATGGTGACCGGGAGTACTACATACCAGAGGCCGAGGCCGAGAGCGAAGGCGGCCAGACGTGCGAGAGCCGCCCATTCGAACGGGATGGCGCCGAGCGAGCAGGCCAGATATGGCAGGACGGCGGAGATCAGCAGGGTGAGCGGCAGCCGCGGCCCGGAGAGGCGCTCCCGTACAGCGGGAAAGCCCACGGCCAGATAAAATGGGAATTCCAGAAGGAAAGCGGCGATTACCGGCAGCGCCGCGGAAATTGGAATGCCTTTCGCTCGCGCCCACCAAAGACCTGCGACTCCCAGCGCGATCCAGCCGGCTGCCAGCGCCGCCCGGAAACCGCCGAGCGATTTGGCCATCGGCCTCATTCTAGCATCCGTGCTCTCGGGCGCCCGATTGTTTGCTGCCCAAGCAGCGCCGGAAGACGATCCTCCGCCCAACCTGGCGAAGCTGGTGGCGCATCGCGAGACCGAGACTGAGGCCGAGCGCAACGAGTACATGTACCGGCAGACGTTCACGCTCGACGAGTTGGACGATCACGGCGGCATCCGCGGACAGTACAAAGAAGTTCGCGACGTGATTTTTTCGCCGGCGCACGAGCGCTCCGAAGAGCTGGTCGGGAAGCCGGACGACCGGCTGAAGAACCTGCGGCTCACGGAAGAGGATTTTCACGATATACGGGATATTCAGCCGCTCGTGCTCACCGAAGGCCGGCTGTGGAACTACGAGACGAAATTCCGCGGCGAAGAGAATATGGACAATGTAGATTGCTGGGTGCTCGAGGTTCGGCCCCGGCAGATTCTGGAGGGCCAGCGCTTTTTCGACGGCATCGTGTGGGTGGAAAAGAAGGGATATAACATTGTGCGGATGCAGGGGCGCGCCGTGCCGCAGATGCGCTCGATGAAGTCGGAGAATCTGTTTCCGCGCTTCACGACGGTGCGCAAACCGGTGGACGGCACGCACTGGTTTCCCCTCTACACCTACGCCGACGACACGCTGCAATTCCGCACGGGTCCGCAGCGGGAGCGGCTGCGCATTTCCTACA
>Ga0126381_100000345_pt1 | contig 50375 bp, 76 predicted proteins | sample PanSoiMetPlot_28_FD_96465 | JGI IMG/M metagenome (GOLD analysis project Ga0126381, IMG submission 96465) | Tropical forest soil microbial communities from Panama - MetaG Plot_28 | ecosystem: Environmental > Terrestrial > Soil > Tropical forest > Bulk soil | place: Panama | collected 2016-02-17 | reverse complement strand
GTCTCTTTCACCACCTTCTTTGCCACTGATTGCTTGAGACCTTTGATTGGTTTCTCGGTAGCCGCGTGAAACAAACGGGCTTGGGCTTGTGAAGCGAACGTTTTAGGCACGGTAGCCTCCTACAAAGTGTTTCCAGCATGCAATTTCCGTTTAGCTTCAATGTAAGCCCAATGGGCTTCTTCCGCAGTAGCATATTGACCCAATGAAACTGTTTTTCCATTAAGTCCGATGATAGCTCTGTATGGATTTGCTAAACAATCAGTACGAAAATGAACTCCTAAAAGTTGAGTTCTATTATTTATATTTGCTCGACGTTTATTTTCTGCGTTGATCTTATGGTCAGCGTCTCGCAAATTCCATAAAGCGTTGTTGAACCCATTGGTATCCCAATGATCTACTTCAGTAGGCCAATAACCGTAATATAAAAACCAAGCAACTCGATGGACTATTAATTTTTGTCCTCTAAAAGACATTTGTAAATGACCATCTTTAGTTGGTGATCCTATAACGTCTTCCACATTTACTCGTTGACCAGGCCGTTTTATCCATCGCAGGATTCCAGTTTCTGGATCGTACTGAATGAATTCTTTCAATGCGCGTTCGAATTCTGATGTATATTTTTTCATGATCCGAAACTCTGGTGCTGCTGCCAGTCAGGACAACCGGATAGCTGTCGTTTTTTGTCGAGGGTAGCTTGATGCGTATTACACCACCAGGTGCCATCGTCAAGAGGTCGACTAGCTGCGCATGTACGGCAATTAAACGCTGGTGTCGCGTCGTAGTGGCATACACGCCGTTGGTCGCAAAAACGGCATTTCCAGAACGTCGGATTTGGACTAATGCGCGTCGGCGCTTCGTTGGCCCACATGATGCGGTGCGACCGTTCCCGATACCCTTCGTCTGTGGGTCGGTCATAGGGAACAATTTCGAAGTAGAGTTCATCGGTGTCTTTGTTAACGGCTCCGTACAACCCGGCTTCAAGTTTATAATAGCCGATGTATTGCTGCATCTGTGCGTAGTGTTCGACTTTAGCTTTGCGAACACCTGCGGCAGGAACCAAAATTTGACCACTTGAGTCTTTCTCCCCTGCTAGTTTCTTGAACGATTTATCGTTGTGTGTTTTGAACTCAGCAAGTAGCGGAACCGTAGGCATTTCAGGTATGCCGAGAACCACCCCGTCAATGGCTGAGCCATAATGGCCGCCGTACAATGATACGCGAAACTGCTTACCAGGTGCTTCCTCCCGCCATAGTTCGCACCCAATGGTACGAAGCATTGCGACAAAACGGGCTTCTTCAAGGTGGCCCCGGTTGAATAGTCGAAGAGTCTTGCCACTGAGTACAGTTTCAGTTGCCCATCTGAACTGATACCATAGCTCACGGGCACATTCGCGGCCCGACATACTAATGCCCAGGTGGGTACGGAATCGGTCGTGTTCTTCGTCGTTGTACGCATCATCAACATCAAGTATATGCTCGCGTAGATGGTGTCTGAACATGCGCCCCTGATCCCGGTATATGGCCGCATCTATCGCCTCAAGAGTTTGGGTAGCTAAAATAACTTCGGGCATAATGTGGTAGGAAGGGGTTTCCCCCTTCCATCCTCAACGCTGTTGCCAAGGCGGAACTGCTTGCGTGCCCTGCATGGGTTGCGCCGCTACGGTCTGCTGCTGTGCAGCGGGAGCAGTCTGGACCGGCCCTGCTGCGCCATTTCCGCGCGCTGCGAATGGGGGCGGAGTTTGCCGCTGCGGGGCTTGCTGCGGGGCTTGCTGAGCGGGCGCGGCTTGCTGCATAGGGCTATGCATGGCGGGGGCTTGCGCCGCTGCTGCTGCATTGTGATTGGGCGTAAATCCGCCCTGTTGAGGGATATGTGGCTGGGCTTGGGCTGCGGCTTGCTGCTCATAAGGGGAGCGCCGCACGACCCGGTTACGGGCCGGTTGTGGCTTAATGTCGCGACCTGCGGCATCAATTCCGCCTTGAACAGCTTCCTGGTAGTCAATTTCTACCAGCATCCACTGATTCGCCAATTCGGCCAGGTTCTCGACTTGCAGTCTTCCAACAGCATAGCAAATCGAGGAAAGCTGACGCAGTGCGATTTCGCGTGCTGCATCGCTTTGATTCCACAGGTTGAGAAACTCGATAAATTTCTCATTCTGGTGGGGTTCGCTTGCGATGGTGTATTCCACGCGCAGCAAACCACTACTGGCGTCGCCTTTCACGAGTTGCGGCACCATGTCTGTGATCGCCATGACATAGGTACCGGCTTCGTAAATTTTGAAGCCGCCGACATACGGCTCGTACTGAGTGGCATCGAACGGGAATGCCAAAAGACTCTGGTCCATATGGTCCTCAAGATGTGGTGATCTTTTCGATAATGTACGATAGATCGGGTTGTTCCATCAGATTCAGTGCTCCACTGCGATCCTTTGCGGTGTAATTCTGATCTGGTTGAGTTAGCAAAAAGCGCTGTGATGGCTGCTGGTTCGTCGGATCGGTCCATACTCCCATAAAGAAAGTTTCATCTAACCAGTATGGCGATAATTTGCCAAGCTGTTGACCGGGGAAAGATGGACCCCATTTGATAACGCCAGTTACTTCATCTTTCGTCGGTTCCATTTTGGCAGTAAAGCAGACGTGTTTGCCCACCAATCCATTCCTGAATTTGCGAACATATTCGTCCACAGTTGCCGCCATTTCTCCGTATGCTTTTTGTAGATTCGTCGTTGTTGGTATAATTGATGCCAACATTGCCTCGGCAATTTCCGAAAGGCTGTCTAATGCTACCGATTTGTAATGGGTCGGATTGCGAAGCAAGTCTTCATGCACTCGTCGCAACTCCGCTCCATTACGCACTAGCACGCTTGGCGATTTAGCCACCAGTTTCGCCCGATCTGTTGCCAGATCGGGGTGCATCCCATGATGTTCAACGAAAATCTTGAACAAATTCTGTTCACGCAGGGATAGCGCGCCGCTTTCCGCATTAACGAACACGATAGGCATGGGCAGCGTAGCACATAATACCGTTTTGCCCACGCCAGCTTGTCCGTAAACCAGCGTTTTGATGCCACTGTCAGTGGCTTGTTCCCCAATTGTCGACCACATCAGATTGGCCGCTGGTGCCTGCTGCTGCGGTTGCTGAGAGACCGGCGCAGGTGGCTTCAGCTGTCCGGGAAACGCGTTCATCGGGCGATTCATAGAGTTTTCCCTTTTGTTTGAGCGCTGCTAGTCGAGCGTCTACACGCGCGCGCAACGCCATATGATCGGGATGCGCTCCAATCATCTTATAGGTATAAAGCCAGTCATACACCAGTCTCGTTGTAATCATTTTACTTCGCCTTTTATGTGCCTCACGAGGTTCCGAATACCAAATCCACGATGCCCGAGTTCGTTACTGACTTCCTTCCATTCGCCAGTGGGCGGATGGTAATAGATCAGTCCCTTTTCGCATTCGACACGAAAAATTTGGTTGTCCAGTTCCACGTAAGGAATACCATTACGAGTAAGAACTTCGTGTGCAGCGGCGATATTCTTCGCGCGCCGCGCTGTTTTAGCTTCGGCGTATGATTCTTGGTCTAATGCTACCCCCTGTCGTTCGAATATCTCTGTCATTTTGGTCATGTCTTCCAACTCCTTGATTCAGCCACATATGTATCAGCGAATAATGTCGCAACATGATGGTGCGCCATTCGGCAAATTCCCGAACGACGCCCTGTCCACCCCACTCAGCATGCCATTGCCGGTATTCGCACCATGCAAGGAAAATCTGTGTGTTGATGTGCTCCATTATTGCTTTGGGCGATTGAGTGTGATGGCTGGCTGTCCGGGCTTATGTTCCAGTGCCCCATCCAGAATCGTTCTAACATCATCGCGCAATGCTCTATAGCCGCTTTCGCTGAAAGTGGGCTTGAATTTGATGCACGCATCGACCGTCGGTTCTTCACCAGTTTCAGGATCGGCTTTTAGCTCGTTGATTGCTTCCAAACAAGCCGGTAGCGCGGCTTCATCCACTTTCCAATTGATACGCCGTTCAACTTCTAGCGTCCATCCGCCCGGCATTCCGAACTTTTCCGTCCCACCCACATTGCGTTTGGGATCATCGGGCTTGTAGAAGTACGAGAACAGCTTGTCGCGCGCCTCGGCTTCCAATTGCTTGATGCTTGCCAGTTTTTGGCTCAGGTCGAACCATTCGCCGACGAGCGAATCAAGTTCTTTCGTCTGTTCAATATCTATTGTGGGTCGAGGCGCTGCCATAATTTTTCTCCAAAAATCTAAATAGGATTATAGCCGATTATCCGCTAATGCGCACCAATATACTTCTGTATATCAGCCAGCTTCTGTTTAATTTCTTGTATAATAGACGGATGCATGTAGCCAGTTTTCGGAGTCAACGTTTCATTGTATTGAATGAAGTCGACTACTTCTTGTATTTTGACATGTACTTCAACCGCATCCGCACGGGCATTCCTTAGATGCTCCTGTGCATTCTGCAGTGTTCGAATTAGTGAGTCCATCAGTTGATCTCGTTTTTGTTTCGGGGTGGGAGATAGTTCCCGAGGTCTCCCCCGATTGCGTCCAATGCTTCGAAGTTAATCGAAGCAAGTTTGCGACACTCGCCAGGCTGACCAGTAACGACAGGGCCAGCCACCCATATTCCATCATAGGTCTCGACCGTTATTGAAATTATGTCTTCTCGACCCGGATTGCTGAACGCCTCGGCCAGAAAAATGACCGCGTCCGCTTTCTCTTGTTTGACGATGTGACGAACGAATTGTGCTATAGCATGTTTGTCTCCATGATCGAAAAAGTTGGACATAACTGGAATCATGTTTCCATCCGCTCGGTTGATAAGAAACCAAACCGGCTGCAAGTATTCTTTATCCTTGAGCATTGTCGTCGCTGTCTCAGTAATGAAGTCCAACATCGGGTAAATGTCTCGCGGAATGGTATTGTAATTATTTGACATGATAGATAAACTCCGTCGTTTCTTTTGAGTACAAGGTGGGTTCCGGCGCGATAAGCACAAGCAGAGAAGTCAAGTTGAGATGACCACATGGGAGCCAGCACATGCTGTTCCATGTAGCTTGGTACATGTGGCGAGTTTCTTCGTTAGATTTGTAGTTGTCATCGTAACCCAGCCAGCTATCAAACTTCATACCAGCCATAGACAAAAGCCGCTTTTCAGCGGCTCCCATGTGGTTACTTCAGTTTGCGGGCTTCTTCGCCAACTTGGCGGTTCAAATTGATTCCAGCGCCGAAGGCTTGCCCGCGCGCGTAGGCATTCATGTCTACGCTCGTGCGTCGTGCTTTGCGTGTGCGGAGATTTTCCGGCATGAGTTCTTCATTGGCGTCTGCCTCGGTGATATAGAGGTTCGCCAGAACGAGTGCATTGCCGGGAGTGGCTTCGTGCTGCGTCTGTGCAATGATCTGTTTGACGCGTTCGTTGAGTTTCTGCATCGCGCCGATTGCGAAGGCGCGCGTACCCGGAGCAGTATTCTGCTTGTAGATTTTGCGTCCTTCCTTGAGAATCGCGTTCACGATCCAGTTTGCCATCGCAGCGGCCGTCATCGCGTTCGATTCGCGTCCGACGAAATGGTGACGGCATTGCGTGCCGTTGATTTTGTACGAAGTATAATATTTGCAGAAAAAGAGTTCTGCAACAATCATGCTCGTTTGTCGCGCCCAGGTCCAACTCCAGCTGTCGTTGGTGAAGTTGATACGTTCTTCTTCGATCTTGCGGCCGTGCGCTTCCATGTCGGCCAGTTCGATGTTGTGCTTCGCCATGAGTGCGTAGGCTTGGCGCAGCGCGGTGTCGCGCTCGGTTTCATTGCCGCGCAGGTCGTTAGCCAGTGCCAGCAGCTTTTGAATCTTGTTCAGTACGCGTTCTTCGTTCATGGTCTGTATCCTGAAAAATCGCGCTAGGGGGAATTCCCTAGCGCATGGCTATATAATATCCTAAAACAGAATCCTATGCAAGCATTAATGCGTGCTTGCTTGCGGTTCTTTCTCGTGTAGCTGCTCGCGGGTCAAATACTGGCCTTCGCAGAACAGATACGTCGTGAAAACATTCAACTCGGCTTGCGTGAACTCTTCCAGCCCCTTGATCGTCAGACCCATACTGAGCCACGACTCGTTTTCCTGATTGACAGACGGCGAATCTTGACCATCCCACCAGATTTCCTGAATACCGACGATTGCGGGGGCTGGCGAAACCCGGTCGTCAATCATTTGTTGAATCTCGGAATGGCTGCACTCGAAGTTCTCAGCAAAAACGATCACACGCATGTTTATCTCCTATAGGCTAGGGCAAAATTGCCCTAGCGCTTATATTATCCTAGACCACGATTTTACTCAAGAGTTCTCTAGTCGCGTTCTTCTTCTTGTTCGTGGTCCATACAGGGGCAGAACATATCGTGCAGGAATCCTTCAACTGCTGTGCGAATCAACAAGTTCCGCACCGCTTTATGGACATACTCGCGAGTCTGTTCAAACGTCTGGTCCGCGTTTACCAGAATGTCCAGTTTGCTGATCGGCGGCTTGCCGAGTTCCAACATTTCAGGATCGGAGTTCCACATACCAGTGAATTTCTCGATCACGTCGTCTCGATCCGTATGGTTCTCGAAGACTCCGATTTCGATACCATCGGGCCAGCGGATTGAGTGCAAGTGAACCATTTTGAGGGACATGTTCTGCTCCTTGTTGTTAGTCGATGCGTGCTACATCAAAAGTGCCATCCTTCTGTACGATAGCCACCCATGCGCAATCGTAGAACAGGATCAGTTCATCGCGCATCATAGAGCGCGCCAGCGGTGGCAATGCCGGGTCTTCGGGATATTTCAGCGCGCGCGTTTTCGAGTCCATTTCAAACCCTTTGAACGAATGCCAGCCGCTCACATACGCGCTGTCAATTTGATCGCGTGCACAACGCGGGTCTTCATCGTTGAAAAATTCAGGGATGAATCCGAGTGCGTCTTCAGTCATGCGCGGGTCCAAAAATTCCCATACCATTGTCATGATGTTTTGCTCCTTGTTTTGGTCTTTACCAGGTGAATATACTGTGTATCAATGTTGTAATGAATGTATTCGTGCGACAACAACTCAATGATCGCGCACTCAACTTCCGATTTCGGCGCCTTTAAAATGTGCATCAAAACGCGTATGTGGATATGGCCTAAATTGCCTACATTTGCGCTGATAAGGGCGAATATGCGAATGGCGGAAGTTGAAAGCGGTTTCATTTATCTTGTCTATAGACTTCGATGAAGTAGGATTTATCTCGGGTTTCCCAATTAATCCGTTTCGTGGTATTGTCCAGCGTCCAGAAGCGTTCGTTATGCGCGTCTGAGGAATATCCTCCGTGTACGAAAGCGAGGTTAGCCGCCAATGTGGCGGCATCAGTGCGGCTCTTGCATACGATGGGGTCTGAGTGGACCCCGCCGATATGTCCAAATTTGACGATTACAGCCATGTTCCAGTGCCGACTTCCAGAACGCAGATATTGGTGATTCGGATATTGTTGGTATCGCCGTCGAGGTAGCGATAGCGCGCTTCGTGCTGGCCGAACCACTCGCCGTATTTCAACCACCATTTCCATTTGTGGACTAGAACGTAGCCGCTCCAGTTCACACCCGGGTATTCGTCCAGTTCCTTCGCCGTCAGGCGCACATACCAGTATCCCTGATATTGGCGCAATTCTCGCCCGCCGGAAATGTGGCGAATTGGCGTGCCTTGAGCGTTGGTAGCGAATGCCATGTTGATGCTCTCCTGTTAGTTCAATGAATGCAAGTAGGCTTGCACGATTAGCACAAGCGGTTGGTCGACACGAACAGATGGCTCTCCATTGAGCCAACCGAAGTCGATATCACAGGTAACTGCCAATTCCAGATCGGAAATCGGCAGTGCTTCGCGCGGTTCGAGAGCGCGCGTGAGAACGAAAATGCGTCCATCGCCGGGGGTAATATCGCCCGGGTGCGCATCGTCAAGTACTTCTTGCCAGTCCGGCGAATTCTCGGATGCCTCGGAGTGCTTGATGATAGTCATTCCTTGGTCTCCAGAATGAGTTCTTGTCCATAGCCGGTGCCAAGCATGCCGCGCGTATGGCTATCGAAGTGCTCTTTACAGAAGTAACCCCAACGGCCGTCCAACGAAGCGGCGTCATATTTTGCAGTTTCGCCGCAAATGTCGCACTTCGGCAATTCCAGTACTTTTACGAATGTGCCCCGTTCCATTGTCTTACCCTCCATTGATTGAATATAGATAATTCTAGCCGATTTTTCTAGTCATCTCACCTGTTTTCAGCGGTCTCCTAGTCGGTTGTTAATCGTGATTTGGTTGATAACCCAATCTAGGCATTCTTGCCCATGATTGAACCGGCCAGTTGGGCCGCCGATAACTGGCGCAAATCTCCAATAGCTGCGATCATACTTTTCCACATATCCGATAAAGACTTCGGCTATGAACAATCTGTGCCATTGGCCGTTATAACTAGACTCAACGGTAAACTTAATTCCCTTATTACAGGAGTTATCCCACCCAATACGCTCAGTTGTATTCATGTCAATGTACCGGTAAGACTTGTAGCTCTCGTCGCACTAGTAGCCCATGTAGCACTTGTTGCTCCAATTGCACCAGTTCTCCCAGTTGGACTTGTATCGCCCAACAGTCTCTAGTTACTCTATACGCTCGCCGGTCCCGCCTCCCCAGTTGCGCCAATGGCACCTGTACGTCTTTATTCTCCTTAAGTACCAGTTGCACCCATAGGCCCAGAAACTCTCGCCGGTCCTTGAGTACCTGTAGCAATCGTTTGTCCAATTGCTCTCGTCGCGCCAAGCGGTCTTTGCGCTCCCGTATTTCTTGGAGTGTCAGTAGCTCCCGCAATGCCTGTTGCTCTTGTAGCTCCAGCAAGTCTTGTATCATCTTTCGCTCCATGTCAGTCGTTGATAACGTACACTTGAAAGTCGCTTCCGCGCTGTCGGTACAGATAGCCGTCGCCTTCCCGATATTGGCGGATAAGCGGCTGGCCATTGCCGAGAGCAGTGTCCAGATGATGTGGCCATTCGCCCGGTCGCAAGCCAATGGTGCTGGCTTCAGTCGAGAATTTGGCCGTAGCCGGTGTCAGATGAGTCCATTCAACATTTTTCATTCTTCAGTTCCTTGTTCAAGCAGTTTGATTTGATCGTCAGTCACTTTCGAGAATCGGCGCGATTGCGTCGCAATCATGAGTAATTCCCAAAAGTTGCAGGCATCCTTGTAGCTCAGATCAGATACCTGATAAGTGTCTGCGCGCGTGTAGAGATAATGGAGCAGCAGCGAACGGTTAATGTCGCTTTGCTCGGGTCGGTCGAGCTTAATGTCGTCCCACACGTATTTGCCCGATTCGGGATCGCGGCAAACTTTCAGTACTTCTGCGGGATCGGCCATTCCCTCAAAGTCGGAATAGCTGTTGTCAGCGGCGAAGTGCTCGGCCAGGTCGTGCATCTGGTCGAATTTCTGTTCTTGCTTGTCTTCGTGCTCGATTCGGTCTTGCACTTGTTTCAGAAGAACCGAATGGCCGCGATTGTAGCGCTCAATGAAGAGTTGCAGAGCGATAGCTTGTTCGTTTGAGAGTTCGAGTATCACAGGCAATTCTCCTTGATATAAGTAGCCAATCCGTTCATTAGATCAGTGTAAGTCAGCGGGCCGGGAGTTTCGCCCACATAGCCATAGCCTTGGTTCTTGAAGAAATCGCGCGCCAGTTCACCCACCTGGTATGCAAATTCTTCCTCGGTAAAATGCCCGTTTGCAAGCATTTTCGCTTCGAGAGTTGCTTTATCGAAGTTCATTTCTTCTGTTCCTTGCGAACGATGTCTTTAATATGGTCTTCCAGCATGGAAGCGCCCATGCAAAGTACGATGAAAAGTCCGATTGCGTGTAACATGTTTAGCCTCGCAGAGAAAGCAGATAAGCAGCAGCAGAGCAAGTGCAAACGCCACAGTCGATCCACCAGCGGTCGCCATCGTCGTTGTACATACAGGGTCCATGCCCGCCGAGCAGATTGTCGAACTGATCGTGTTCATCGTCAGTGAGCGGGCGAGTCAGATGCAATTGGTGCGATTCTTCCGGTCCGCATTCTGCAATCACTTCATTGCAGTCGAACCACAGAATGCCGCCAGTGTCATTGTTCGGATGAATCTGGGTCGGTCCGCCTGCCCGTACATCCTCTGTATAATGCTTGCTCATATTGCCTCCTAAAAATCAATTTATAGGATATTATAAAGCCAGCGGATCGGTATTGCAAGCGTTTTCTAGTCGCGTTGGCCGCGCGCCCAATTCCATGCATTCTGTTGCATTTGATTGTATTGAGCTTGCGAGCGCTGAAAAATGTGGTCGTCCAGTGCGTCCACATTTCTGCGTCCATCTTCGATTCGCCGATTCATGTCATCAGCATGCCGTTGCAGTTGCTGAGCGGTATAATTCTGCGGGTTGATATAGACATTAATGTCTTCGGCTTGCGCGGATATAGATGCGCAGAGCGCGAGTGCGAGGATCAGTTTCATTTGGGTACGATACCGAAGTGAGAAAGGATCAAGTATGCGATAGGTGTGAGCGCTAAACAAATCCTGATTAGCAGGATGATTGCCCACAATGTGAGTATCGTTTTGATTAGGAAACGCATGGTTCACCAACTCAAGCAAATAGAACCAGGGTGATCCCATTCCCAATAGAAACCGCGTTCAGCGGCCCATTGTTCGAGAATCGGTGCGATATAGGGCAATCCGCCGTTCAATTCGCCATAGTAGTCGCACCAGTACAATCCATCCTCGCCAGAGATATGAATAGTGCCATCATCATGTACGATGACTTCCGGTGCGACCTTGCAGTCCACATACTCCCGCAAATCGCGCGAGTATGTCATCCAATCGCGGCGCAGCGCGCGTAGCGATTCCAGGTCGCTCCAATCCGGTTTAGTAGACATAATGGCAGTATCCCCATCCGTTGCAAACATAAACGGGAGCAGGGCGCACATAAACCACGCTCGGCTTGCTTGCTTCATATGCTGCGGCAGCACCCAATGTAGCGACACCTACCGCGGCAATGCCCGCTGATACGGCGTTCATCTTGTTGATGCAACCTTGGTCTTCGCTGTTGCAGAATGCAGCGCAGCCAGTCAGTTGCGCGAGAAGCGCAATGATAAGTACTTTCTTCATGTTTCTATCCTGAATAGTCAGATTAAGTTTGCTTCAGTTCCAGCCGAAGCGTTCAGCGCAGATAGGGCCGATGCCGTTTTGTACGGAAATCGGGTCAGTCAGCGTGCGGTTGCAAACGCAACAAATTCCCCATTCCTTGCCATAAGCAATAGCGGCTTGCTTGGGGTCTGCTGCGATTTGTTGGATTTCGTGCAATTGCTGCTCAGTGCAGTCGCGCGATTGCGTCAGAAAGCCGTTCAGCACTTTGCCGAGATATTGGTCGTTATTATCAGTGTCAGTGATGTAGATAGCGCCCGGGTTCTTGCCATGTTCCGGTGCGCATTTGAAGGTGAAATGCTTCAAGGTCATCTTGGGGCGTTTCACGACCAGTTTCGCGCGCTTGAATGCTTCTTCGATTGCGCCGATGTTCAGTTCTTTTGCTTCGGCCTTCGGCTGTTGCAATTCGTGCATGATACGAAAAGAAACATCGAGTTGCTTTTGCGTCAGCGAACCATATTGCGCAAGCACATCGCGCATACGAACGGCCCAGCTATGATCGCTGGTCTCGATCCATTGTTTGAGTTTATCAGTCATCGCTATCTCCTGTTCAGTCTTGCGATTGGGGCGCTAGCCAATGCCGCGCCATAGATATAATTATATAGGAGCGATTTAGAAACTCACCATAAACAATGAGTCTTTTGGTTCAGTAGAGCAGTCTAACTCTTGAATTAAGCGAGAGAATGCTATTATAATATAGCTGAGATAGGCGCGCTAGGACGCCTGTTCAAAATACTGGGATATATTTCTAGCGAACATCAAGCAGACTTGCTAAGATGAAATTTTCATGAAATGAGGAATGATATGGGCAACATGACCGGTTGCAAACTGCTGGATAAGACCATGGACCTGCTTTATAAGACCAATAAGGGTGCTGCACAGATTTGCAGAGAAGCCGATGTTGGCTATCCGTGGTTGATGGCACTGAAGGGCGGCCACAATGGAACAAAATTTCCGGCCGTGGACAAAATCGAGCGACTGTACGAATGTCTTTCGGGGAGCAAACTGAACGTATAGCCTCAACCTGGACAACCGAAAATGCACTGGAATCCAGAGCAATGGATGGAGATACCGAATGAATTACAGAACATACCGCATTGGATGGTTTGTGGAGTTGACAAAGCACCGTTTAGCGTAAACGGTACGACACTCCCCGGTGGACACACAAATCCTGACAACTGGAGTAGCTTCGGCAAAGCCCATTTTTACGCGAGTCAGTATCCAGGTCGCGTATGGCCGGGCTTTTGCCTTTCAAGTAGCGATCCCTATGCAATTATTGATGTAGATAACAAACAGGGATTGCCGCTCCATGCTGAGCGCATACAAGCCGCGCAGGAAATGGATACATACATCGAAGTATCCGTGAGCGGTCAAGGCATTCATGTGGTATTGTTGGGCGATATTGGTGGTGGCTGTAGACACGAAAATATTGAAGTATACAGTCAGGACAGATTCATTCTGATGACTGGCGATACGCTAAAAAAGTTGCCAATTGGACACGACGATCACAACTTGCAGTATTTGGTGCAATGGTGCGGTGGAGTGCACCACGACCTACCGGACGAACCCGACGGCCCATCAGTTGACGATATGTGGCTGTACGAACAACTTTGCAATTCCAAGTATCACGACAAGTTTTTGAAGCTCATTAGCTCTGAGTGGGTTTATGAGTGGGGTGACGACCCAAGTGTGGCCGATTTCGCTTTCGCTTGCATGCTAGCGGAGTTTACCACATCAAATCAGCAAATCTGGAACATCTTCAGTAAACTGCCGTTAGGACAAAGACTCAAGGACGGCAAACCGCGGCACCCAAACTCAGCAAACTTTATGGCGAACGCGTGCAGAAAAGCACGCGCATTGGCTAACAAGCAAATTGGTGAACGCGCGGTTTCATCCGAGGCATTGCAAACCATGTTGAATAATACATTCAACAATGTACAGCACTCGAATGGCAATGTGGTATATCCGCAGCAGTTCCAACGTCAATTCCCAAGACAGCTACCGGCACTCAACCCATTTGTAAACACGTTTTTCGGCATTGATGAGTTGTTATCGCGTCCGCCGGTGAAATGGGTTATCAAAGATATGTTGCAACAAGGCAAAACAGCAATTCTGTACGGATGGAGCGGGGTTGGTAAGACATTCCTTGTGCTTGACATGATGGAGGCAATCGCTACTGGACGCAAATGGTTGAACCTGCGAACTACACCTATGCCAGTCCGGTATTTTTCGCTGGAAGGCGTACAAGGTTTGCAGCAGCGTGTGCTCGCATGGGAGCGCCAGAATGCGCGCCAATATCCGCGCGATAATCGAGTGGAGATTTCAGAGCAAGGCGTCGACTTGGTAAAAGACTGGAAGTTGATCGCAGACGCGCTAAAAGACCTAAACGGCGTGATTATCATTGATACGCTGGCACAAGCAATGGGTGGACGCAGCGAAACTAAGTCTGAAGACATGCAGCCAATTACCGATGCTGCAAAATATCTAAGCATTGCAACCAATTCAGCAGTCATCGTAGTTCACCATTCTACAAAACCCGATGCAAAGACAGGCGAGACCACAGGATATCCGCGTGGATGGGGAGGTTTGTACGCTAATTTCGACGCAGATATTGAAATACGCGAAACTGACGATGAAATGGGGCGTGAACTGTTTGCAGAGAAAGTGAAGGATGGAGTCAGTAAGTGGTCGCGGCAATTCACTCTGAATGCCCACATTGTGGGGATGGATGAGTACAACGAGCCTATCAGTTCATTGGCAGTTGCTTTTGAGAGCGGGCTGGAATCAGCTGTAGATGCAACCGAAGATGCGAAACCTTGGGAGCATTCACAGGAAGCGCCACGCCGCGGTCGCACGAAGAAAAGCAACCCACGCACTCACAAAGATGACGCACCCATGAACGGCGCAAAGTCAGAACGTGCGTTTAGAACGAGTGAGAATGAAGTGAAATTGGCTGACGCGTGGAAAGGACTCAAGGCGCAACATGGAGAATGGGTACCAATGTGGGCGCTGGAAAAATGGGCAACCGAGTATTTTGCCGGCACCCGAGATAACAACAAAGTCGCCAGTTTGGGCCGAGTGTTAGAGAAGTGGGATTCGCTGAAACGCATCGAAGTAAAACCTGATGGAAACGGATCACAGCTGTATCGGCTGAAATAGCGCTGAAATTAGCTGAAGTTAACCTGCTGAAATAACTCACGGGCTAATAGCTAAAATTAGGGGGATAGGGGGGGCTTGCCCCCCCCCCTTATTTAATTTTAGCAGCGCTTAAATTAGCAGTGCCTAAATTAGCTTGCTTAATTAAGCAATTCTAAACTTTTATAATCTGGGTGAAACATGGATGCTAATGTGAGAATTATTGTTGTGCATTTCGATCAATCGAGCCATGCGGAATTGCAAGTTAGACTGAATGGCAGTGATCGATGGGTGTGGATTTACAATATCAAGATTAACAAGGATCGAGACAAAGTTATGGAAGCTGCGCAAGAAGAGTGGATAAAGTGGAGTAGGCATAGTGAAGTAAGTCTTGATGACACGATTAGTGAGTATGATGGACGCGAGTGGCGATGGGATCATGAAACTGGTGGGTATGTAATGAAATGAGTAAGCATGATGTACTGTGGGTAATAGCATGGGTGCTGATTATTGCGGTCGTGACGAAGTTGAGCGGCTGCTGGTGATCCATGTGGGCGCTTGGGCGTGCATAGTGATTGTGGTACGGCGGTTTTGACACAAGATGAGGAAGTGAAAAATGAGAGACATGTCTGATCCAGACAGTATAGCGGGAGTATCGGAACATAGCCAGCAAGCGGCACTTTTGTCGAGTTTACCCCGTCTATGGGAAGTGGCACCTGAGTTGAAATGGTTGTTCGCTATACCGAATGGTGGTGACCGAAACCTGGCGGTGGCGAGTATGTTAAAAGCCGAAGGAGTGAAACCTGGAGTTGCGGATTTATTATTACCTGTTGCACGCAAAGGTTATCACGGCTTCTTTCTAGAAATGAAGAACGCACATGGTACGCAAAGTAAAGTGCAGAAAGAGTTCGAAACCTTTGTTGCGAGCCAAGGGTATCTCTACGGGGTTTTTCATCACTGGCGCGCGGCATTCGATGCGCTCGTGTGGTACCTCGATATCCGCGTGCCGTCAGACATACTGTGGTACAAATAGTTAGCAGACCACGGTTAGATACTTATGTTCATAGACCAAGTTGTTTAAACTCGTTTTGGTTTTGGGTTTTTTGAAAACATGAAAATGAAACTGACAAATATGAAAACAGTTGGCAATTGTGTTTATTAAACAGTTTCCCAGTTTATGTTTTTCGGTACGTCGATTGCGTTTTCATCTTGTACATTTTTGGCGTCTGGTTGGTGCGGTTAGCGGGTCGGTCTAAGTAACCATGTATGTAACATTGAATGCGAATCGAGTGGCGAATGAGACTGATGTGCATTCACAGACTGGAATGCGAACGATTGTCATTCAGTGCGCGGCTGGCGAGCGAAAATGCGGGGCTTGCTCGGCTCAAAACATCGGCGCTAGGGGCATTTTTAGGCGCGTGGCGCGGCTTGCTCGGCGCTGGCAATATATCCCTATGCGCTTCTATGCCTAGCGGCTTGGCGGGGCTAAAAATGCGATTGGCGCGGGAGCTATGAAAAGCAAAAAGCCGATAGATTTTAGCTATCGGCTGGGCGAAAAAAATGGGGCCGAAGCCCCATTGAAAGCTATGCATTTTAATATCCCATAGCTTTTTTCCATGCCTGATATTGGGTCGCGCTCGTTCCGCTTGCGATGCCGCGATCAATGCATTCCGCGATAATCTCCGCGCGGCTTGGGCGCGGCAGATTATTTTCATCCGCATGCGCAATCATTGCATCTGCGATTGCCCAAACTTTTTTCGTGGGCTTGAGAATGCTTGAGCGATGAATATATTCTTTCTTCGCGGCGCTGCGATTGCTCGGCGCATTTTCAGCGGCAAGCATGGCATTAGCGATTGCATCCGCGCGGCGCTGCGCCATTGCGAGCGCTTCATTTTCCTCCGCTTGCTCCGCTTCAATTTCCTCCGCGCTAGGCGCTTCGATAGGGGAGCGGGGGAAAGGCCATGCGACGATTGCGGCTTGCTCAGCGGCTTGCGGCGCTTGCTCAGCGGCTTGGATAGCGGCTTGCTCCGCAATGATTGCATCCGCGCTTGCTTGCGGATCAATAGCGGCTTGAGCGGCTTGGGCGCGACGATTGGAACGATTTGCCATGATATATAATCCTAAAAATTCGCTAGGGCTTGATTGCCCTGCATTTTTTGCCTAGCGCCCTATTGCGCTGGTATGGATAGAATATTAGAGATTAAATCGGCTCGCGCGACCTAGGGAAAACCCTATGTTTCGAAAAAAATCTAAAATCTTTTTGGGAATGCGCGCGGATGCGCGAATATCAGAATTCTAGAAACAGCGCTATTAGGGTTTCCCCTAGGTTGCGAGAATTCTATAATTTCACGATAATAGAATCTCTTTCAACGGATGCAGGGAGCAAACAAAATGGCATGCTGGCAAATCATCTTTCGTATTAAGAATGACGACGGAATCGTGCGGGACTATTGCCGCGAGCAACCCCCGATGATAGACGGACCTTTTGGCCCTAATGGCGAATGGGACATTAGGGAGCGAACAGAGACTGAAGCGCGCGACTGGGCCGAAGCACAGCGACTTAAGCACTCACTTCACTCGTTCGAGATGCAGTATTGGTGAACTGTTTACATAACAGGAACGGGGGCGCGACCGAGCGCCCACCGGACCCGCGAACACGGGCGAAAACGGGGCCAGAGACCCCCACCACACCGAATCAGAGCCACTGGGTCCTCTTAAACCCTGCTAGGGTACCTTGTGCAGGTCAGTGGAGTACCGATTAGTTAAAAATTTCTAGAATCCCAAGAGTGCTGAAAATCTCTTATCTTCCACCGCTCGCATCCCTTTACTTCGCCCAAGGGTTAACAAAGCTGGGTTTCACTCCCACCACTTCACTCACATCGCTGGCAGGTTCCACCGCTCCACTTGCCCCAACCCGGTTAACTTCCTCCACCTGAGTTACGCCTTCCTCCAACACTTTGCTGTTCCACCTGTGATCCACTTCCGACTTCGGCCGGTTTTCCACCCTGCTTGGCAATGGCCCCGCCCCCGCGCCCACGAACTCAATCACCAGTCGATTACGGATTTCATCTCCATCCAGTCCCCCAATCTCGGTGATTTGCTTCGGTCGTCCAAACGCCCGGTCCAATACCTCCTTGGCTGCGGCTAGTCGCACGGGTGCGGCTTCCTCGGCGTCTTCCATAATCTCGACAATGGTGGCCAGCGCACGCAGTCCATAGACCTTGGCGCTTGCGGTGATATCATACCGCGCCAATCTATTCGGCGAACCCTTCCGGGTGCCCCTTTCCGCCCGGTCCGCCTCCATCTGTCGTATCAACTCGGCCCGCTGACCTCTTGCAGCCACTTCACCCACGGTTCCCACATTATACGCGTCACCGCGCGGGAAGTCTCTGGGTGCCAAACCTTCCTCACTCTCACCCGCTTTCCAGTTGTTCTCACTCATGCCTATTTCCCCCTATCTCCTAAAGCACTCATAGATCGTCACCCACCAGTGCCCACTGATGGTGTATTCAATGTGGTAGATACGACGCCATTTCATGTTTGGCAATCCTCCCATGTGGCCCAACCATATACGTCGTGCATGATCCGTGCGGCTCCACCTTGGAAGACAGGTATGCCTTTCCACTGGGTGTCGATTACATTCACGGGCCGACCTCCTGCGGGTACGGGCTTGCCCCGGAAGAACTCTTCCATGTCCGTGTTCTTTGGTGGATTCGGATACTCAACCCGTTGAATGTGGTCGCCGTGCTTCATCACAAACTTCACGAAGTCGCCCCACATTGGAGTGCCATCGGGCGCGATGATGACTTCCTCTTGCACCACCACTGGCTCCGGTGCCTTTTTGGTGAACGGGTTTTCCCCCGGCTGCAAGGTGTTGCCTTCACCAACCAATGTGGGCTGACTCTTGTTGCCCAATGCGAAGCCGCCCAATGTGCCCGAACCTTCCTTCATGCCACGCACGGCCGCATCGTTCTCCAACTCTACCGGTGTCCGCGGCTTGTCTTGTGCCCATGCGGGCGTCACTTGTTTACCGGTTGCCATGATTGTCTCCCACTACGTCCACAATTACCCAGTCCTCGGCCAGCAGATCTGTTTGCGACGCGACCCACGGCACGAAGTCGCCTTGAGCTGTGCGCATATCAATGTGGCTGCGATAGCTCACCGTTGCAGTCGACGCCAACTTGTCGAGGGGCGGTCTTGCCTTGTCCACTGCGAACATGTGGCCCGGCACCAGGTAGAGATACATATTCTTCCCGTTCCAGCCTTCACGGGCAACTTGTTTGCCTACCTTCAAAAGGGCGAGTGCATCGCCAAAGTTAAGACTCATCTTGTTCACCTCGCCGTTCCATGTTATCCTGTTTCAGTTGAACAGCAGCCATTTCGCCGGTGTTGATAACTGATTGCAGGGACTCCAAAAAGTCACGCAATGCCCGCGTGCGTGCCCACAACTCTTCCCGCTGCTCAACTGTGGGTGCGTCGAGCCACTGGTTCTGCCAGCCGTGAAGTAAGTCGTTAAAATGTTTCTGCATGAGTTCATCATTCAGGAACTGCGACATACGTTCACCGGCCCACGTCTCGCTCTGTCTAGCTCTGCGGTCTTCATCACTCATTGGCATGTTGATTTCCTCCTATTGTCCACCTATTATAGGCTCAACTGGCAGGGAGCAACCCTGAACATGGCAAATGTACAAACTCCGCCACCTTGGGCACGATCACTAGCCCCAGTTGCGGTACCTAACGCGAATGCGAAAATGCCCGCTTGGTCTCGAGTTTTGTTCGAGCCTCAATGGCGTTACATCAGCGTGCGCGGCGGGCGCGGCAGCGGCAAAACGAAAAACTTCGCTCGCGCGCTCGTAATGAAGTCGACAGAGCGGAAACTGAGAGTACTCTGCACGCGTGAGGTTCAACTGTCGATTCGCGACTCAGTCTATGCTAATGTGGTTAATGAGATTAACGAGTTGGGCTTGACCAGTGAGTTCGACATTCTCACGAATGAAATACGCAGTAAGAGGTACGCCGGCGGCGCGTTCATCTTTCGCGGGCTGACGGCCGAAACGGTGGATAGTATCAAGTCAATGGCCGACATTGATATTGCGTGGGTCGAGGAGGCACAGTCGGTATCTCTCAAGTCACTTCGACTCCTTTTTCCTACCATTCGTGCCGAGGGTTCGCAAATCTGGTTTAGCTGGAACCCCATTCTGGAAACTGACCCAATTTATGAACTGGTCATCAAGGAAGGTTTACCAGCTTGTGCAAGTCTTTTCGTGAACTTCGACCAGAATCCGTGGTTCCCGAAAGTACTTCAGCTTGAAGAACAACATATGCTTGGCCGCAATCCGATATTGCACAAGCATGTATGGATGGGAATGCCACTGGCCGCGGTCGAGGGTGCAATATACTTCGATGAAATTGTGGAGATGGAGCGTCAAGAACGCACGCGCCTACTCACTCTCGACCCGTTGATTCAACCGTATGCAGTCTTCGACTTGGGTTTCGATGACGCCATGACCTGTGGCGTATGGCAAGCAACGGTGATGGACTTCCGGTGCGTTGATTACATCGAAAACAATCGGGTGAAGCTGTCGTGGTTCGATGAAGAGTTGCGCGGACGCGGGTATGAGAACGCAATCGTTGTCATGCCACATGATGCGCGGAACCACGGTATCCTCATCAGTGAAACCCCGCAGGAAATGATGCAGGGTTATGGCTGGCCGGTCGAAATCGTGGATAATCTAGGGGTGGAAAACGGCATCAGGCTTTGCCGTGAAACCATGCCGAAGATGTTTATTGACAAGGTCAGATGCGAGCAGCTGTTGGAGCACCTAAAACGCTATAGGCGTAACAAATATGGGCATCCACAGCACGATGAACACTCCCACGCGTCCGATATGGTACGCTATGCCGCTGTCCATGCACCACTGATGGATACCAGTTTCCATGGTGGAGGCTGGGGTGGTATGAGTGGCTGGGGACGTGAACTGGACTACCCGCGTTTGATTACTGGCTAATCTGTCCCGCCCTGAACTCAGGACGGCACCATGGAACTCGATGAACTAGAGGAACTGTTTAGAGACGACCGGCGTCCCGATACGCACCCCGGAAACATTCCGATGCCGGGTGTGCCAGTGCAGATTATACACGTTCAGGAAGCCAAGGACGACCCCACCAATCTGAAAGAAGAAGACTTGGTGATGACCGATGCTGAGATAGACAGTATTCTCGGCTCGCGTATCAAAAACAGCACCACATGGCTCGGTGCTGAAATCAGTGTTCAACAAGCCAAGGCGATGCAGTACTATCTCGGTCTAGCCGAGGGTGACTTATCGCCTCCTGGTATTATGGGCAGGTCCAATTTGGTCGATACGACAGTGTCGGATCAGATTGAGTGGATGATGCCCGCGTTGATGGAAATGTTCCTCGCATCGGGTTGTGTTACCAAGTACGGTCCACGCAAGGCTGGTGATGTGGATGCAGCGCAGCAAATGACGAACTTGGTCAACTGGATCATTATGGAGGACAATCCGGGGTTCATGTTCTTCTTGGAGTGGTTTAAAAACTCCTTGCTGAATAAAGTCGGTATAGCTAAAGTCTTTTGGGACGAGTATACTGACGTGACGCGTGAAGAGTATGACCAACTGGACGACGGCCAATTGGCTATCATTTCAGATGACCCCGAAGTTACCATTACCAAGCTCACAAGTTACATCGACCCCAATGCCGAGCGGGCCGCGATGGCGCAATATAAGCAGCAACAGGATGCAGTGCGCCAATGGAACGAAGCGAAAGCGATGGCACAGGCACAAGGTTTGCCGTTTCCACCGCCGCAACCTGGAGCAGTACAGGGTCCGATGGGAGTAAGTCCTCCACCGGCTCCGGGTGGCGCACCTGGTGGCGCACCTCCACCGATGGGTGGCCCACGCCCACCTGGCACTCCGGGTGCGATGCCGCCGGGAATGGCCCCGCAAGGCCCAGCGATGCAGCCACCGCCACCGCCGAAACCGATTGACGTTTCCACTTTACCACAATTGCACAATGTGGTAGTGACGAGGTCGCAGCGTAGCGGACATGTGGCTATCGAGTCGATGAACCCGGAAGATTTCTTGATTGATGAACGCTCCAAGCGTATCAGCGACGGGTTCTGCGCTCACCGAGTGAAAAAAACCATCAGCGATTTGCGCGTCAAGTATGGCGACCGAGTCGATGAGATTGATCTGGACCAGATTACGAGTGACAATGATGCACTGACGGTCGAAACCTCAGAGGTCATGTGGGCCAGAGAGTCGCTCCAAACAGTCTATAAGCCGTCTCAATTTGATGATTACGGCGACGAGTCTATGCGACTCGTATGGTTGTACGAATGCTACCTTCCAATCGACGCAGACGGCGACGGAATCAGCGAGTGGCGTAAAATCGTCCGTGCTGGTAACGCACTACTGGAAAATGTGGTGGTTGATGGGCCACCGTTTGCGGCGTTGTGCCCGGTCCCCATTCCGGGTTTGTTCTATGGACGTTCAATTGCCGACCTCGAAATGCCGATGCAACTGGCAAAAACGGGAGTTTTGCGCTCTCTAGTCGACAACATGAATGTTCAGATCAACGGACGGACATGGGCGATTGAAAATCAGGTCAACATCAACGATCTACTGACTAATCGACCGGGTGGGGTGGTTCGTGTCAAATCGGCGAATGCTGTCGGCGTACTTCAACAAGGTATGGCGGACGCTCAAGGTGGATACCAACTGCTCGAATATCTCGACGCCGCCGCTCAAGAGAAGTCGGGCGTCACGAAATACACGCAGGGTATGGATGCCGATACTCTCAACCATACTGCTTCTGGTCTTGCTCGTATTACTCAGCGCGCTGATATGCGTGTTAAGCTCATCGCCCGCCTGTTCGGCGAAGGCGGTGTGAAAGATATGTGTCAACTGGTGCAGAAAACGCTCATGCGGCACCAGGATAAGTCCATTGCGTTCGAGTTGAACGGTAAATGGACTGATGTGGACCCGCGTGTTTGGCACAATAAATACACGATGAAGTGCACCATTGGGCTTGGAACAGGCGACCAAGCGGCGCTAATCGCCCAAATTTTGCAACTTCTCGGGGTTCAGCAGCAAGCTATTGCAGGCGGGCTTGTAACGCCTGCAAATATGTTCAATTCACTGTCGGATTTGGTGCGCGCAATGCAGCGCGGCGACCCATCGCAGTATTTTACTGCACCTCAGCCCGGAACGCCGTTCCCGCAACCGCCGAATCCACAGATGGCCGCAGTTCAGGGCCAGCAACAGCTTGAACAGCAAAAATTCCAGTTCGATCAACAGATTGAACAGATGAAGATTAACGCGCAAGCACAAAATGACGAGCGCGACGCACAAAATCGCATGCAAATGTTGATTTTGAAGGAACAGTTGCTTGACAAGCGTCAACGTGACCAATTCCAGCAACAACAGGCGTGGGAACGCGAGAAATTCTACGCGCAACAAGCGTCTAATTTGCAAGCAGCGGCGATGAAAGCCGGTGCAGACGCTCAAACAGCGGGTCAAGGCGAGCAAGTTGTCCTACATGATATCGACGGAAGTAGCGTTTCGATGCCAGCAGATACGGCAGTGGCCATGCGTCAGCAAAATCTCGACTCTGCGCACCAAAATGCTGATAGACAACACGATGCGAACCAGCAGGAAGCAGATCGACAACACGAAGCTGCGCAGAATGAAGCAGACCGCCAGAATCAAAGTGACATGCAGCAGGAACAGTTGAAGTCACAAGAGAAAATGGCACGCCAAAAGCCTAAACCATCGCCTAGCGGTGGAAAAAAGGATTAACTTGCATTATATTTTTAGGAGTCCACCATGGCCGAGACCACTACAGCTACCCCACAAGCGGGCGCTGAACCTGAACTCGATGACTTCTTTATGGACCCGGCAGACGGCAATCCAGACGGGGAGTCCGAAGGCCAAGTAGTAGAAACTGGCGTTGAAGTTGAAACGCCAGATGGTGAAGAAGTACACGTTGGTGATGAAGTACCGGCAGGTGATGAAGACCTCGAATTAGACTTGAACGCCGAGACTCCACAGGACACCGGAGCGATCAAGGATGAAACGGTGGTTGTGTTGAACATTGATGGTGCATCGGTCCAAACGACTTTCGGACAATTGAAAGCTGACGCACAGAAGTATGCAGGAGCTAACAAGAAGTTTGAGGAAGCCGCCGCGATCAGAAAGGACGCCGAAACAAAGTTGGCTATCCTGCCAGAACGCGAGAAACAGTTGGGACAAGTACTCGAGTACTATATCCAGCAATCCCAACAGTTTATGCAGACCCAACAGCCCAACTGGGCTAAGCTGCTGGAGGAAGACCCTACTGAGTATCTCAAGCAACGACACGTTTGGGAACAGAAGCAAACCGAACTGAGTCAAGCGCGAGGTATTCAGCAAGAGTTGCAACGCCGTGATGCAGAAGCTCGACAGGCATCCATGACTCAGTTTGCGGCTGAACAGAAGGCACTTCTTATTCAGGCGCTACCAGAGTGGTCGGACCCTCAAAAGGCAGCACAGGGCGCTCGGGAGTTGGATCAGTACCTAGCCGATCAAGGCGTGCCACCCGAAATGCGGGCGCAGATTGATACCGCTAAGGTCGTACTGATCGCCCGTAAGGCGATGCTCTATGACAGAGCGTTGGCTAAACAGGCTGCGGCGCGTAAGGCTGGTTTGTTGAAGAACCAGCAGCAAGCGCGGCAGGTTGAGCGTCCGGGTGCTGGGAGAGGTGTGCCTACTGCCTCCACGAAGGAAGTCGCAAGACTCCAGAAGGCCGACAAGGCATTCAAACAGAACCCCGGTGTGAACACGTTGGCTGCTTTCTTTGAAAGCTAGTCTACACAGGGGGCATCATGCCTGCAAATACCGTAACAACTTACACGACCGTGGGCAATCGTGAAGACTTGATCGACAAAGTCTTCATGATTTCCCCTTCGGATACCCCGTTCACGTCCGCCATTGCCAAGACCGGCTGCGACGGGGTGTACCATGAATGGCAAACTGATTCGTTGCGTGCTCCTAACGCACAGAACGCTTCGGTTGAAGGCGCAGATGCGACTTTTGTCGCTCAAACGCCGACTACTCGCATCGGCAACCGCACTCAGATCATCAAGGACACGTTTTCGGTGTCCAATACGCAGGAAGCGGTGAAGAAAGCGGGTCCGAAGGAAGTCGCGCGTCTGTCGGCCAAGAAGTCCGTGGAACTGAAGAAAGATGTCGAAGCGGCAAGTCTCTCCAACACGACCAGCGTATCTGGATCAACCACTGTGGCTCGTACACTTCGCGGCTGCGGTGGCTGGATTGCTACCAACTATGTCGGCGGCGCGGGTGGTTCCGCTCCGGTCCCGCCTACGAATACCCCGCCGGTAGCTGGCACGGCTGTGGCATTCACCGAACCCATGCTCAAGACCGCGTTGATGAACGCCTATACGGCTGGCGGTAATGTGACGCAAGTCCATATGCGGCCGTCGGACAAGGTGCTGTCCAGCGCATTCGCGGGCAATGCCACCCGTATGCAAGAAGTCGAAGGCAACGGGAAAACTGCCATCTTGCAAACGGCCTACGCCGTGTACGCAAGTGATTTCGGGAATGTGGCAATGATCCCGAACCGCGTCATGGCAGCGCAAGTGACCCCGGACAAGTCGGTATACTGCATCGACACTGCAATGTGGGCACTCGCCACGCTGCGCGGTTTCGAAAAGACTGAACTGGCTCAAACCGGTGATGCTCGCAACTGGCAGATCGTGTATGAAGGCACACTTGAAGCACGCAATGAAGCGTCGAGTGCGCAAATCCGCGACCTCACGTAACGATTATGGCGGTAGTTAGGTCCACCCGGTGACGACGGGACAGCGGAACCGGGTCTTTTTTCGTGAGGGATATCATGCCAAAAGGTGGTGGAAACGCCGGTGGCAAGTACACCATCGGGAGTAGCAAGGACGCATCCGTGCGCGGTCAGCAAAAGGGTGCGGCGGCTTCATTCGACCCAAAGGCACCGAGTATGAAAGGGAAAACTTCGCCCAATGCGGGCAGCAGCGGCAGCAGCGGCAAAGGTTACAGCGTGCCGCCACAGCATGGTGGTGGCAAAGCTGACAAGGTTTCTGGGACTTCTGGCAAGAACCAACAGCCCGGTGAGGCTTTTGGTAAGGGCAAGAAACTCGGGAACCACTACAGCAACTCGTAGGGGAACATCATGGCCGGTTTTTCAGGAAACAAGCCGCCGAGTCTCCCGAACGATACCATGCCCAGCAGCGGTATGAACGCAGTCAAAGCACCGGGTGATACGACTGCGAAAATGCCGGGTATGAAAGGGTCGCAGAAACCGAAAAAGACTCCGCGTGCGGTCGGCGCGAAGGGTTTTGCGGGGCGGGCGCTCGGCAATCACTTCCCGAACACGTAGGAGAGCACCATGCCCGCAGCTTATCCAATCAACAGTTACCAGCCCATTGTGCCGTTTGATGGGCCGCCTACCGATCAATCCATCGGTATGCTTGGCCAAGTCGGCGTCGATGTGAATTCCGGCTCGTACTACCAGAAAATTGGAGGTAAATGGTATACATTCGGCCAAGGCCCGACGAGTCCAGTGCTTACCACATTGACTGGCGTACCTGGCACCGACAGCAGTCCTGCCGATGGCACGACGAAAAACAGCGTCACTTTTACTGCGCAAGACCAGAACGGCGATCCGATGGAAGTTATTCTAATGGTGACGATGGCCGAGGGTGCTTCAGCAGTACTCGATCAAACCAGTCTCCAAACCAGTTTGTCGAACGGTCAGGCCACGGTAACGTTGTCTGATACCGTGGCTGAAGCAGTCAGTATTACTGCGACTGAAAATACGAGCGGCAAGATTGCGTCGGCGACAAGTACATTCGTCGCGGTTCCCGGCAGCAAGAAAGCCTAGTCTTTGTGGTGATGGGGAACTTTGGCTTCTTGCTGTGCTGTTTGATCGCGATGTTGATTGACTTGGTAAGGCATCCACTCGGCGTAGGATTGACCGCCGGAAACTGATTCGCCACCGGGTTGTTGCAAGTAGGCTTTGCTGACGAAATGTGGATGCCCCATGTGGTCAATGACGAGTAGGTTGATGCAGGTATCGTCGTGGACGAAGATGACAGTAGCGTCGAGCGGCTGGTCTGAAAGCTGATTCATTTCCGAGTGATTCATGCTCGGGTGAAACCAGATTTTACGTCCAACTGTGGGTTTAATAGTTTGCATATTAGCTCCTTGTATGGAGATTGGATTATAGGAGGTTTAAATGGCTACTACCACCAAGACACCGTTTTCCGCACCGGCTGCGCCTACAGGAGCATCCCCGACTGTATCTACCGCACCTGCGGCCAATCCGATCCCCACGCCGCCGCGAACCGAACCGGTTGAACCGATTGGGATGACACCTGAGGTCGATCCAAAAAGTCTATCCGATCGGCTTTGTTGGGCATCCCCCAGCGACAAAAACCAAACTGCGGCTTCAACTGATGCGCCGAAAATGCCGGATTTGAGTACGCCGGATGCAGTACAGGCGTTTCTCAAGGACAATCCCTCGGCCATGTGCTACATGTCCAAGGCGGAAATTATCGCCATGTTGCAAGGACCGGAAGCAGCAGCAAAGTTCAAGGACGGCGTCGCGCCAGAAGTCGGAAGCACGCCACCTTCCGCAGGGACGCAACCCGCACCTCAACCTGCAACGGTGTAATCATGGAAAAGATAACCACGGACTTCATTAGCAATCCAGATAAAGACGAGACCGTGGTTGTCCATAAGGTCGAGTTCGCCGCTGATTTTTGGGACGCGTTGGAGGAACTGAAACAGAATGAATCGGCGCATGGGACTGATGAAATGCAGTTGAAAGCACTGATCCCTGGTATCGTGATCGAAAAGTATTGCTTCGATAAGGGTATTTCGTGGGCCGAGTTTTGGTCCGACAAGAAGCATATGAAGGAAGTTTGTAACGATCCAGCGTTGAGTGCATTTCGTGTGACACCCGGAGAGGTCTAAAATGGCTAGTCCTCCGATTCTCATTGAAAACTACGCCCAGTTGCAAACACTGATGGCGCAGTATATGAAACGTCAGGATTTGAACAATCTGATTCCGACTTTCATCAGCCTTGCCGAAGAATGGTTCGACGATAATGTCTATACCAAAGCTCGGCGTGAGTCGTACATTTTCAAGGCAATGCAGAACGTCACCGCAGCACCGAGTGATTGGAAGCGTATTATTCAGGCATGGTATAACGGTATTAGGATGGAGTACTATCCGAGTGATGTTGATGGAGCGTATGCCAACGGTTCGCCTTACACGACGAATAATGTGGCACCATACCTTCAATACAATACTATTCAGATCGAAGGTGACAACTTGGTGCTTAATGTGCCAACTCTTGGTCTTATCTGTCAAATCGACTATTATGTTACTCTTGAACCTCTGAGCGATATCAATGTGTCGAACTGGCTACTGGAGGACAGTCCTACCACATATTTGTTTGGCGCACTGACTAACGCGGGCATTTACATGCGGGATGATGTTCGCACTCAGCAGTGGCAGGGGCTGCGTGACATGGCAATCGCTAGTAAGATCAACGATAGCGAAAAGTCACAATACCAGGAAGGGCCACTTACGATCAGGGCGGGATAATGCCTACCATTCCGTTTCAGGGCTTTACGCCAAGCATCGACCCCACTATTCCCGGTGCGGTTATTGACTGCGTGAATATGGTACCTACCATGCGCGGTATGCGTGGCGCGTCAACTCCAACACCGTATGGCAATCCTGCGTTGGGTAAGCCTGCTACTGGCGCGGCTATTTGTGAGCTATTGAGCGGTGCATACCGCATGTTTGCTGGAACTGCTACCGATTTGTGGGAAATTGTGGGTAATGCCAATAATAACGTGTCGGCTACGGCTGGTGCTTATAAAGGCGGTGGTAACCCGTGGCGTTTTGCACAATTTGGCAATGCTTCGCTAGCGGTCAATGGGGCCGATCTACTTCAACAGTCGATCAGTGCGGGGAATTTCAGTGCAGTAGCTAATTCCCCTGTGGCGTCAATTGTTGAAGTAGTTCAGGGCTTTGTATTCCTATTCAATACAGTTGATCCTACTTATGGCACGAATCCGAACGGCTGGTGGTGTTCCGGTCTCTATGACCAAACGAACTGGACGCCAGCACAAGCCACTCAATGCGCGCGCGGAGTTATTGTTGACACTCCAGGACCAATTACAGCTGGTCGACAGCTTGGTACGAACATCGTTGTGTTCAAGAAACTCTCGATGTTCTACGGTTCTTACCAAGGTCCGCCGGTTATTTGGGCGATGAACTTGATATCGCCACAGATCGGCACGCCGTGTCAGGAATGCGCAGTAAATATCGGTACTAGCATTATTTTTCTCGGTTCAGACTGTCAAGTTTATAGCTTCGATGGTACGCGTCCTGTTCCGATTGGAAATGAAGTAAATTCATGGTTACGAGCGAATTGGTCGAGCATGTATCAAGCTCAGGTTCAGTCGTTCAAAGACCCACAGCGATTCCTGATTTATTGGTATTTCTGTTCGATTCAAAATACGACTGGTATGCCTGATATGTGCTTAGTTTACAACTATGCAACGGGTAAATTCGGTCGTGCAGACCTGAATATTGAAGTAGCCGCACAGTCGGTTTCTGGACAAATCACGTGGGATCAGATGGGTTCACTACCTAATGTCACCACGTGGGATACGCTGCCGCAGGTCGCGTATAATTCACCATATTGGTCCCAAGCCGCGGTCGTTCCAGCCGTTTTTGACACGACAAACACTTATCAATCATTGTCAGGAGCGTCTAAACAAAGTTCACTGACCACTGGTTGGTTTGGCGATGATTACGATTTCACCTATATTCAAGGCATCTTGCCGCGCTTTACTCAGGCACCACTAACGTGTGGTGGGCAAGTGGCGCTGTGCAAGACTTTAGGTTTGCCAGCAACGTATGTTCAACTGCCACAGTGGTATGACGGAGAAATTGCGTGCGATTTCTCAACACGTTGGTGCTCACTGACGCTTGCTATGACTGGTGACCATGAAATTCTCGGCGCGTTACCGCGTATGGAACAAGCGGGTGCGATATGAGACTCCCCAATCCCGACTTACCAACAACCGGTGTAAGCGGCCCGTTTGCGTCTATAGTCGTAGCCATGACCAAATATTTGAGAATGGTTCAGGGCGAGGTCAATGGTATAAGCGACGGGAGAGTTGCAGCATACACGTCAGCGAACAACGGGCCACCTCCGTCGAACTCCAAGACGACTTACGCACAGGGAGACTTTATTCGCAACAGTGCGCCAAGCGTAACGGGGACGGCAGGAAGTCAGTACGTTATACTCGGTTGGCTTTGCGTGGCGGCTGGAGTACCTGGAACATGGGTTCCATGCCGCTGCGCCACAGGAACTTGAAAATGTCCGAAGATGATATGAACCAACGCCGCGACCCCGTAAAGGCAGTCGAGGCTATACCGCCTATCAAACTCAAAGATGTTTGGCCGTCCATCCGCGAAAATGTGGCAAGTACGGAAGCGCCGGACCACATCATTCCCGAAGAAGTCTATGCAATGTGCTTCACCAATCAGGCCACGTTGTTCATCCTCAAGCTGGACGGCGAACCGGTTGGCCATGCTGTAGTCCGTTTGATCCTGCCGGACCTGCACCTGTGGCAGCTATACAACAAGCCCGGTTTCGATTGCATGCATCTGTTCAAGCCGGAGTTACTGGAGCTTGGTAGGAATGTGGGTGCGCGGCATATCACTTTCGGCACATCGCGCCCCGGCTGGAAAAAGGTAGGCGAAGAATTGGGGTTTAAGCCCCGGATGATTGTTTATGAGCTACCGGTTGAACCGGCCTAAATAATCGCCTATAATTGGCTATTAAGTAGGTCTACCCAGGTTGGGCGACGAACGCGAGTTCGCCGCCTTTTTCTTTTTGGGGGTTCCGAAATGAGTAGCGGTGGCGGCGGTGGCGGTTCTCAGACCACTACGACAGAACTCCCTGGTTGGGCACAGCCATACGCGCAACAGCTATTACAGCGCGGCTCCGATCTGTCAAATCAAACCATGCCAACCTACGGCGGCAATCTTGTCGCAGGCATGGACCCAACACAATCGGCTGGTATCAATACAATTAATCAAGCGGCTGGTAACGCCGGCAGTATGGCGAACACGGCTGCAAATTACTACCAGTCTTTAGTTGGAGGGTCGGGTCCGCAAGTCTCGAACCCGTACACAGGCGATGTCACAGCATCCACTGTTGCAAATCCGTTTACCGACCCGGCCAACAACCCGTATTTGGCTGCATCTGTCGCCGGAGCCAACAAACAAATCACCGATGCCTATAGTAACGTTACTGCGCCGACCACGCTTGCGCAGTTCCGTAATGCCGGTGCATTCGGAGGTTCGGCCCAAGATCAGGCGACCGCTGCACAAGAAAAGCAACTCGCTGACTCCTTATCAGCTAATACTGCGAACATGTACAACGCGGGGTACAATACTGCCGCGCAGACTGCTCAACAAGTTGCTCAACAGCAGAACGCGGTTGCATTGACCAATCAGCAGTTGGGTTCGCAGATGGGTCTGGCTACGCAACAGTTAGGCTCGCAGAATTACTTCAACAACATCAATAGCATCCTGAGTTCTCTACAGGGTGCGAATCAGGCTCAGCAGGGCGCAACTAGCGCCGGTGGCGCGCAGATGACTGCGGGCGGCACCGCACAGCAGAACGCTCAGGATCAACTCAACGCTTTGTATCAGCAATGGTACAATCAGGTCAATGCGCCTTACGCTGGACTTTCCACATTGTCCAGTGCTCTCAGCGGCGCGCTCGGTTCAGGCGCAGGTACGTCTGTAACTCAGCAGATGCCTGGTACATCGAACACGCTTGGTAATCTTATGGGTCTCGGGACTGCGGGCCTAGGTGCGTACAGCGCGTACATGAAGGGGTCGTAAAATGAGTTCGTTCATGAACGGTGGTGGGCAAACTGGCGCGACTTCTGCACAAGCCGCAGCAGGGCTACAGAACTGGCAAGATACTGTTGGAAAGGGAGTAGACCAAAGTGGCCTATCTCAAGCTATCCAAGCTGGTTCGGGTGGTACGCAAGGTGGCGACACTTATGCTTTCAAGTTGCCTGATGATATACAGAGTGCTATTGCGAACGATACTAGCTCTCCTACTGCTGGATTGACTGGTACGCAATCAGGCATGACTATGCCGAACTTCAGTAATGCGATGGGCGGTGATGGTAACTATAGTTTTGGTATGCCAGGTACGCAAACTGGCGGTGGTGGAGGCGGTGGATTGGAAGGTGCTATTGCAGCCGGTGGCAAGATCAAGTCTTTCTTGGACAATACTGGTCAGCAAAAAATTCAAGGTGGTAGCGGTCGCGTTACTCCCGGTAGAGCGCAGACATTCGGCGCTCCTGTGGTAGCGTTGCCGATGGCGACAGGGTCGAATGCGGGTCAGAGTTTACTGTCTCTGATGCAATCGTATCAACCTGGTGTCACTCCCAGTAAGCTCAACGCTGTTATGCCTGGGAGTCGATAATGGGATCAATGGCCGGTGGTGGGCAGGGCGGCGGGCAGACAAACGCAACGCCGTCGCAACAAATGAACGACGCGTTCATGAAGTTCCGACAGCCGCTTGCTGCTGGTATGAATACGCTTGGTTCTGGATTAACTTCTGGCGTTGGTGCGAATACTGGTGCCGCGTTGGGTTCTGGCTTAGGTGTAGCTCCAACTGCTCCGGCTGCGCTGTCAGGACTTGGCGCGGGCACTGGTGCCGCCGATATCGGGTCAGCTACAGCGGGTATGGCCCCAACTGTGGCTGGCGTAGGCGATGTGGCAGCGACTGGCGCTGGCACGGGGTTGGGCCTAAGCAGTGCTGCTATGGGTGGCGGTTTGGGGCTACTCGGCAATCTGGCCGGTAGTTACATTCAAGGTACTGTCAACCCGCAGCATAGCGGAAACTCGGCGGGAAATATGGCGGGCGCTGCGCTCAAAGGCGCGGGTACTGGCGCAGCAATTGGGTCGATTGTACCTGGGGTAGGAACTGCTATTGGCGGCGCAGTTGGCGGCGTAGCTGGTTTGCTATCCACATTGTTCCATTGAGTGAATCATGGGTATCTTAGACTGGCTCGCAGCGAACCAAGCAAGCCAAATCACGCCAGCAGACCGGGCGATGATGCAGGCAAACCAGCAAGCTGACGCTCAGCTAGGACAGGGTGCGTCTACTTTGGCGTCTGGCTTGAATAACATCGTTACTGCGCCTACCGACATTATCAAGAACATCGCCGGTGGCAGTACGATTGACTTGGCGCATCCGGCCCGATGGGCTGGTGTAGACGCGCGTCCGCCTATGCCAAGCGGTCCAAACGGCCCCGGCCCACAAGGGTTCAATGCTCCGGGTGTTTATACGCCGACAACTGATGCGCAAGGCAATCAGCCACCTATCTTGTCACCTGACCAGGGAACGCAGTCACCGGGACCGGACCTTACATCAGCACCGGGTGGCGCTCCACCGATGGCCCCCGGCGTGATGTTGGACGACCAAGGCAATCAGATTGGTGGAACATCGGATAGTGGTTCTGGCCCAGGTATCTTGCAGAACATTATGGCGCAAGCACCGCAAGCTGCACAAGACCCGGCTACATCTAAGGGTTTCTTGCAACGGCTTGCGGATGGGTTGAGCGATGTGGGCGACAAGATGAAGAACTTGAGTCCAGAAGCCAGCCAAAGTCTGATTACAGCCGGTATGACGATGCTCGCCGCTAACAGCGGTGGGCGGAACCTTGCTCAAATTGTGGGTGAGGGTGGCATCGCGGGTATGAATCAATACCAGACGATGGTGCAGAACGAACGCTCGGCGGCTATTGAGCAGCAAAAAGCGCAGCAAACAGCGTTGCAGAATGCACGGCAATTCGCACTCGAGTCCAGCAAGTTGCAGGAAGTCGACCCGAGCAAGGGCGCGTATTCTTACGCCACAGGATACATTCCGCCAGCCGCCGGTGGTCTGCCAACTGAGTATCGGCAGAAGACCACGGATGCGTATGGCAATCAGTATGAAACACCGTATGATAAGTTCAACAATCAGACTGGTCCAACTCAGCAAGTTAGCGCTCAGATTCCCGAAGCGCAACAAAAACGTATGGACGCATTCGATCAAGCCTCGCAGGATGCTAACCAGCAGTTGTCGCGCACGCAGAATTACATCACGCAATTGAAGAATACGCCGGTTCCGTCCGGTTGGGTCGGCACCGCTCAGAAGTATCTGGCTGATGTTACTGGTAATCCGGCTGGCGGGCAACAGTTGCAAGCACAGATTATGCGCGAGTTGCAACAGGCGAATCTGCAAGGGTTTAAGGGTGAAGGTGTCAATCGGATTACGCAAGGCGAGTTCAAAGTACTGAACAACGGTCTCACTGGCAACATGAGCAGTGAAGGTTTGCAGCAATGGTTGCAAGCCTACGGGCACTTGCAGGAAGTAACTGCAAACCGGGCTGCGATCAATGCGGCATACGCTCATGAAACTAACGGGTCGATGCATGACTTGATTCGTGATACGAACATCAATGGCACCGTGTATCCAAAAGGTACGAGTATTAACCAGATTGTTAATGGCTCAGTCAAGGGCACGCCTATTGCTGAATACAAAGGCAGCACTACTCAGCCGACCGCTACAGCAAACGCGCCAGCAGCACCGGTAGCAACGCCAGCAGCTGTCGCATCGGCGGCGAGTGGAACAATCAATGTGGGAGGTAAGCAATATAGCAGAGCAGACATTCAAGCGGCGATTGATTGGAAACGGACGCACCCAAATGGCTGACAATGGCGCACCTGATCTAGCCAATCTGTCAATGACGCAGTTGAATTCATTGAACAATCAGATTGGCACTGGAAACGGCAATGTTTACACTGCCGCTATCAACGCTATTGAGTCTCACGGTAAGGGTGACACGTCGACTATCACCAATCCAAGCAGCGGCGCGCAAGGCAGTATGCAAACCATGGGGCCAACGTTGAAAGACCCCGGGTATGGCGTTAAGCCGTGGGATGGTACTGACGCTGATCGCGCACGGGTTGGGCGCGATTACTACAATGCGTTGAATACTCATTACCAAGACCCCAATATGGCGGCAATCGCTTACAACTGGGGTCCTGGTAATGCTGATAAGTGGGCGAAAGCCGGTGGCGATTTGAATAAGCTACCGATGGAAACGCTCAAGTATTTGCAAAACTTCGATCAGCATGTTCAGGATTTCGGTGGCAGCGATAAACAAGTCTCGGCACCGGTTCAGCCTGCACAAGCTCCGGCTCAACCGCCGGGTGCGACAGATGTGGGTGGAACTACAGATGGCACTAGTCAATCTGGCGGACCGGCGCGTATACCTGCACAAGCCGAACCTGTGCCAGCTACGCCGCAACAGCCAACTCGAGTTGTAGCACGACCACCTACGCCTCCCGGTGGCTTGCCATCGTTTGGTGGTCCATTGGATATGTCGGCTTATGTTCCGCCTCCTGGTGGAAACCGCATCCCGAATTCTGTGGCTATGACTCCACAGGGGAATAGGCCGTGGGCTAATAAGTCCATTATGCAACAGATTGATGAATTGAATGGAGGTAAAGTTGGGACTCAGACTGCCGACAAAGGCTATATGTCGATGGATGAGTTCAATAACCAGTTAACTCAGCAACAGCCGACTGCGCCTACCGATCAGGGGCCAGCGGTACAAGGTATCGGTGGACAATTGAAAGCCGCTGGTGCAGCAGCCGGTAAGGAGTTCGGCAATACTGCACTTGGTGTGCAACATTTGGTTGGTGGCGCACTCAAGCAAGCCGGACTGAATGATGTGGGCGATTGGCTACAGAAAGACGCGGAAGCAGGTGTTGCACGGAACGCAGCCGAAGCAAAAGCGGCAGGTGCCGATAACTCTGTGGGCGGCACAGTCGGTGGAATTGTGGGCAGCGTCGCGCCGTATTTGATGACCGGTGGCGTAGGCGGACTAGCTGGTGAGACAGCACTGAGTGCCGGAATCGGCGCGGGGCAATCTGAGGCGGCTGGTGGCAATGCTTCAACGGGCGCGCTATTGGGGGCCGCTGGGCCAATAGCGGGAAAGCTCATAGGCGCAGCCGGAAAGGGCGTGGCAAGCCTTGTTGGAAAGGGCGCGGCCGATTTTTCGACCGATATGGAGCAGCAAGCCGCGCGGGCAATCGCCAAGGATATCACAGACGCTGGTAGCACTCCGGCGCAAGCTGCACAGGACATTCGGTCTGGATTGGCGAACAATCCGCATGCCAATGTAAACATGACAGCTTCGGAAGCTGCACCGGGTCAAACTGGATTGGCAGCAAGTCAGGACGCTGTATCAAGTACTGCAGCGGGTAAAGGCGTGTTCCAAGGTGTCAATGAAGCCAACGATGTTGCCCGTATGGACGCATTGAAAGCAGCACAAGACCCGAACGTTGAAGGTAACCTGAGTGCATTCAATCGGTCACAAGACAATCTTGGGGCCAATGTGGCAAGTGAACTGCCACCGCTATCGGCGGCAGACGCGGCTAATTTGACTGCGAACTCGGAAGCACGCAATGCAATTAAAGGTGCATCGACTGCAGCGGGCAATGCAGGAAGCACAGCATTTGAAGACGCACATGGTGCGATTCAAAGTGATCTAGCCAAGCGAGTCAAACAAGTAATTGGTACGCCACAGCAGTTGGCGAGTATGAAAGCTGCGCGTGCTGCTGACGCTGCGCAAAAGTATGGAAACATTAGCGGATACATTCCGGCTAATGACCCAATTCTGTCGCAATTGTTTAAGCGTCCGATGTTCCAGCAGGCATGGGAAAACGGGCTGGACGACCTCGCTAATTACAACAATGGCGTGCGGCCACAGGCTATTCGGGCACCTCAAAAAATTCCGGGTCAATGGACTCCGAAACAGGAAATCAGTATTCAGGCACTACAAGCCGCCTATTCTGATTTGAACAATACCATTGGGTCGCTGGCGAAAAATCCGGCGGCTGGAACAGATTTGAATGCAGCACTGCGTATCAAGAAGATTCTTGGTACGGCTTTGAATAACCACAGTACTGAGTTCAATGAAGCAAACAAAGCATGGGCACAAGCTAGCGGTCCGATTGAGCGGATGCAGTTTCTTCAACAGAAGATGGCTAACGCGTTTGACAACGAAGGTCATCTCGTACCAAGTCAAGTCAATAGTACCATCAAGTCTGTTGAGAAAGGTCAAAGGAAGGGGTTCATTAACCCCGCAATGAAAGTGTCTGACGCTGATATGGATGCGTTGCGTTCGCTTAGTAGCGATGCGGCGGGTGCCAGAACGAACCTCACTGGGTTGAGCGGTGAAGGTCAGATGCAGATGTTGGACACATTGCAGCAACGCGCCGCCTCGGCCAAAGGCCAAGCCGCGGTTGATGCGCAGTCTGCGTTGCAAAACTGGCAAAACTACATTCGTCAGAACTCAAACTCGTACATGAGGCAGTCGCAAGCAGCGGCTAACGTAGGCACCGATCTGTCGAGTAAGGTGCAGCGGCAAGGTCTTTTGAATGACGCTATTGACAAACTGAATCTATCGAATTCGTTTACTCCACGTAATGTGCGCGGGGCGTTTGATGGACTGCTCGATGCTGAACATGCGGGCACCGCGGAAGGCAATGCAGCACGAGATTTTGTGAACAGTATCGACAACCGAGCCAGCATGAGTAAAGCTGGCGACGGTACTGTTCCACAATGGGGCGGTTTGGCTGGCGATATTATTGGGCACAAGTTGGGCGGACCGATGGGCTTCGTGACAGCGTTGGCACATGGCAACCTCCCGCTTGCGGCGGCGTCATTTCTCGGTAGCAAAGGTATGAAGGCTATGCAAGGTAAGCTCGAACAGTCTATGGTGGACTTGCATCAGAATCCAAAACAGTTAGCTAGTCTGTTGGAACAGATAGGGAATCAGCAAAGTGTGGGCAGCAAGATGGCACAGCAGTTTAATAATCCCGGCTTACTGAGTAGAGTGGCCGGTGCAGGTGTGTCTGCTGCGGGAGCGAAATAATGCCCGTCCCCACAAGTATATCGCAACTGTCTCAGACTCCCGGCAACAATTCGCCGCAAGGGTCTGAAATTGTCGGTCCATACTCGAACGACTATTTTCAAGCTGCGTTCGCGTTCATTCGGCAATTGTACGACAATGGCGGTTTGCCGCTAACGTCACCGAATGCAAACAATAAGACCATTGTCAACTTGGCGAATGGAGTCAATAATACTGATGCAGCTACGCTTGGGCAAGTATTGACCATTATGGGAGCGCCGAGCGGAACACGTGTAGTGTTCCAGCAAGCGGCAGCACCGACTTATTGGACTGTGGATACAAACGCCGCGTTCACTGACTGCGCGGTGCGTTTCAACCAAAGCGTTGGCAATGGTGGTGTAACTGGATGGAGTGCGTGGAACTTCGGTGCTCAATTTAATACTGCTGGGCATCAACTGACTGTGGCTGAAATAGCGTCGCATAATCACGGTGACGCTGGTCATGGACACGGTGCGAGCGATGGTGGACACCAGCATGCCATGTCAGATCATACACATGCTTACGCCGGATATGTGGCGCAGAATCAGTTTTCGTATTCAGGTGGCGGCGGGTTGGGCGGTATCGGTACGCCTTATACCTCTGGATCAAATACAGGTGGCATGAATGGAAGTCCGAATGTGGGTGTCGGCTATGCCAGCATCAGTATCGGTACAGGTTATGCGAACATTCAAGCAACAGGCGGTAATGCAGCGCACTCTCACACCTACACAACTCCGCAGGTTAAGTATGCGGATTGTGTAATTTGCATTAAGTCATAATTATGCCAGTCCCATCAAGTATAACCAATCTGTCACCGATACCTGGGAATAATTCTCCACAGGGTTCGGAGATTGTTGGTCCTTACGCCAATGATTACTTTCAGGCGGCGTTTGCATTTATTGCACAGCTATATCAGGGCGGTGCGGTTCCGATTACGCCAGTCAATGCGAATAACCAAAAGATTCAGAACCTGGCACCGGGGACTGCCGGTACTGATGCAGTGAACTTGAATCAGCTTAACACGGTGCTTGGAGCGCCCCAAGGTACTCGTATCGTGTTTCAACAAGCGGCTGCACCGGCTGGCTGGACTGTGGATGCAAGTGCAACGTTTCAGGATTGCGCCATGCGTTTCAATTCTGGTGCGGGCAACGGTGGTTCGACGCCATGGTCATCGTGGAACTACGGTGGCACGTTCAACGACAACGCACATGTATTGACCGTATCGGAAATGCCGTCACATGGACACGGCGATGCAGGTCACGGGCACGGGTTTGGCGATCCTGGTCACAATCATGGGTTCAATGATCCGGGTCACGCACATGGATTGCCCAATGTGGGTTCAGCCCAAGCAGGTTCAGATAATAACGGTTGCTGGACTGCTTGTGCTACTGGCTATAGTGCAAATCGTGGCGGACAGAATCCAACTAACGGTAGCGGCACAGGTTGCTATTTGAGTGCATCTGGCACCGGGTGCTCCATTGGAACTGGTTATGCAAACATTCAGGCGAATGGCGGCGGCGCGGGCCACGTTCACTCTTTTACTACTCCGCAAGTGAAGTTCGCGGATTGCGTGGTGTGCATTAAATCATGAGTAAACAAGCCAAATGCCCGTTGTTGAAAAAACCGTGCATCGAGCATGAGTGCATGTGGTATGCACATGTTGTTGGAAAAGACCCACAGACTGGCGGTGATCTGGATTGTTGGGATTGCGCGGTGCGTTGGCTTCCTATCATGCTAACAGAAGGTGCACGACAAACTCGAGGAGTACAGGCGGCGGTGGAGTCATTCCGCAACGAGTCCATTGATCGGCAGGACAAGCTGAATACCACATTGGTTGCGACGCAGCTTATGCCCGTCATCAATGGCATGAAAGACGCCAAGTTGATCGAGGGTTAAATGTATACACATTTCCGCGGTACGACTTTCCAGTTCATCGGCCAGATGCAGGATGACGGCGTACCTGTGGATTTGACAAATTACACGCTGCAAGCTAACGTGTACGATCCATCGGGTATGACACTGTATGGCAAGATGACGATTACGCCAGTTGATTTGACTAACGGTTTGATTACGTTAAGTTATCCAGACACGAGTCAATGGCCAGTCGGCAAAGCGCGTATTGATTTCACGTTGTTTTTCCCGAATGGCGAATTTACTGCGTCGCCACCGGATTGGTTTAGAATCGCCCAGTCTCCAATGGTGGGTTAAATGGGAACCCTACGGCTGATCCTTACTGATGGTGATGGGATACAGGGACTCGAAGGCGTCCTCGGGTCATTCATTACTACATCGAGTATCGACGCGAAAGCCTCGGCGAATGCCGCAGCGCAAAGCGCCGCGCAAGCCGCGCAAAGCGCCAGCAATGCAGCGGGCAGCGCAAGTGCGAGCGCTAGCAGCGCACAGCAATCGCAGAACTACGCAAATCAAGCTGCAACCAGTGCAAGCGACGCAGATACATCTGCGACCAATGCACAGAACTCAGCTATTGCGGCAGGTAACAGTGCGGGCCAAGCAAGTACTAGTGCAACCAATGCGAAGACTAGCGAAACAAACGCTAAGACTAGCGAGAATAACGCAGCGGCTAGTGCGACAAACGCCAATACTAGCGCAACGAATGCGGGCAATTCCGCTAGCGCAGCAGCAACGAGTGCAACGCAATCAGGCAACAGTGCAACAGCTTCGGCTAACAGTGCAACGCTCGCGCAGCAATGGGCAGTACAGTTACCAGGCATGGTTCAAGGGATCGACTACAGCGCTAAATATTATGCCCAGCAAGCAGCCGCTACTCTGAGTAGCTATTTGCCGTTATCTGGAGGCACCATGACTGGTCCGATCACATTGGCGGGTGATCCAACATTGCCTCTACGGGCGTCGACAAAGCAGTATGCCGATAATACCGCTATCGTATATGCAATCGCACTCGGTGGGTAATCATGCCTTCAATCTTGAACTCAGCATTGGCACCGGCGGTTGGACAGACGGTTACGACGCTCTATACCGCCCCTACGAGTCCGGCCACAACTGCTACCGTAATTGGCTTGACTTGTTCTAATACGACCGTCAACGCACAGCACGCCTCTGTGTGGCTCAATCGCGGTTCAACGAAATGTTCCATCATTACGAATGGCCCAGTACCCGTGGGTAATACGCTCGCGTGCGTCGGTGGTGAAGGTAAGATCATCATGCAGCCGGGAGACTTTCTGACAGCACAGTTAGATGTTGGCACGGCGGACTTCATCGTGAGCAAACTGGAGCAATCATAATGTATCTCGGACCGAATCCCTATCCGTTGAACATTCCGCCGAATACCATTCCGGTGACTTCGCTGGATGCTCCGACACAGACCAAAATCAATCAAGCGGTGCAGCGGCCCGGTGACACGATGACAGGTCCGCTGACTGTGCCGGGTGAAACGAACAGTGCATCATTGAACCAGAATGGTCCGATCTACATGGGCGCACAAAATGCGACCTACGCGTGGCCGATTTTCTATGGTGGTAGTGCAACAGGCCCGCTTATGGCCTACAACATAACGACCAAAGTTACCTATTTCACCAATGCAGCCAACAGCAAAACCATTTTCAGTTGGGATGACAACGGCAACACGTCCATTGCCGGTACGTTAGGCGTCACAGGTCTCTTGACGGCAAACGCAGGTCTGGCGGTACCGGCTGGTGGCATCGTTGGTACGAACTTCGATGCGAACGGTGCGAACCTCCGTCTGATCTACGGCAACTATGGTTTCATGGTCCATATGGATGCGTCGGCGGTGTACTTCATGCAGACCGCCAGTGGCAACCAGAACGGACAATGGAACACCTATCGCCCGATCTACTGGAATCTGGCTACAGGTGGGCTGTCGCTTGACGGGACGGGCGCAGGCACGGTCTTGGGTGGGCCAGTCAATATCAACGGCATTACCCAGATACAAGCTACATCAGGTCAGTTCAGTCCCGGCATGATGCTGAACGCCAACGGCTATGCGCCGTTCATCCGCTCGAATAATGCGAGCGGTGGACAGATGGAATGGGTCAACAACGGCAACACGGCGGTCAACATGACGTTGACGGATGCCGGTGCCTTGTGGACGCGTGCCGGGCATACCATCGCAGCGGGTGGTCTGACTGTAAATGGAACACTCAATGCGAATAACAACATCACGGCGACCGGGCAGATTGCTGGTGCCGCAGATGTTTCAGCCAATGGAGCAATGCATTGTGCTGGCGGTCTGTTCGCAGTCGGTAACGGAGGTGCGAGCGTCTACGGTCAGGGCACCTACATCAACTGGAATGAATCGAATGGTGTTGGTGAAACGGATTTCGTCAACAACCGTGGTGGGGGCGCAGGCGGCTTTGTGTTCCGCAGTGTCAATCAGAACAATACAACGCAGTACTTTTCAAATTCGATAGATGGCAACGGACAGTTCATCATCAACGGTGGAACTTCTCATACCATCAGTGGCGGGTTCGGTTTCCTGAATACGAGCGGCGCAGGTACGGGATCGAATAACACTACAGGTGCCGGGCTGTATATTCCGTCGCAGGCAGCGATTGTCAACCAGTGTTGGGCCATTTCCGACCGGCGTATTAAGAGCCACATTGTGCCGATTGATACTGAGTACGCCTATCGGTTTGTGCAGAACGTGACGCCTATGCAGTTTTTCAAGAATGGGGATACGGAGCATTTGGTACGCGGGTTCATCGCGCAAGATGTGGGTAAACAATCCACAAGCGGTACCGAAATGTTGACCGCTGCGCCGCGTGAAGGTCTCATGTATGAAATTGATGATGACGGATACGAGTCACCCAAAGACATGCAACTGGCAATTGATTATGAACAAATCATTGCTATACAAGCCGCGGTCATCCGTGATCTGATCCGGCGTGTTGAAGCTTTGGAGTCCAGATAATGTACATGACTGGCGACCCACTACTGACTACCACTCGAGTTACCGTCGAGGGTGCAGCGACTACCAATCAGACGTCCATTGGGATACCCGGTGGCTTTGTGCCTAGCTATGCCGATGTGTGGGTAGGCGGTGCCATGCTTTCAGGCACTGGCGCAAACAAGGATTATGATGACAGCGATGGGATGAGTATTAAGCTTACCACGCCGATGCCATTGAACACGCAGTATCGAGTCCTGGTATGGGCACCGGGGCAAGCAGTTTCGATCAATCCGAATCTCTATCTGTCGAAAGCCAACAATCTGTCCGATGTGGCTAATGCAGCAACGGCTCTAGCAAACATTGGCGCAGTGCCGATGATTGGCGGTACGATGACGGGTTTGCTGATTCTGTCTGGCAATCCGACTAATGCGTTGGGTGCTGCGCCTAAGCAGTATGTGGATGCGGTTCAAACTAGTGCCAATACCAAAGTTGCCAAAGCTGGCGATACCATGACAGGTCCGTTGACCATCAGCCAGCCAGCAGGAACGCCACAGGGCTTGATTATCCAGACGGGTACTTATGCACCCTACATTCGCTCGAACAGCACCAATACTTCTATGGAGTGGGTGAACAGTGCAAATACCGCAGTCAATATGTCAATCACTGATGCGGGTGCATTCTGGACCCGTGCGGGTGCGACAATCAGCGGAGGACTGACAGTTGCCGGTACCACTTTGTCTATCGGACAGATAATCTGCCGCAACAACATGAATTTCCAGAAGTCTGACGGCTCTGCGAGTATGGGCTATGTCAGCAGTGATGCCACATTGGGTATGGGTATCATCAATGCGGCTGGCAACCAGTGGAACATGAGCGTCAGCGATGCTGCCGGTAATCTGACAGCACGCGGTACCATACTGTCTCAAGCCGGTGGAGTCATTATCCAAGGTTGGGGTGGCAATACTAACAATGGTGTGATTTACTTTGGCCCGACTGGCAATGGTAAGTATTTGTACTATGACGGAACACAATACAATCTTACAGCAGCCCCACTTTATATCACTAGTGGCAGTTCAGTTATTCCAACTAAGCTGTCGAATGGGCAAGCTGGTAACTACTGGGCCAATGGACCGGACTCGACTAACGCCTTCTGCGTCTATAACGCCAGCGGGCAGGGTGTGTTCCTGTCGTGGGGTGCAACTGCGTGGGGCGCAAACTCTGATGAGACGCTGAAGGATATCCAGTCAGATTTGACTGGCGCAGTCGATGCAATCGGTACACTGCGGACAGTTAAATATCTGTGGAAAGCAAACAGTTCATTCGCAAAGAATGCTGATCCTAAGTACCCCGAACGAGTGAAGATTGGGGTGATTGCACAGGATGTTCAGAAAGTATTACCGGAAGCAGTAGATACACTTGAAGATGGCACCCTTGGTTTGCGGTATCAGGATTTGATTCCGCTTGCGCTCGCAGCGATTAAAGAGTTGTCGGCTCGCGTGGTTGAACTGGAGGCTAGACTGAAATGACTCAAGCACAGAATCTAGTCAACCTCAGCGAACAGGTGACGTGTGACACGTCAGGCAATGTATCGACGCCGGGGTCTGTTACGGCTGGTGGTGCTCTCACGGTTACGGGTGCCATCACCGCGGCGAATGTCACAGCGACTACCAACTTGAAGGCGCAGAACATCAACCTCCAGGCACCGACTGTACCCACATTGTATTTCAACTATGGCGCGGGCGCAGGTACGACAGGACCACATATTGCCTATGACAGCGTTAATGATGTATTCGGTTTCATCAACAAGGCTGGCAGTGCATGGAACATCAGTTGCAACGATGCGGGCAACACGACCATTCGGGGAACGCTGTCGAGCGGCGCGGCGACCGTTGGAGCATTGACCAGTGGTGCCCATACGGTCAATGGCACATTGACGGTAAGCGGTGTTGGCACATTCCAGAGCCAACCCGTCATTGCATTTCCAGCGGCCACCATGGTGCTGAATGGCACGGCTGGCAACTATCGCGGCATCTACTGGCAGTCAAGTGGTGTATATCGTTGGGCAGTCGGCGCGAACCAGACGGCAGAAAGCAGCAACAGCGGATCAGATTTTTCGATTGATCGGTGGAATGACTCTGGAACATGGCTTGATTCGCCGTTGACGATTTCCCGTTCAAACGGTCAAGTCAATATAAAGAATATTCTGCAAGTTTCAGGTGCGCAATATGTTGGCAATACTAGCAGTGGCGCACAGATGAGTCCGGCGTTCTATCTGGCATCGCAGGGCTATGTGGTGTACATGCGGGCGAACAATGGAATACCCGCATTTGAAATGGTCAACAGCGCGAACACTGCTGTTAATTTTACTGTAGCAGACAACGGTAATATAACGGCTCGCGGTAATGTTCAATCTGCAGTAGTTGGGACGGGAACGGGCGTTTTTGTTACGAACGGGGATATCGGTACTTCGTGGAACGCGTGGCAAAATCAAACTGCTGCATATAGCGTTTCTTGTCCAAATTACCAGTCAGCCTATATCGGTATACGCTGGACGCGTTGGGGCGGTCGGCATCTGGCGATGATTGGTGGCTATGAAGGTGGTACAACCAGTTCTGCGCCGATAGTGGGTTTTCTTATTGGTAGCGACACTTCGCCCAATTTCCAATTCTATCAAGGCGGCGTGGGTACTTATGCAGGTAGCTGGACGCAAGCAAGCGATTACCGATTGAAGGACAAAGTAAAGAATGTGGTAGTAAAGGACGCACTCAAGGCGATTATGGCACTGCGTCCAGTCACGTTTATTCGGAAGGATCAAGAGAACAAAATACGACGTACTGGGTTATTAGCTCATGAAGCGGCTGAAAGCGTTCCTGAGTTGGTATATGGCGAAAAGGATGCAATGCAGCCGAATGTGGATGGTAAAGCAGAACCCGCATATCAATCACTTGATTACATCGGGTTGGTGCCTTATCTTGTATCAATCATTCAAGCTCAGGAGCTACGCCTTGCAAAACTGGAAGCTATGGTTGCTAAACTTGTTAATAACTAGGAGGTCTTATGAAGTGGATTGCTGGATTGATGGCTGGCCTTTTGCTGCTTATGAGTGGGGCTGTTGATGCGTCGACGTATCATCACCACAAGCATCATCACCATCATTATCATCACCATCACAAGTAGTTGCACGTTTGTTTACGTGGAGGGGGACAACAATAGGTTCAATGATACCGGTGGGGATTTGAGCGGGAAGTTAGAGCGGGCGCAAGGGGCCAAGCCCGCCAGCGATTCCCATGTGGGGAATGCTCCGCATTTGTTGCATTAAGGAGTGAAGTATGATTACCGTCAGTATGATTCTTCTGGTAGCGGCGCTTGTAGTATTCATTCTTGCTGCTATTGCTGTTCCCATTCCGCGCGTTAATCTAATCGCGTTGGGCCTTGCCCTGTGGGTTCTCTCCGTGTTGCTCAGCGGTCTTGGCAAGCTCTGAGCCATGCTGTAGACCTTCGATATAAGCCATGCAGAGTGCTATCCACAGAGGATTTCTAGACAAGTTCAGTTCCGCGGATGGCCCGCATATCTTCCAAATGAACTGAAGCTGTTCGCGCGATAAGCGGCGCGAGGAAAAATCACGAATAGCCACAGTATCAATTGCACAAGGTCCGAGGCTTGCCATGTGGGTACCTTTGCTCATACAGGACTCCGCGAAAAAGAGCGACCAACTTGCGCTCTCCGGGGTCAGTGATGCGCGTATATCGTTGGTCGCTTAAAGACCACCACGTATTCTAGTTACTTCTGTGCCGCTGCGATAGCTGCCGCGTGTGCCGTAATAGCGTCAGCTTCGGGCGTGCTTTTTATAAGCACTTGAGGGGCCGGTTCGTTTGCTGTCTTATCCGGCTGTGCTGGCATCGGTTCGACCCTAAGAGGTTGCGCTTGCGGCAACGATTCGAGGGGCGTCGATACTACCTGTGGTTGACTGATAGCTGGTCCAATCTTGCCCACGTCTGCTGGCGGTGGTACGATCGGCGTCGGGTCTGCTTTGGGATATGTGGCAGGACCAGTTACCGCGGCCCAGTCAGAAACCCCAGCCGCCGCGAGCGCGGACTGCGTGTCCTTCGTCGAGTTGCCAATCAAAAGTATTGCGGCGTGAAATAATTGCGCCGAAAGTTGCGGATTCGATTGCGCAAGAGTCTGTGCGATCTGGAAAAATGCCGAAGCGTTGGCCCGTGCATTGCATGGTGCCGACTCCAGTCCGCCCCCTAGCTGGACGACACCACCCATAAAACCCACGCCTGCACCCGCGGTATTAGCGCAGTTGTATTGTGAGAATGAGACGCCGAACGACATTGCGCCCGGGTTTCCGACAGACTTGATGTTCTCGTGGATGGTCTGCGGATTGCCCGCTGAACCAAGTGGATCTTGAGCGTTTGCTACTGGCTGTGCATTCGCGCCGGTGCCGCTCGGGTCGCCAGCCGCGCTGCCGAGGTTCACAGTCACGTTCGAAGTATTGGCTGCGTTCCCGCCATTGCCCCCACGTGCAGTGTTGGTGTTGGTGTTACGATTGGCGTTTGCATTGCGATTGCCGCCAATGGTCGAGTTCAGAGTAGCGTTGCTCAAGCCCCCGCCAACTGCGAGTGCTCCTGAAGTCGATCCTGAAGTCGAGTTCGAGCTTGAACCCGAATCAGCAGTTTGGCCAAAGGCGGTCATTGTCGCCAGTGCCAATGTGGTCAATACGATGGTCTTTTTCATGTTTACCCCATTCATAAGATAACCGCCCCTGGTGGGGCGGCTCCGTCCTTAAAACCCCGGTGGTAACGAGAGGCCAAGCCCCGCGGTACTTCCCGCTGTGCTTCCTGCGCCGCCTACTCCGCCGCCGAGAGTTGCCCCGACAGACAGACTAGTTGACATGCTGCTGAGAGACACGCCCGGACCCGGACCCGTCTTCACCGACGAGAGACTGTTACCGCCAGCCCCAACGTTGAGAGTGAGAGTCTGATTACCGAACGCTGCGACCGATTGTCCAGTGATGGAAGTCCCGCTTCCGAGAACTCCAGTCGTGGCAATGGTGGTCACGCTCTGTGCTTGGGCCGAAGCTGCGACACAGAGTAGTGCTGCAATCAGTGCTTTCTTCATGGTCGCTGCTCCTAAAGTTCAATACCGCCCCGAAGGGCGGTACCGAGACGCGTGGAGCTTAGAACTTGAGGAATGCGCCGAAGCCAGCCGAACCCGCTTGCGAACCGGCCGCACCGCCCGTCAGATCGAAACCGCCACCGGTATGAGCGCCGACCGAAAGACCGGTCGACGTCGTGCCAGCGTTCGTCTGAACACCTGCTGCGCCGCCGTTGCCCGAGGTACCGGCAACCGAGACGACCGTGGCGGTGCCCTGCGTCGCGTTCGTCGTACCAGCGATTGCTGCGCCGTTGCCGACGACTCCCGTTGCCGCGACCGAGTTTGCGCCCGACGTGGAACCGGCGATACCGCCGACAGCCGAAGCTGCCATTGCCGATGCCGTACCCAGTGCCAGTGCTACTGCAAGGATGGTCTTCTTCATGATTGTGCTGCTCCTATAGGATGCCGGAGTTTGTCGCCCCCGGCTTGCGAACTCCCTTGCGGGGAATCTCTTGATTAATTCCAATGAAGCTATTTTAAAGCAGGATAATCTAGTTTGCATCTGTTTTTTGGTAGATTATTGCAGTCCCAATGAAGTCAAATGGTCGGTAGCCACCCTATGATAGAACTCATAATCTAGCCCTGCTGGCAATCCGCCATCATAGCGCATCATTGGTCTAGCGTTTTCTGTCGTCGGTACCAGATGCCCTTTGTTGCAAGTGATTATCTCTCCTGTCTCTCCCTCAAAGTATGCCCATCGTGCGACTTTCCCAATATATTCAGTATGCGCAGGAAATACCTTAGCACAACCGCCACGGACATTACGCACAGAAACAAACTTATTAATGTCCAAACATCCGTTGATAGTGACATGGAGTGGGATACCTTTTGTGAGATAGGCAACCACAGCGTCGGAACATATCTCAACTTGTGGGTTCTTCTTCAATCCGGCTTCGCCGAATACTCCTTTTGTCTTCGTCGTGCCGTCTGTTTTGACGGCGATGTAATTATTCACGTCGCGGCTATAGAGTGCGGCATATTCAGTAGGCTCTAACTCTAGCCCGCTATCCTGCTCCCATCCTTTGACGATTTGATGAAGTAAGCGCTCAGCTTCGGCTGGACACCGTATCGTCACCCCGTCAGTATTTGCGCTGACCACATTGAAGCCCGCAAGCGTCACGCGTTCAATCAACATCAGCAATGCCAATTGACCACTGATTGTGGTTTGAATCCCGAGTTCGGGATAATACATGATGGAGTAGGGATCGAGAGTCTTACCAAACGTACCGTTGACTACGATCTTTAACGCGTCTGCTTTGACTTTGAAGTGATTGGCTTTCGCCGCCAGCCGTTCATCAACAATCGACTGGTAGATAGGTATAAAGACTGGTCCGATCGACGGCGGGTACATGCCGCTGCCGAGAATGAGCTTGGGATAATAGCTAGGAACATCGAAGTCGAAAAGCCTGTATTGCGAATTAGCAACGACTGACTGCGATTCTTCTTGCGAATGCAACCCACCAATGCCCATTTTATAGGAGGCACCGCCGATTGGAATGACCAAATCAGCAAGAACTTCCGGCATTTGTATGTAGCCGTTTTCTCCAATGATGAATTCAGTTGTTTCGACTGCTCTGCGAACCCATTGCAAGTCCTGAGTCATGTAGTTGATCCAGTCTGGCATTCTGAATCGAAAACGATTGAACGGCCTAATGTCTGGCGGCTTGGGAGTCTGGCCAGTGCGTCTATAAGTTTCTTTCCTGAAAATCGCCTCGGCCATTTGTGCATCAGACTTGGACCGCAAATCCAACTGGTAGCGCGGCCCGAGCGACTGGCGAAGTTCAATATTCTCTTGATGCGCCGCATAGAGCAACCAAGTATTGCGAAGGTCGTTGAAGCAATACCAGAACACAATTCTTGATTGCTCGTAGCTAAGTTCAGTTCCCGGCTTGAACGGGAGGTCCATCATCAATGGTGAACCTAACCGTCCTGCCATCGTTTTAAGGCTTGGTGCAAGAGGGGTGAGTTCATACAAGTCAATGTGATTAATAGTGAGTTTGCGTGTTCCGTAATCTCGTCCAACCAGCCATCCAGGTTCATTGAACTGAATAATTCTTCGGGTAGCGTCCCAATAGTCGCGACAGTCTGTTCGAGATTTGACTGCAATTGCTGCAATGTGTCGGTCATATTTTTCCCCGTTGAAGTCGATCAATTGAAAGTTTCTTAGAATCCAGTCCAGCTTGCTTTTATTGAACCACGGTTCTTCATCCGTAGATTCAAAGTAGATGCAACGTCCACTGTCGATAGACAGGAAGCAGCAACACCAGTAATTGGGATAAGACTCAATGTCCCATACCAACCGCTCTTTCATCAGAGCGGCTTGTATAAGATCAGAGTCACTAAACTTCAGTGGGTTGAACTCTAGCGCCTCGTCAAGGTACGGAAGGTAGTCATCCCGCAGCCAGACTGGGTCTGGCGGCGTTCTGAGTACTTTTTCCTTCTTTAGTTTCGGGGGCTTCCAATCCGACCAGAATAACCCTGTGTCATCGAACCGCATACACATTCGCTCCCGGGTGGTATATCCCGTGCATACTTTGTGTACTCGTATGCAAGGAAAATGACCACCCCTAGAAAGAGTATGATAGCAGAGACTTTAAGTATCTTCCATAGAACCCAGATTGTATTAAGTATCAGTCGAATTATTATCATCAGGTACGACGCGAATGATGTTCATTGGAGTTGGTATATCTTTTAGGTGCCGTGCCAGCCCGGGTTTGTCCTTGGCAAAAAACATTGTTGGTCCGTCCGGCCCCATTGCCCAACCGCAGTAGTTGCAACCCCACCATAGGTTATCATCCCACAAATCATCAGAACTGCAACGAGGACAAGACATGTTATTCTCCAAGTTCGCGGAGTTCG
>Ga0126381_100000344_pt1 | contig 50541 bp, 42 predicted proteins | sample PanSoiMetPlot_28_FD_96465 | JGI IMG/M metagenome (GOLD analysis project Ga0126381, IMG submission 96465) | Tropical forest soil microbial communities from Panama - MetaG Plot_28 | ecosystem: Environmental > Terrestrial > Soil > Tropical forest > Bulk soil | place: Panama | collected 2016-02-17 | reverse complement strand
TCTCGAGCACGGTCGAAAGAAATGCTGCCGACACCCGGTCGGCGTCTCGGTTGTATCCGTAACGACGCATTCCTTCCACAGCCAGCAGCTGAATCGGCGCCCATCCAAATGGATAATCCCATTGTCCCTGGCTTGGGCGCAGGCTCATCGCCAGGCCTCCCGGTTGTTCAAACAGATGCAGGTTTTTCATGACCGCTCGCGCCTGTTCCGTCGTCGCCAGCCCCACCCACAGCGGATAGAACGTGGTTGCATAGCGATAGTCAGATTGCCGGCTGGTCTCGAAGTCATAGTCGAAAAAAAGTCCCTGCCGCTGGTCCCACAAATATTTTTCCACCCGGCGCCTGCGGGTTTCCGCCAGCTTTTGCCAGTAAGCAGTATCCGCGTTCTTGCCCACCAGACGACTCATGCTTTCGAGATCGCGCTCGGTCTTGAAAAGCAGGGAATTGAGGCACACCGGCGCATAGTGATGGGTAAAGGCGCCAAACGGGCCGAATCGAAATGAAATGTCGAATCCCGATTCGCGCATGGAGCGATCCCCCTTGTAATAGTCCGGCTCGAGCTTGACCCCCTGCGGCGGTTCGCAGCCCTGCTCGTTTGCCGTGCTGCACACGCGCACCGAATAGGCCGCGCCCGAAGCCCTGCCGGCTGGCGCATCGGACTCTTTCACCACCAGGGGCGGGCTGGTGGGATCAAAGAGGAAATAGGCCGCGACGCGCCGATAAATGTCGTTTTCGTCCTTCAAAGCTTCCATCGCTGGGCCTTCGCCGACATCGTAATAGCGCGAAAGCCCGGTCGTTCCGGCCCGATGAGGAGCTTCGACCCACATGGCATGGTCGCGCTTGACGAACTCGTAGGCCTTTTCTAGCCAGGCGCGATCGTCTTTCCCGGCGGCCTTTTGCGCCTCATGGACGGCCATCACCATCGAACTCAGGAAAGGCGGCTGCGAGCGGGTCAGATAATAAGTCCGATTTGCATTGAGCACCGCGCCATAGTGTTCAATCTCGAAGAAGAAATTGTCCACCATTCCGCGCGCCAGATCCAATCGGCCGTCGCGCAATAGGCCGCGAATAATAAAGTAGCTATCCCATCCGTACATTTCATTAAAGCGCCCGCCCGGAACTACGTACTTGTTTTCGAGATACAGCAAGCCCGCGGGCTCGATCCAGTCAAGCTCCGGCGGTCCGCCTTTGTGGGTGATGGGCGGGAGCGAAGCAACTTTAACCCCACACTCCCGCTGCATCTGCTCAACTTCCTTCGGTTTACTGAAACCGGCAGGCAGGTAAAGTACCGGCGCGCCGCGGAGCTTCGGATCGGAAATTCCGCTGCAGGTCGTGGTCGAACGTGTCAGCGAATCCCAGCCGGTATGTATATACGTGAGGATGCTCTCGAGGTTGGTGTCGGAGAGCGCAGGGTGAGGCCGAGATTGCGCCAGCGCGGCAACCGCCACCAGCGCAGCACACACCCATGCCATCGCCCGCAGCAGGGCCCTTCCGGCGCGCCGTGCGCCGCTCATCGACCAGGATTCTTCGATTCCGTTGCTCATGGGCAGTAACGAATGGCGTCAGAATCCTGGTCCAGCTAGATCATTGACTGGGGCGAGCCTTCGACGGGTGCGAGCCTCTCCCCAAAAATCCCGGGTCGGTCAGAATTGAATCCTCGCCGAAAGCATGATCCGCCGCATCGAGCTTCCATCTTGCGACGCGACAATACTGGAAATCGTGCCCGCACTGCCATCCTGGCAGTCGACACAGGAGTCCGGCTGGCCCAGGTTGACATGGTTGAAGGCATTGAAGAAGTCGGCTCGCAATTGCAGGTTGACCGATTCCTTGATGGGAATCGACTTGGCTATGGCTAGATCCGCCTCGATGAAGCCCGGGCCAATCTCTGAGTTGCGACCCAGATTGCCGAAGGTTCCGAATGCGGGGCGAGCGAACGCTCCAAAGCTGCTGTCCGCCTGTCCGGGAGACTGCAGCACATAGGGAGAGGGAGTGAAGAACTGAACTTTATGAGTAGTCTTGTTTAAACTCCCCCGAAACGTATGAAGCACCTGTCCGGTTTTATCGAGGAACCCGATCACGTCGTTGTCCGCTCCGCCGTTTTGATATCCCGGCGTCCAGGGAAGTCCATCCTGCCATGTCAGCGTACCGTTGAGGTGAAAACCGCCGATCAATCGGCTAGCCCAGGGCGAAGCATTTCCCGCAATCGTCTTGCCCCGGCCAAATGGCAGATCGTAATTCCCCGCGAAGACAAAAACTTTGGGCCGGTTATAGTAGCTGGGCCCGTAGCCGACGCGGGGGTCGATAAAGAAGTAATAAGACTCATGCGTCAGGGCCTTGGACCAGGTGAAGTGGCTCAGGAACTGAAGGCCGTCACTGAATCTTTTGTCTACCCTGACCTGCAAGGCCTGGTAGCTGCTTGTCGCTTGATTAGCGTTGTACCGCAAGTCCTGCGTCCATCCAAACGGGGAACCGAATTTCACACCCAGCAGCTGGGCGCTTCCGTTGAAATAGGGTCGGCGATCGTTTTGGGTATATGCGGTAGCGAGGCCAGTCATCGCACTGGTAATTGGGTTGATGTCTTGCGCAGTGCATTCGGGACCAAAATTCGCAGGAGTGACAGGCGGGCCGGGGCAGTTGTTGAATCCCGCAATCGTCTGCGTGTTGGGACTGGCCTGGTTCGACGAGTCGAACATATTGTGCGTGCCATGGCTGCCCACGTAGGCGAGCTGCAGCGACATGGTTGGAGCGATCTGGCGCTGGATAGCGAAATTCCAGGCGTCAAGAGTGGGAAGTCGCACCCAAAGCGGCCGGGTGGGTACGCCTACTCCATCCGGCAGAGGGAAGTTGCCGTTCGCAGGAATGGGTGCGAACGAGAAGCCGGGAGGGCCCTGGGCCAGATTGAAAACCGCCGCAGCGTTGGTGGTTGCATTCAAGTTCTGAGAAACCTGCGTGGGGAAGGTGAAGGTGAGGACCTCGCCATAAGTGTTTCCTGACCAACCTTGTCCAAAGACACGGCCATAGCCCGCCCGCACGACTGTATTGGGGGACATCTGGTAGGCAATGCCAATTCTTGGCGTCAGAAGATTCCAACTGTTTTTCACATTGAGATTGGTGCCGTAGGAGCCGTAACCGGCGATGCGAATGTCTCCGGTGTTGAGGTCAAGCAGGCCGCCTTTGCCGGTTCCGTTCACCGATTCCGGGAAGTAAACCTCCCAGCGTGCGCCATACGTGAGGGTGAACTTGCTGGTGACGCGCCAATTGTCCTGCACATAGTAGAACATTCTCTTCTGGCGCTCAGCCGCATCGGTAAATTGCGTCTGCGTGCGCTGAAAACTGGTCACGTCCCCCAGCAGGAATGTGGCATAACCAAGGCCGGGCGAGGTGGGCCCCCCGGTGCGCAGGGCGGCAAAGTGGTAGTTGCCGGAGCGGACGTTGTTGTTGTCCAGCCCAATGATGTGGTTCATGCCATACCGCAGATCCGCACCGAACTTGACGTTGTGATTGCCGACAATGTGTGTCCAGTTGTTGACCAGCTGAAATTGGCTGGCATGCTGATCGAATTGATTCGCAGAAGTGCCGTATAGGAGATTCCCGCCGCCGTTCGTGCCATTGCTGGCGCTTTCGATATTGAACTGTGGCAGGCCACCATTCAGGGACAGATCACCAACATTGGCATTGGGGATGCCGAGCTGGTTCCCCAACGGTTGGTTGGAGTTGGGCCCTTCCAGGTTGATGTAGATCTTGTACCAGCCAAAGCGGAAATCCGTGAGCCAGTTTTGCGAAACGACGTAGGAGCCTCCCGCCGCCAAGCTCTGGTCGTGTACGGGAGCCGTGCCCGCGAACCCACCGCTTCCGAAACCAGGGCCGCCCGCCGCGCCAAAGTAGGCGGCACCGGACAGGTTCGAGCCGAAGTAGGTATAACGCCCGAAGATTTGAAACTTGTCCGACAGGTGATCATCAATCCTGACATCCGCCTGATTGGTGTTGAAAGGGCCTGACCCGGAGGCAAGGTAGTTGTTGACGATTCCGGCTCCTGCGACGTTCGGTGCAGGCATCAATTTCAAGAAATTAACCGCGGCTGCGGACAGGCGGCTGGAGGGAATGATGTTCCCCGAGAAAGGGGTCCGACCCGCAGTCGAGGTCTGATCCGTGGCGGGATCGAAAATCTGAATCCCGCCCCCGCCCGGCGGAGGCAGAAGATAATCGCTCAGGTCGCAATTGCCACCCGATGTGCACGAGCTCTTGGCCAAGGCCGTAGGGACGGTTGTCAGGGTCGCTGAGCCAACCCGCTCCCGTAGTCCCTGATAGTCGGCAAAGAAGAAGAGCCGATCCTTAACGATGGGACCGCCGATCGAGCCGCCGAACTGGTTGTGCAAAGTTCCTGGTATGAAGCGGCCGGTCAGGGGATCGGGAGCAAATTCGGTGAACGGGTCGCGAGCCTGCAGGACATCCGACCGCCAATACTCAAACGCCGACCCGTGAAAGTTGTTGCTTCCGGATCTGGTCTGCGCAGTCACCAGCCCGGCTACTGCCTTGCCAAACTGAGCATCGTAGTTCTGGGAGGTGACCTTCATTTCCGATACCGAGTCGAGGTTGGGGTTGATCACCGCAACTCCAATGACCGGGTCCTGATTGTCAGTTCCATCTAACTCGTATCCGGTGGCAAACGGCAATTGCCCTTGCACTTCGATCTGCTGACTGCGCTGCGGATTCTGCGACTCACCCACGTTCCACCCGATATAGGTTGTACCCGGGGTCAACAACTCGAACGCGGTAAAGTTTCGGTTGAAGTTGGGGAGGGTCTCGACCGCGCGCTCATTCAAAATCGTGTTCACGTCAACGCGTTCGGTTTGCAGCAATGGCGCTTGCGAGGTAACGACAACCGACTCGGTTGTCGGCCCGGGGGTCATTTGCAGGTCGACCTTAGGAGTCGTATCGGCGAACACACGCACGTTGTCCGAAGTGGCCTTCTTGAACCCGCTGGCTTCGGCAGAAACCGAATAGGTATCGGGAATCAAGTGTTGGGCCCGATATCCTCCACTTGCGTTGCTTTGAACGGTGGTGGTCGTGCCCTTGGCGGCGTTGGTCACCGTGACGGTGGCGTTCGGAACGACCGCCCCGGTGCTGTCGGTGATAGTCCCGAAAATGGAACCGTAAACCGCTTGCGCTCGCGCATTGTTCCAGGAGATCACGACAATCAGCCCGGCGGTGGCGCAGGCCATCAGAAAAATCCCGGCCCGCCTTCCAACCGTTGTTGCTGAACCAGCAGAAACTCGATTCGCAGCTTTGCTCCTCCGCATGTCAAAACCTCCCGCAATCAGCAACCCTGTTTTCCGCCATCGGCGAACCGTGTCTTTGCTATCCGAGAGCGCATGAAAACGTCAAAACCTGATGACATTCCAACTGCTTGGCTTGAAAGTCGATGACGCGTTGGAATAGCATTTCTCGGTAAGAAAGAACGTTCGACCACGAAGCGAACGTTCCTTAAAGAGGATTTTCTTCCTGGCGGTGGCTACGTGGAAGTATCAGAGTGTGAGTTACACGTCACGAAATCCGAAATTTCCTTTTGCAACTGACAGTTAGCAAGCCTTCGTTTTGTACGTTACATGTCTGTTACGCCGGTCCAAATCGTTGACAAGCAGCGGTATTTTGAGCAGATTGAGAAGCTGGTTCACAGCCATACCCTCCGTAAAGCTGAGTCGCTCTGCAAGCTGCTTCGTTACCTGGCAGAGCACGAGCTGTCTCAACCCGGCACCACGCTCAAGGAGTATCAAATCGCGACCGAAGTTTTCGGGCGGCCGGAGGATTTTGATCCGCAAGCGGACTCGGCAGTTCGCGTGCAAGCGGGTCGCTTACGACTCAAGCTGCTCGACTACTACAGCCATGAGGGAGCACGCGACGACATCACCGTCGAAGTGCCTTATGGCGCCTATGCTGTCCACTTCCGTGACCGAGACGTTGCCGTGCCTAGGCCGGGTCCAGTTCGAGTACCCGCAGGGCCACCAGATGTGGCACCGCCTATCGACGAGGCTCGAAGAAAAACCACTCCCGGGATCGTGGCCGTGGCCGCTCTCTCATCCCTGCTTGCCGTGGCCGTGGCGACGATTGTCATGCTGCTCCTCGGTCGCAATTCGCTGCGGCCGAAAGTTAACGAGATGGCGGTCCCGGCTGCGCTGCGCGCGTTCTGGTCTCCTTTCGTCGCTAGCCCCGACCCTCCCTGGGTAATTTTCAGCAACGCTGCTTTTGTAGGTCGTCCAGAGACGGGCATGCGCTATCTCGACCCGGCGCGGGATTTGCATCCGTTGATCCTCGACCACTACACCGGAGTGGGCGAGGTGCTGGCCATTCACGAACTGGACGAGGTTTTTTCCCGGTTGCACCATCCGATCAGAGTCAAGCGTGGGAGTCTGTTCTCGCTAGACGACGCCAATGACAACGATTTGATTTTCGTCGGCTCTCCCGCGGAGAACCTGACTTTGCTCGACCTTCCCGGCACCACCGATTTCGTGTTCACCCGAAACCATTCCCGACCGCACCGAGGCGAACTCGCGATTCGCAATGTCCATCCCGCCCCCGGCGAGCCGGCTCTGTTTTTTCCTACGGACTCGTCGCAGGCGCTAGAAGAGGATTATTCGGTTGTGGCCGTGATTCCGGGATTGAATCCGGCGCGTCACGTAATGATCCTGGCCGGGACCACAACCATCGGAACTCAGGCTGCCGTGGAGTATGTTTGCGAACAAGGTTCCATCGAAGAATTGTTGCGCAACGTGGCGCCCCATGGGGGAGAAATCAAGCCCTTCGAAGCCGTGTTGCGGGTCAAGGTGACGCGCGGGGTTCCCGTAGGCATCCAGCTGGTTGCAGTTCGGCATCATCACGAGTAGGAGAGAGATTTCATTGCGCGGGCTGCAATTTCAGTTCGCTCTCCGCCTGAATTTTTGCCGCGAGGTCCAATTCCTTCTTCGCCTCCTCTTGTCTCCCCAAACTGCGATACGCCTGCCCGAGTAGCGTGTGGGTGATGTAGTTGTTGGGATCCATTTTCTCCGCGTGTTGCAGGTAGAGCAGCGAAGTACGGGGATCATTTCTACGCAAAAGCACCTTACCCATCTGTATGAATGGCCCGGTACTCGAGGTGTCGAGGGCAATCGCTTTGGCCAGCGCTTCCTGGGCTTGTTGATATTGCCCGGAACGCGTGTAAGTGTCTCCCAGCCGGTCGTACACGGAGGCGTTTGCCGGGTTTATTTCCCGCTCCTGCTCGAATTCCCGCAACGCTTGTCCGACGTCGGATTTGAATAGATAGAACTCGCCCAGCAGGAAATGGGCGAGGGGAATTTGAGGGGTGATTTCCAGCGCTTTTTTTGCTGAATCTGCGGCCGCTTCCGGCAAGTTAGCCTGCATCAGCATCTTTGCCAGTAGCAGATACCCTGACCCCGAGTCAGGCGGAACGCCAAACTGATTCGCGAAAGCCACGCGAGCCTCAGGAAAACGCTGGGAATTGAGATAGCACAAGCCGAGAACGTAGTTGGCGTCGGCGTTGGCATTCGGAGTCCACTGCCGGACCCGCTCGAGGAAGGGAATAGCGTCGGCGGGCCGGCCCAGACGATACAGCGTGAGACCCCGCATCTGCACCGATTCCTTGTCATTCGGGTCCTCGGTCATGGCCTCGGCAAAGGCTTTCTCGGCAGGCACCAGCTTGCCCGTGCGATAGTAAGCGATACCCAATTCGTGTTGAACGCCGGGGGCCGAGCCCTTGCCCGACGCGACCAGTTGCTCCAGCGTCGCGACCGCTGCTTGCGGATCGCCTTTCTCAAGTTTCTGATGCGCGTCTTCGAGAACCTGCGGGAGGGTGGCGGTTGCCGTTGCGGCCGACGCGGGTGGGGACGGCGTCTGGGCTGCTCCCGGAGACTGGCTACTCGGGGGAACCCAGAACCACAACGCCATTATCACGGTAAGAAAAAGCCGCATCTTGACCTCGCAATCTATTCCAGGCTCACGCCCTGATACCATTCTCGAATGCAGTACGTGGGGAAGTCTTTGGGGATTTGCCTTGTTTTCATGATCGGCCTCATTCTCCCCGCCATCGGACCAGCCGAGAAATCAGCCGCCCCGTCGAAGAAGAATCCTGAATCTCCCTATCCTGCCGATAATGTTCACCCGGGACCGGCATGGTTCATGGACGTGGCTGGATCCGCCGGGCTGCGCATGAAAAACGTCAACGGCGGAGCTGACACCAAGAAATACATTATAGAAACCACGGGCAGCGGCGTGGCGATTCTCGACTACGACAATGACGGATGGCCGGACATTTTTCTGGTGAATGGCACCACGCTGGACGCAGGCAGCGAGAAAAATCCGCCGACCAGCCACCTGTTTCGCAATAACCACGACGGAACGTTTTCCGATGTCACGCGCGCCGCTGGGCTGGAATCTTCCGGCTGGGGACAAGGCGCCTGCGTGGGGGACTATGACAATGACGGGTTTGACGATCTCTATGTGACCTATTACGGACGGAACCGCCTCTTCCACAACCAGGGGAATGGGACCTTTAAGGAGGTTGCGGCTTCTGCCGGAGTGGCCGGCGATGGCAAGGCCTGGGGTTCGGGTTGCGCGTTTGTTGACTACGATCGCGATGGCAAGCTCGACCTTTTCGTCGCCAACTATGTGTCGTTCGACATCAAGAGTGCGCCCAAACCGGGCGAAGGAATGATGTGTGTGTGGAAGGGCACGCCGGTGATGTGCGGACCGCGCGGTCTGCCCTCCTCGCCCAACATCCTCTACCACAATCTGGGCGGGGGAAAGTTTGCAGATGTGAGCCAGGCGGCCGGAATCCGGAAGACCAACGGGCATTATTGCCTGAGCGTTTCGACGCTCGATTATGACGACGATGGCTGGCCGGATATCTACGTCGCCTGTGACAGCACGCCGAGCATTCTCTATCACAATCTGGGCAATGGAACGTTCGTCGATGTGGCGGCGGAGGTGGGCGTCGCCTTCGATGAAGACGGCCGCGAGCAGGCCGGCATGGGCTCTACCGTCGGCGACTACGATAACGACGGCCATCCCGACATTTTTAAAACCAACTTTTCCGATGACGCGTCATCCCTTTATCACAATAATGGGGACGGAACTTTTTCCTCCACCATTTCGGAAGCGGGCTTGCGTTTCAATACACGCTTTTTGGGGTGGGGAACGATGTTCATGGACGTCGACAACGATGGCCGTCTGGACATCCTTTCGGTGAATGGCCACGTGTATCCGGAAGTGGATACCGCCCATCTCGGCTCGTCCTACAAAGAACCCAGGCTTCTCTATTGGAATGCGGGAGACGGGAAGTTTAACGACGTGAGCCAGCAATGCGGCCCAGGATGCACCGAGCCGCAGTCAAGCCGTGGCCTCGCAATCGCCGACTTGTGGAATGATGGGCGTTTGTCTGCCGTCGTGAATAATATGAACGGCGAGCCCATGCTGTTGGTAAATGAAGCCCGCACTCAGAACCACTGGTTGGGGGTGAGAACCATAGGGACCAAGTCGAACCATGACGGCATCGGGGCGAAGGTAACCGTGTTGGTCGGGGAACAGAAATTCGTCGCCGAGGTACAGAGCGGCTCCAGCTATATTTCTAGTAACGATCTGCGCTTGCACTTCGGGTTGGGGAGCCGCGGCCAGGTCAGCCGAATCGAGGTCCGGTGGCCAAATGGCGACCGCGAAGTTTTTCAAGGCGGGGATGCCGATCGGTTTGTTACTTTGAGGGAAGGCCGGGGTCAGCCGCACCACGGTTCGTGAAGTCCTGGCTTGATCTCGAGCTTCCACCAGGAAGGGAGGGCGCCGAAAACAATGATTTCACGCCGTGAGTTTCTGAAGGCTTCCTCGCTCACTGCCTCGACGCTTGCCGGCCTGAGATTCTGGCCGTCGCGGGCAGTTGCCGAAACTCCGTTAGCCTCTCCGCTGATGGAATTCGATTACGGTGACGTTTCGATTGTCAGCCCTTTGCACCAGGCCCAGCTCGAACAGACTTACCAAGTCCTGATGAGTCTCGACGAAGACAGCTTGCTCAAGCCTTTTCGCCAGATGGCGGGACAACCCGCCCCCGGCCCAGATCTGGGCGGCTGGTATAACTACGATCCGAATTACGATTGGCACAAGGACGACGCCGGTTTTGCTCCGGCCGCAACTTTCGGGCAGTGGATCTCTTCGCTGTCCCGTTATTACGCCATCACCGGATCGCGAGCTGCTTCGGACAAAGTGCTGCGCTTGAACCGGCTTTATCGAAACGCCATCTCCGAGGATTTCTACGACAAGAACCGCTTTCCAGCCTATTGTTTCGACAAGCTGGTGCTTGGGTTGATCGACTCCCACAAGTATGTTGGTGATCGGGATGCATTCGAAATTCTTGAGCTCACCAGGAAAGCGGCGGTTCCGCACTTGCCTGGCAAAGCCATCGATCAACACCAAGTATGGCGCCCGGGCAAGGACGAGTCTTACACGTGGGATGAGTCTTACACCATTCCAGAAAACCTGTTTCTTGCCTATCAGCGCGGTGCGGGAGATCAATATCGAAAATTAGCGATCCAATATCTCCACGACCCCGCCTGGTTCGACCCGCTCTCCCGTGGGGAAAATGTTCTCGCCGGCACGCACGCCTACAGCCACGTCAATTCTTTGAGCTCGGCCATGCAAGCCTATCTCACCCTCGGCAGCGAAAAGCATTTCCAGGCAGCCCGAAACGCATTCTCCATGCTCTCCGCCCAGAGCTTTTCGACCGGCGGCTGGGGTCCCGATGAGATGTTGCGAGCCCCGGTGAGCGACGATGTTTATCAAAGCCTGACCAACACGCACAACAGCTTTGAAACTCCCTGCGGCTCGTATGCCCACTTCAAAATCACGCGCTATCTCCTGCGCGTCACCCGGGATTCTCATTACGGCGACAGTATGGAGCGCGTGATGTATAACACCGTGCTCGGCGCCAGGCCCATGCAGGCTGACGGGCGTGCCTACTACTATCAGGATTCGAACTTTTCGGGCAAGAAGGTTTATTCAACCCACCGCTTTCCCTGTTGCTCTGGCACTCTGCCACAGGTCGCCGCAGATTATCGAATCAACTCCTATTTTCGCGACGATCGCGGCATTTTTGTGAACCTGTACCTTCCTTCCAGCGCGCGTTGGCATTATCAGGGCGCGAGAATTGAAATTCAGCAAGAGGGCGACTATCCATTTGGAGATACCGTACAGTTCATGTTGACCACTTCCGCGTCCAAAGACTTCGCGTTGCACCTCCGCATACCGGCCTGGGCGGAGGACGCGCGGTTGGAAGTGAACGGCAAGCGGTGGATGGAAGCATGGGCGCCCGGCAGCTTCGCAACGATTTCGCGCGAGTGGAATAGCGGTGATCGGGTGGATCTGGAGCTCCCGCGAAAGTTGCGTTTAGAGCCGATCGATCAGCGCCACCCCGATGTGGTCGCCCTGCTCTCGGGTCCCCTGGTTTTGTTTCCGATCACCGAAAATGGGGCACATCTTTTGCCGACCAGAGCGCAACTGCTGGCTGCGAAGCAGACCCAAACCCAACTTTGGGAAACTTCCGTCGCCGCTGGTCCTGTCCGCTTTAAACCCTACGTCGCCATCGATAATGAGGAGTACTCGACATATCTCCGAGTAAGTTAAACGGTGCGGTTGATGATCGGGGAAGAATGGTTTGCCGCGGGTTCGACGCCTCGAAGGACGTGCGATCGCGAGGCGACCTTTGATCTCCCTAGCTCGAATGCTCCTCGGCAGCCTGTTGGTTGTGCTGCCGGCCGCATGGGCGTCCGGACAAGTGAGCGCAAGACTCGAAACCGACGAATCGAAAACGCGCATCACTCTTGACCCGACGTTACCTACTCCGTTCCATGTCGCCGCTCTGGCAGATTTGACAGTGACGGCAGCATAGATCGAGAGATAGCATCAACCTCGACTTAGAATTCCCATTGAGAGCGGTGCCGCTTTAACTCGTATTCTGAGTTGTAGTGGGCAGATCAAACGCCATGGAATAGAGACTGGACGCTATGGAGAATTCTGTATGCACTTTCTCTGGTGGATCATCGTGGGCTTGATTGCTGGTTGGGCAACGGGAAAGATCATGCGTGGATCTGGGTACGGAGTTTGGTTTGACATTTTGATTGGCATCGCCGGCGCCCTCGTGGGCGGTTGGGGTATGCGAGCACTTGGGTTTCGTGGTCATGGTGACACGATTTACACAATTTTGGTTGCCATTGGCGGAGCCGTTATCCTGACTTGGCTTTATCGGCTAGTCTTCGGAGGGAAACACGGTATCCCTTTGCATCATGACCGTGGCAGTGGCAATCTTCGGAGGGTTGCATAGGCTTCTCCCTGAGGTCGCCCCTTTTGCCAAGTCTCTCCACCGCACGCTCAACGAGTAACATCGCGATAGGTACCAGCTATCCTCGGGATTGATGTGCGACCCGTGCGGACTGGATAAGTCAAACCGTGCGGAGTGGCGCTGTAACCTGCCGGGGGGTTTAGCGCCGGGCATTCGATTCGAAACGTCTACGGCAATATGTCTCGTAACCTGGTCCCATCCCGCTCCCACTCGGTTCCAAGTCCGCTGTCAAATCTTACAGTCGAACAATCGCCGCGTGTAGCGTACATTGCTGCTGGAACAAGAGGACCAGTACGCCGCTTGGTTACGAAGACGAAACCAGAAATCCTCTTCGTGGACGATGAAGAGGCGATTCGAGCGACCCTGCCCCTGGTGCTTGAATCATTTGGTTTCAGGGTCACATCGGCTGCAACTACGCGCGACGCCATACATTTGATCGCAAATCAGCAATTCGACATACTCATCGCGGATCTGAACATCGATCGCCAAGGAGACGGCTTTACCATCGTCAGTGCGATGCGGAGCACGCATCCCGACGCCATTACCTTTATTCTTACCGGATACCCCGCATTTGAAACCGCGCTCGAGGCCATTCGACAAGAAGTTGACGACTACTTCGTAAAGCCGGTCGATGCCAGCCAGATCGCGCAGGCGATTGAAGATAAGTTGCACAAGAAACGTCCGCCTCCACGAACTGAGCCGCGCAGATTGGCGGACCTGGTGGGGCAACATCGGGATCGACTGGTGAAAGCCTGGCTCGCGGAAGTCAGTACGGATCTCAGTCTTCAGGCGATCAAGGTTCCAGAATCACAGCGTAAGGATTACGCGCCGGAATTATTGGATCAGGCAGTAGCCGTAGCCAAAGGAAGCGAAATAAACCCGGATACCCGTGGTGCCGCCGCGCAGCACGGAGAAGCACGAGCCAAACAGGGCTACAACATCCGAATGCTTTTACGTGAGGCCAGAGCTTTACACAAAGTTCTGGGTTTGTTTGTACAGGAACACCTGTCTGAAATAGCGGTCAATTACCTGGTTTCAGATATGACCCGAATCTACGAGACCATCGATCTCCTGGCGGAGGAATCTGCGCAATCATTTCTGCAACAAGCGTCGGCCGTGACGAAGGGGAAGAGGTCTGCATAGCGATCTCTCGCAATGGATCATGCCAGTGTTCGGAATCCAGCCTACCGGGCTCCTGCAGCAAGTCTTTGACAACATCGGCGCCGCTGTCGCGGTCATTGATGCTCAACAACAGCTGGTCTTTGCGAATCGTACCGCTTTGAAGCTGTTTGGCGCCACTGAGTCTGACCGCGGGCGCAAGTTTCAAGAATGGAGGCAATCGTACCGTTTCGAAAATACTCTGGGACAGGAAGTTTTGTTCGCCGATTCGGCCGTGATGCGCGCCTTGCGAGGAGAGCGGGTCGAGTCTGACGAGTTGCGCGTCAGCCTGCCGGATGGATCCACGAAATGGATCAATGTCGGGGCCTACCCGTTCTCGGTTGCAGGTTTGGCAGGAGTGCTCGTGGTCATCTTGGATGCGACGAGCGAAGTACAGCTGCGGAGTTCCGTTTCCCAGTTGCAGCGCGTAGAAACGCTCGGCTTCCTCGCCTTAGGCCTAACCCACGATTTCAACAACATCCTAGATACGATCTCATTGAATGCGGAACTGGCGCTTAGCATGGCAGCCCAGGGCAAAGAGTGCCGATCGCCGCTGGAACAAATTTCCGGTGCGACCAGGAAAGCGGCCGATCTCGTCCGCCGGCTGATGCGTTTCAGTCGTCCTCAGAGCTATCGCCCGCAAATCCTGCAGATCAATCACGTCATTCGAGACGTGCTTCAGGTCCTGCATCCGCTGTTCCGGCAAACCATCACAGTCCGGACCGACCTCTGGGAAGGGCTGCCCACGATAGAGGCAGACAAATCTCAAATGGAGCAGGTACTTATAAACTTGATCGTCAATGCACTGGATGCCATGCCCGGCCGCGGCGAACTCAAGGTCTCCACGATGCCCGGCGAAGCGGGAAAAAGTCAGGGTGGCGACCACCATCGCGGCTTCATTACCGTCATCGTCTCCGATACCGGTATCGGGATCCCTGCGGACCTCCAGTCCGCCATTTTCGAACCTTTCTTTACCACCAAACCAGCCGGCAAAGGCACAGGCCTTGGCTTGTCAACCGTGCATACTATTGTGGAACAGCATCACGGCAGGATTGCCGTCCGGAGCACCCCGGGAGCGGGAACCGCCTTCATTATCTCGCTGCCAGCCAGCGAATCTCCCGCTGCCGCAGCCTAGACGCGTGAACCACACTCGCACCGCGTTGTCCTCTTAACCGGTACCGAGAATAGCATCGCGACCGGCAGCGTGTTTCCAATCTCTGACGACACGCTACCTTCTGTCTACGTTCTCGCGTCGAGGGGTTGCCAGGAAATTACTGGAGAGAGCAGGCGCTCCTAAGCCGTTCCGATGTGGCTCTTGATTGGCGTGTCCAGGAAAACCAGGTGCTTCCGAATGGCAAACTGCACCAACTCTGCGTTGCTATGCAGATCCAGGGTCTCCATGATGCGGTATTTATGAAAAGCCACCGTTCTCGTCGCCAGGTTCAACGCGTGCCCGATTTCCTTCATGGAGAGTCCTTCTGCAAGCAACTGCAGCACATCGCGCTGTCGCGGGGTGAGGGTGGTGGTTGCCTGTTCGACGTTCGGATCGAGCGCCTGGGCTCTGGCTTCTGGCGGAGCCTGCACATGGTCGCTCAATGCATCACGAATCGCTTGAATCAATGCAGAAAATGCGGAGGTCTTCAGCACGAAACCGGATGCGCCTATGGCGAAAGCCTCCGCCATCACATCCGGATCATTGTGCCCGGTCAGATAAATGATCTTGGTTTCAGGTAACGCTTGTTTAATCCGCCGCCCCGCGTCTAAGCCGTTCAACTGAGGCATTGCTATGTCAACCAGAACTACATCGGGTTTCATTTCTAAGGTGGCCTGAACGAGAGTCCGTCCATCCCCGACCACTGCAAGCACATTGAATTCCAGAACCAGAAGATTCTTCAATGCTTCTGCAACCAGGCGATGATCATCGGCGATCAGAATTCGGGGCTGATTTTCGGCCATGGCTGCACCTCCCTTGTAGGGTTAACGCAAAATGAGAGCTCAAGGTATTGCTCACAACATAACACTGAAGGGGGGTGCCCCGCACTGTCACAATTGACAGTGCCGGGAAGCCGCAATTACCGCATCTTTCATAACTCCAGGTGCTAGTCCAGAGCAGTTCGCTCGGGAACTCAGGCCTGATCTGATTATGACTGTGAAAGACCATCGAGAGACTCACCGCGCCAATTTTATGTGCAAACTGAACAAAGCGCGTCACCTAGCGAGATTGGCATTTTTGCCAGCTGTAACCATCGTCGGCAGTTGTTAAACAATTGTAATGCACGATTGAAGTGCGAAAGAAGCTACCGAGAGACACCGCTCCTGTGAGGGCTGAATTTGTTAGGAGAGGAAGCTATGAAACTTCGAATCACACTGACGCAAGCCGCGCTGCTGTGGGTAGGCGTGGCGATTCTGACCTTGTGCAATCCTTACCGTGCCTCGGCGCAGTTGGTAGACAATCTCGAATTTAGTGGCGGATACAATCACACCAGTGGAGACCTTGGTCTGAACGGCTTTAACGCGGGGGCCGCGCTTTGGGTCAACCGGCGTGTGACCCTCAATTTCGACTACGATTGGCTGGCGAAAAATACAACTTTGGGAGTTCTATCGGTAACGAGCTTTGGACACATCGCGATCAAGAATCGCATGCAGGATTGGATGATCGGCCCGCGAATCTTCTTCCCATCCCACGTACTCGGGGACAAATATAAATTCACTCCTTTCGGCGAGCTTAAGCTGGGCGGCGCTCACCTGAGCGAACAAGTTGCGGAGACCACCATGCCCTCGATATCAGCCTCCGCCAACTCATTTGCCTGGGCGCTAGGCGGAGGTGTGGATTACCAATTCGACAAGCAATGGTTCGGTCGCGCTGGCTTGGACTTCATGCGCACCCATTTCGCCGACGCTGGCCAGAATCGTCTTCGATTCGTGCTCGGAGTCGGATACACCTTCCGCCCGCGGCCTGCGGCCAAGTAGGGAGAGATAAAAATCACGTGGTTGCGCTGGAGCCCCACTCTGGGAGGGTGTTGAGCCAAGTTGACGCAGAAGTCAAAGCAAAACCCATCTGCGGGGCGATTTTTACACGACGGAAGGGGACTTTGGATGAATCTGGGAAGACGCACGATTGCAGAATTCTTAGGGACCTTCTGGCTGGTTTTTGGCGGCTGTGGCACGGCCGTGGTATCGGCGGCCTATCCTCATCTGGGTGTCGGATTTGTCGGGGTGGCGCTGGCGTTTGGGCTGACTCTGCTCACCATGGCTTACGCCATCGGACACATTTCCGGCTGTCACTTGAATCCGGCAGTCTCCGTAGGATTGTTTGCGGGGGGACGCTTCCGGGGCTCCGACCTTCTTCCTTATATTGCCGCTCAAGTGGTTGGCGGGTGTGCCGGGGCCGGGATTTTGTACATCATTGCGAGGGGAAAGTCAGGTTTTGATGTGAGCGCTGGATTCGCGTCGAATGGGTACGGAGCGCACTCGCCCGGGGGATACACATTGCTTTCGTGCCTGGTTGCCGAGGTTGTGCTTACGGCTTTCTTCCTGCTGATCATTCTTGGCTCTACCGATGGCCGAGCCCCTAAAGGATTTGCCCCCATCGCCATCGGCTTGGGCTTGACCCTCATTCATTTGATCAGTATTCCGATTACCAATACGTCAGTGAACCCGGCGCGGAGCACAGGCCCTGCCATCTACGCGGGCGGTTGGGCGCTGCACCAGTTGTGGCTTTTCTGGGTAGCACCTATCCTCGGCGGAATCCTGGGGGGCGGAATCTATCGCGCCTTGTTTGGAGAACGGGTCGATATATCTGGCGACGAGTCTGTCCGTCGCTCCTCTGAAGGGCTGCGGGCGGCATAGATCAGCGCATTGCCGCTCCGCAGCCGTTTTTGCACTTGAGAAGGAGCTGAAATACGTACGATGCTATCGGTCGAAATTCTTGAGTCCGATGTAGAGGCGCGATGAATGCAAAAAGGCTGATCTTGATGTTCGCGGCCGCTTTGCTCGTGGCGCAAGTGGGTGCTCAACAGGCTCCTGCCGGTGCGCCGCAGGGAACAACCGGTCTTTGCAATGACGGAACCTATTACAGCGGTGCCAGCAAGAAGGGCGCTTGCAAAGGGCATAAGGGTGTCAAGGAGTGGTATGGAACTTCCGCCAGTGCTCCTGCCGGAACCTCCCAGCCCGCTCCCGCTTCAAGCGCGAATCCGGCCCCGCGGCAATCCACGCCTGCAGCCACGTCCAACCCCAGCGCCCGGGGCCAGGCACCGGGTCGAGGTGCGGGTATGGTGTGGGTGAACACTGCCACCAACGTCTACCACTGTCCCGGAACCCGTGATTATGGGACGACCAAGTCTGGAACCTATATGAGCGAGGCGGAAGCCCGGGCCAAAGGCGCACGCCCAGATCGCGGCAAGTCTTGTAACTAGTTTGGAGTCACTGCGACAAAGCTGGAGCGCCCGCTCCCGTCACTTGCCTGAAACAAACGGGAATATTCCAGTCTCAAGACACTTTCTAAGAAGCGAGCCGGAACCCCTCCACGTATTCGAATCGCCGCGCGAATGAAAACTCTCTTGAGACCAATTGCCGAGAACGTATGTGAACCAGCGTGCGCCAGAACGGAACCACTGAGAACGTGATAATCCCCAGGGCCAGCGAGCGGCGCGAGATCAAACACCGCCACAAGGTTCGCCATCGGAATAGCATTTTTCGGGCAATCTTCGCCCCAAAGTTGTCAGCCGGCGTTGCGCAGGATGAGGTCTTTTAGGACTCGACAATGCTTCACGTGCCTAAAGTAAATATTTCCAGCAATTTTCCTCCCGCACTTGCACGTCCTGATCACCAGCGCATGCTTTTGCGCGCGAGACATCGGGCGGCAGCAGCCATTCGTCACACCATACTCATCGGTGAGCCACTTCGCCGTGGCAGGATCCATCAGGGTGAGATTGATCTGGTCGCCATGCTTCCTACAGAATTCCTCGAATGATCTCTCAGTCACAAATGGGTCGCGCACCTTTAATTTGCCCTGGGAAATGAGTGCCTGGAGTTGTCCAACGGTAATTCCCAGCAACTCGGCACTGCGGTCCCAAGGGCAGGCATCGAGCTTCGAGAACGCCGCCGTTATTTTCTCGAATGCGGAGTGATTCAGTGACCATCCATGGTCCTGGCATAGCGTCAGGATTGACCCGGTCGTCAGACGTGAATCTCGCACTCTCAACATTCCGTTTCCGATGAAATGCCTGAGGCGGGCCGGGCTTACGCGCAGTAATTTCCGAAGCTCCCGTTGCGACCAACCGTCGCTCACCCTCGCACTCATGCCGAGAGCGCTGAGCCGGAAACGCACGGCACGAACTGACCTGCCTAGGCGCTGAGCGATTTTGTTTACCGGTTCATATCCCGCCCAGTTCAACAGACGGTCGTCGTCTTCTGAGGTCCATGGGCTGGAGCGATGGCGGGGACCGACCTTATGGGGATTCTTGGCCGCCGTGGTTTGCGCTTTAGGGTTCGCTTCGAGTCGTGCCACATCTGACATTCTTCGCAGCTGTCGGATACGCCGCCAGCAATCGCCCCTTTTCCACTCAGGAACTAGCCGCAACACTCGGTTGATGGCTTCACGTTTTCCCGCCGGACCAAGTCTTAAACCCGCGACCAAGACTCGATCAATGGCCGGCAGGAATCGCGGATGAATCTTCGGTTGGATATTTCTTACTACCGGACTCGCGGACATAGCCAACGAAACTCGACGCAAGATGGTAAGCTGCCCGCGAGCCACAGGTTCATCAGGGTGCCTCAGCAGAACTTGCGTGCTGGCAAACTGCTTACATGAGGAAAGAGGCTTGGGGAGCGGACAGGCTCAACCGCAGTTACAAAAAGTAAGGTGCTTTTGATTCGATTCGCTCCGCTAGTCTGGAGCGACCGGTTTCGTGCTGCGCAGCTCATGGGTCTGCCGCGGGTCAAGGTTTTCACGCGGCCAGGTCAATCCTCGTTAAGGACGTGTGCAGTGGGGAGACCGAGAAAAGAGGTACAACGAAGCAGTAGGCGGGTCCTGCCGCCATCTGCCAGGGTATGGTTGCGAACTACATTGGTGTGGGTTCGCTCAAGCGCATGAGCAAGGCAGGTTTCAGCTGTTCGCCGGCCTGTGACGTTCAATTTCGAAGGGGCGCGTCACCCTGCTCCAGCAGGAAAAGAAGCTTACCAGGAGCACAGGGCAGGCAAATGGCAGAAGCATAAAGCTGGTGTCTCGCCACATCCCTTGGCTCCTGTTAATAGGGTTGGAGGGGATGGCAGATGCGGAGGTTGCTCAGAGATCGTGAGCTGGCACATATTTGCGCTTGCAATTCAGACAGGGTTGTTCGTGATTTCTAAGGGGTTCGCCTCTGCGAGGTTCTTTGTACGTGCTCGCCTTAACCATAAAATGTTTGTCTCGCGGGGCTTCCCCGAGTATTGCGAGCTCTTACAGCTTTTGAACAACCTCGATTGCCTTCTCGAGTTGAGGATCGAGCCCGGCTGCGAGTAGTTCCGCAGAGTTTTCAACCCTGATATCAGGCTGCACACCCTTGCCCTCGATCGGATCGCCTTGCCAAGTAAACCAACCCGCCGTGGGGATCCGAAGGCGATATCCGTTGCGCAAGTTGAAATTTGCGCCCCCCAATACCTCTCCCGCCGTCCTCGTCCCCACAAGCGTGGCCAGGCGATGCTCCTTGGCAAAACTCGCAATCATTTCTGCGGCACTATGGGTGTACTCGTTCACCAACAGGGCCACGCGCCCATGGTAGGGCTGCTCGCCAAGTCCCTCGGTCACGAGAACGATGGATCGGTCCCGATGAATCAGACCAAAGCGAAGGACCATGAGAACTAGCTCAGGTTTGTTTCGAGGAATACTCTCGATGCGAATCAAGTCTTCTTTTCGATAGCCGTTTCGAAGGCGCCGACGTGTGAGACTGTAGCCAATCTCGAGCTTGTTCGGGCAGAGATAGCTCATAAGACGTAGCGAGCCGAGACCGCCCCCGACATTTCCCCGGAGGTCAATGATCAATCGTTCGATCCCCCGTCCCTTCAAATCCGCGACCGCGCGGTCCAACTTTCTGGCAAACTCCAAGCCGACGGCTCCGGGGAAAGTCGAAGTTCTTACAAGTCCGATACCTGCTGTGATCATGCGATACGACAGGCTTCTGGGCTCCACCATCGGGGGGCGATGCTTCGCCCTTTGGCCGGGGATCTCAATTCGAACCCGCCGGATTTCTCCGCGAGGGCCCTCGATGTCAAGTAGATGCTTCCCGCCAATGCGGAAGGTTGCTCTCCGCGGAGGGATTAAAGGAGTGGAATCTATCGCCAAAAGGAATTCGCCAGGCTTGATTCCGGCGCGGGACGCGGCGCCGTCTTCGATAACATCGAGAAACATCCAGCGGCTAGAACTCACGGTCTCCACCGCTCGCAGCGTGGCGTTGATCGAATAGGGAGCCGGTACATCGTCGTGGCGGATGTGAAAGAAAGCGGTGTGGCTGCTACCCAGGCCGTTGAGAACTTCCCTAATCCCGCGCTCGAATTCTTGGTCATTCGTAGAACGAATGAGGGCATCGCTTCGCTGATCGATGAGCTCCAACCACGGCTGATAATCCTGGCCGGGATCGCTGATGTTGATGTGCCGACAGCGAATCAGTTGCTTAATGCGATTCACAATACGGACGCGATCCTTCTGGGCCGTAGAAATGGCTGTGTTTGCCGCGGTCACGCAGTTTCCCCTTCGCCAATGAAACTAGTTTTTCGAGTCAATCGAAATGGAGTGGCCCCCAGCCCCTTCCAGTTTGTAGCTGGCCCAGTAGTACGGGATTGCATGTCCGGCGTAGGTCTTGAGCAGGTCCCGTTTGGCCAGGGTTAATGCATCAGCCGTTGGGGTGCTTTCACGCAAGTGGAGGTAAAACCGCTTCATCAAGTACAGGGCGGCGGTGTCGTCAACGCTCCACAGTGTTGATACAACGGACCTGGAGCCGGCAAGGAGGAAGGCACGGGACAGATTGGCGATTCCCTCTTCACCTTGCAGCCGACCCACGGCAGAGTCACACGCAGACAGGACAACCAAATCGGCATTCATCTGGAGGGAAATGATTTCATTAGCTTCCAATAGGCCGTCGTCGTTCGATCTCGTATCGCCGAGCAATACCAGTGCCGCTCGTTGAGGGTTCTTCTCGTCTGCGATCCCGTGCACCGCCATGTGTATCACTGCTCGTTGGTCAAGCGAACTGCGTTTGAATCGAGACTCGGTGGCATCCCATCCGGTCAGCACAGTATCAGCCCCGTCGCGAAAGGCAGCCTGGGCAGCTAACACCTCTTCCTTCGATCCCGGAAGGGTCGGCAAGGGCTGGCTGCCATACCCGCGGAGCATCACCAGGCGGTTGAGATCCTCAGCTTCACTGTATGGAATACCCCCAATACCAAGGAGGCTTCGGCTGCGCCCCGATGGAACCTGAGCCGCAAGGTTCAGCAGGTAGTACGCACTGGCGGACGGGGAATACAACACGGTCTTCGAATACACAACATAACGTCCCGTACGATCCACGAGCGCATCGAAGGGAAGCAGGTGCAGGCAGCCGTCCGGCACAACAATGAGACGAGATTTCTTGTCAACTTCTGGAATGCTGCCCAAAAGTGTGGAGTAAAGTTCGCGACCTTGCCTGAAATCCGAGGATCGCGTTTTCAAGGTGTTCACGTAGGCCCCTACCAGCCTCTCCACCGTGGAGCGCCCAGGGAGAGACAGGATGCGATCCCCATCTCGTGTGATGATGAGACAGTAGGAATGTGGTTCTGCGAGGACGTATTCAAGGAAAACGGTGTCGCGACCGAGGGCCTGTTGTATGCGTTGCAAAGGAATCGTCTGCCATGGGTGCGCCTTCCAGGGATTGGAGGCAGACGCGGTCCATCGCCCTTGTTCCGCGACAAAAATCTTATCCCGTATTTCGCGAACCTGAATTCGGGATTTTGCCCTCGACAGCTCCAGATTGAGCCGACTGACCTGCTTTTCGAATTGCTCTTCTTCGGAAGTATCGGGCGGCTTTCCACTCATCAGCAAATCCGTTGTAGACCGGCCTCGAGCGCGTTCAACTATGGCGTACGCCTTGTAGGGGTCTTGGAAGTGATCTGCAACCAAAGCAAAATGACCCGTGTAAATCTCGCTCATGGCGGTGATCAGGCCGATCTTTGCCTGGATGGATCGGACGTTGCCAATCATCGCGTCTAAAATGTCGTCGGCGCGGTCATAGGTCGCATCCGAGTCCCGATACTTCCGCTGGCTGGCCTGAAGTTCAGCTACAGATTCCAAACGATGCGGGAGAAGGTAGATCTCTCCGCCACTCCGCGTGGACTCAGCCGCCGCCGCCGCAAGCTGTTCCGCTCTTGCCAGGTCACCCTGGCGGCGATAAATATCTGCGAGCGAGAACTGGGCATCTGCAAGCAGACGTTCGAACCCCCCGGTCCCAGCTAGAGCGATCGCTTCTTGGAGTTCTTGAATGGCTCTGGCTTGGTCGTGCCTGGCAATGGCTATGGTTGACGCGGTAATCAGAGTTTGCGTCTCCTTGACATGCTTGTGTCGCGCCTTCGACTGGCGAAGGAGTTCGTCCGCGAGTTGCTGTGCGGCATCGAGTTTTCCGAGACCCTTATAGGCCTCAAGACGACCTTCCTGAACCATGAACTGGTACCCAGCGTCAGGGATGCCGTCGGCGATCTTCCCGGCCTTGTCCAGATAGCCGAGACCCTCGTCATAAGAACCCAGTAGGACTAGGCCCTGCCCAATCGCTGCGAGATAGCGAATTTGCGCGCCCGCATCGTGCATTGCCATCGCTCCCATCAGCGCACTGCCAACTCGTTGCCGCGCCGGCGTCATCTCGCCTTCTAGGAACATGGAAAAGCCGATCTCGCCATTTGCCCGGTTCTGCCATTTCTTGTCACCACGTGTCTGAGCAAGCTTGAGCGCGGCTTCCCAATCGCGCCGCATCGGAGCGGCATCGAGTTCTGCATCAATATCGCCACGGACGATAAGGCAAAACAGCCGCAGTTCGTCATCCGTGCGAAGGAGCGGATCCTGGTCCAGCTCATCGCCGAGTTGTTCGGACATTTCCGGAAGAGACCGCTGCTCCATCGTCGAGCGAATTCTTCCTAAGCGTGCGTAAAGCGCATCTCTGCGGTCCCCACGCCGGGTGTAGATCTGTTCAGCCTTCGCAAACAAGGGAGCGGCATCCGACCAGTTGTACAGATCTCCGTAGCGTAGGGCTTGCTTCAGTAACGCATCCGCATCGTCCCCGGAAGCCGGTGGCTGCGCAGCGGCGATTGCCCAGGCGATTCCTAAGGCTACCGCGGCAACCATCCATCCGCTGGTTTTCATCACCATCACCGTTGCTGGTCGGAAGGTCGCGCAATCACCAGGGGCAGCCGGAGACGCTGTCCCCGGGAGGCGACGACCAGTTCGTAGGTTCCGTCAGGAACATGGCTGAAATCGCAACGAATATTTAATACCGGCTCCCCATCTTCAATGCGAGCACGCGCAATGCTAGACCATTCCGTGCGCCGCTTAGAAGCGAGGCTCACCGAGTACCTGCCAGCTTCGCTGCCGAGGGGGAGTCGAAGAATAAGGTCGACTCGCGGTTCCGCAGAAATACTCCGCATCGGAGTTTGTGACCGTGGCCGAAGCCCGCGTTCCGGAGCTGCCGTCGTGAGATCAAGCAGCACCCGAACCGAGGCCATCACCGGTACTTGTCCCGAACTGGCTGGCTGGCTGGCCGGGGTTGGAGGGTTGAGGGTCGCACTGGGCTTATTTGGTGGCTTCATGAGACCTGCGTAGACCACAATTAGCAACCCAATAGCGACGCCCGCCGAAGCCAGAAACCACCGGATCCGCATGACTCGGGCAGTTTGGCGCGATTGTTTCGCTTCGGCTCGCGCTTGCTCAAGATGGGCCGTATACGTATTGAAGCACGGAGAACAACAGCTGACATGATCAGCGATCGACCTGGCCACTTGGCGGGGGGTTCTTGCAAACGATCTGAGCACGTGGTCTAGAGGACAACCTGCGCGTTCAGGATTGGGAAAAGCCTCGGACAGATACGCTCGTGCGAAATCGAAAAGCTCTTGGTGCCTTTCGAAGGCTTCCCGTTTTTTAGTGGCGATCGCCATGGCGTGCTTTCATCATTTTCAAGCCGAGCCTCTTCTTGACGGTTTGCAGTGCCTGACTGAATTTCGATTCGGCCGCATGCGCTGAAATCCCGTATACCTCGCCCACCTCCCTCCATGACGAAAGCACGGAATGTCGACAGAAGAAGTCGCGCATCATCGGGTTGAACTGCATTAGCAATTCATCCACGAGAATTTTCATTTCGAGGGTTCGCCGCGGGTCATGAGAAATCTGCGATCCAAATTCCTCCAGTTCCAGCGCCTGAGCTGTCAATAGTTCTTGTTTCTTGATCCTGTTTAGGCGTCGAAGGAAGGCGCGAAACAGATACGACTCGAGATCGCGAATGGAATTGCGATCGGTGTCTTTGGTCTCGAGCACCCGGGAGACGGCCGCGGCGGTCTCCTCAAGGACATTGGCTGCCACGGCGGGATCGATCAGCAGTTTCCCCGCATGGTACATGGCCCGACGGCTAACCTGTTCGGCGGCCATGAGCACGCGAGGGCTGATCGGCCGCCCCCGTTGATCCACTGGGCTGACGCGAATTGCGCCATTCTGAACTGCCTGACCGGGCATACTCTGTCACGAACCCATACAGTTTCCCCCACCCGATCGGAAACGGGCAGCCGCTCCCCCACGGCTTAAAGCTCCGTTCAATAAGGCAGAGTACCAGGAGGCGCTTAAAGCTCAATTCATTTTTTGCACCGGTCCGGGAATCGGGAGTTTTCCTCAGCAGGTCCGATAGGACATCGGGCATTCGCACGTTTGCCGACTCCGGGAAACTGCGACCAGAGCCCAATCTTGCATTTTTGGTCGATTCCCGCGCTTCCGATCCAGGCAAGGCCTGGCAAAACCTCGTTGGCATCCATCGGATTCGAGCGGTTCCCTCCGTTCGTCCCTGCCGCCCATGGTCAGTGTCTCTTATGCTCTTCGTTCAATGTAGAATTTCCTGACATATGAAGCGATCCGGTTATGGTGCAGCTTGTCTGGCATTCACGGTTGCTCTGGCGGCGTCGGTTGCCTTGGCCCAGACCCCGCCGATGACGCCCGATATTCCGCCGAAGTTCAACCCTCCGCAGACGGATTACGACTACGTCAAACGGGTTGAAATGATCCCGATGCGCGATGGCGTGAAGCTCTACACGGTGATCGTGATTCCCAAAGGAGCGAACCACGCGCCGATCCTCCTGACGCGCACTCCGTACAACTCCGCCCAGCGCACCGGGCGCACGGAATCGCCCCACATGCTGGATGAACTCCCCCAAGGTGACGAGGTATTCGTCCAAGCCGGCTACATTCGTGTCTTTCAGGACGTGCGCGGCAAATACGGCTCCGAGGGCGAATACGTAATGACCCCACCCGCTACCGGGCCTCTCAATCCAGACGGCCCCAACGACACCAAGGATGCCTATGACACCATCGATTGGCTGGTGAAACACGTCCCCGAATCGAACGGTAGAGTTGGAATGCTGGGCTCTTCCTATGAAGGCTTCACGGTTGTCATGGCGTTGCTCGATCCGCACCCTGCTCTCAAAGTGGCAGCTCCGGAAAGTCCCATGATTGACGGCTGGATGGGAGACGACTGGTTCCACTATGGTGCGTTTCGGCAGACCAACTTCGATTACTTCACCTCGCAAACGACGAAGAAAGACAGCGGCGAAGGGGTTCCCAGAGAGGCTTACGACGACTACAGCGATTTTCTGCACGCCGGATCCGCCGGAGATTACGCCCGTTTTGAGGGACTCGACCAACTCCCCTTCTGGCGCAAAATTCACGAGCATCCCTCTTACGATGGGTTTTGGCAGGCGCAGGCTTTAGATAAGCTCATCGCCAAACTTCCCCTGAAGGTCCCTACGATGTGGGAGCAAGGATTATGGGACCAGGAAGACATGTGGGGCGCAATCCATTGTTACCAAGCAGAGGAGCCGAAGGACCAAAACAACACCATGAATTACCTGGTGATGGGACCGTGGCGTCACAGCCAGGTGAACTATGACGGCTATGGTCTTGGTCCACTCCGATGGAACGGAGATACCGCGCTCCAGTTTCGACGAGAGGTTCTGTTACCTTTCTTCAATCAGTACCTGCTCGACAACTCACCTAAGGCGAATACGCCGCCGGTTCTGATCTACAACACCGGCGAAAATCACTGGGACCGCTTCCCCGCATGGCCCCTAAGCTGTGAGTCCGGGTGTGCCAACAAGCCCCGCGCGCTCTATCTGCGAGGGGACGGGAAGTTGTCGTTTCAGCCTCCTGATGGAGGCGCGAAATACGACGAGTATATTTCCGATCCCTCTAAGCCAGTTCCATATCGGCCTCGCCCCGTTTACGGTCAGGATACCGATGGCTGGAGGACGTGGCTGGTGAAAGACCAGCGATTTGTGGACGGACGTCCTGACGTCTTGACGTACGAAACTGATCCTCTGACTGCGCCTCTCCGCATAAGTGGCAGGCCGGAGGTCAATCTGTATGCCTCGACATCGGGGACCGACAGCGACTGGGTGGTTAAGCTCGTCGACGTGTATCCCGATTCGGTGCCATCGGATCCTACCCTAAGCGGCTATGAACTCGCCATTTCTCTGGACATCTTTCGTGGCCGCTACCGCAACAGCTTCGAACATCCGGAAGCGATCACCCCCGGCAAACCCCTTCTCTATCATTTCGGCCTTCCCACCGTGAACCACGTGTTTTTACCCGGGCATCGCGTGATGGTTCAGGTGCAGTCCAGCCTCTTCCCGCTGTATGACAGGAACCCGCAAACATTTGTCGAGAACATGTTTGACGTGAAAGGGTACGAATACCAGAAGGCAACGCAGCGAATTTGGCACGAGCAAGGTGCGACGAGCTTTGTTGCCCTGCCGGTTGTGTCCGAGTGAGACTGCAAGAGAGGCGACAACAGTTGACACTTTTTCGACTTCACCGGTTCAGCCGCGCCACACGCAACGGCTGTGGCGGAAATTATCAATCGCGTTCTAATACGTCGTTATACGCATTCAGCGCCATTTTCTTCGGCCGAAACCTCCTGTGTAGCAGCTCGTGCGCCGCTTCTCTTGGTCGCGGCTACGGCCCTTGGAGACGCAGACTGCTTATCGAATAGTTACCGCCGCTACCTCGTAGTCGTCCACGCGAGGTATGGTGAACTGCAACACCGCGCCATCGAGTCGGAACGGAATGGCCCTGTCCGAGCGAAGCAGGTTCACGGCCTTCACCTTGACTCCGCTGGGCAATATCATCCTGACGCTTTGTGGACCCAGCGGGTAGACGGCGTTCAGCCAGCCGTGTTGGGCGTTCGGGTTGGTGTAATTGAGCAGGTGGATGGCGTAACCCGGCGTTGTTTCCCAGGCAAAGAGCTCGATCAATCCGTCGCCATCAACGTGGACGACGGCTTGATCTTGAGTGATCCAGCGTATGGTGTTGTGCAATAGGCGCAGAAGATCGCCGTGGCCGGTGAGCCAGAAGGTTCGTTCGATGTCCCCTGGGAAGTAGGCTAGACGGCTGGAGGCGACTTCACGCAACACCACTGCCGGCTCATCGGTGTGCGAGGCCGATGGGTAAGCCAATTCTGGAGGATACTGGACGAAACCAGGGACAACCGTGAGAACCGGATCTGGCACCGATTTCACGGGCACGCGATTTTGCGCGCCTGGCAGCCAGTTGGTGTTGGAGAAGCCGTCAAGGATGGGATGACGGCGTTCGATGCGGCCGTAGTAGGCGTTGCCGTTCGTTCCGATAACATCGCCAGCCTTGCGAATGCCGAGCAGTTCGGCGAGGCCAAATTGCTCGCGTCGCTCCCGGTTCTCATCGTACAGGCTGGTTTCGAAGCTGGCCATGATTGACCCTCCGGAGCGGACGTAGTCGCGGATGTGCTGGCACTGGCGGTCGCTCAGCATGGCGATGTTCGGCAGAAGCAGGGCACGGTATTTGCTGATCCGCTCGAGATCGAGGCGGTCTTCGTGTACGAAGTCGAAGGCGAATCGGCCGTTGAGGAGCGTCGCATAGATCCCGTGCGTCGTCTCGCGCATGTAGTCGTGAGCGTGAGCGCCGGCGGGAGGCGGATATAGAAGTTGCGTGCTCTGTCCCATGATCACGCCGATGTTTGCGAGGGATCGGCGGGGCTTCAAATGGGCATCGTGTTTCTTCGCCCACTGAAAATAATCGGAGCCGAGTTTTTGCCAGCGCCGATCTTCTCCGAATCCCGCCTCCGAGCCGATGAAGTGGTAGTAGAGCGCCATGCCGCTAGCCAGCGTCTCGTTGAACCACATGCTTGCTTCCGCGGGATTCTTGGAGGCATTGCGCCAGCGGACTGTACCGGTCGAGTAAGCGGCGGAGACGTTGGCGGCGAACTTCCCGTCCATCATGGCGCTGCACACGCGGCCTTGCAGGCTGCATCCCCAGACCGCAGGATCATCGAAGGTGCGGCCCTGATTGTCGGCCTGGAACCAGACGGCGGTCTGGCCGAGGCGATCGAGGTTGGGGCCGCAGCGGACGTTGCCCCCAAGGTTGGCGAAGTAAAAGCTGTCGGGCTTCTTCTCCTTGGCGATGGCGTCGTATTTGTGCCACAACTCGAGAACGCGATCATTGAAAACGTGCCAGTAGGCGGTGGTGTTCGACGGTGGAAGCTTGCTACAGATGGCGCAATGGCAGTTCGGCAGACTCCCGATAGGAGGCCATCCGTTGGTATAGAAGCAATCCACGTCGTAGAGCGAATTGATTTCGCGCATGATGGCCGGGACGTAGCTGTCCATATAGCTGGTGAACATGCAGGTGCGGAACAGCCGCGAGTCTTCCGGACTGAGAAGCGCCGATCCGTTGGCGTCGCGCATGGCCCACTCCGGATGGGCGTCGAGGGCATCGCCCCAATTCAGGTCCGGACTCATGCGGGCAACCACGCGCATGCCGCGCTTGCGGGCGGCAGCGACACATTCGCCAAAGAAGTCACGCCCGTTGAGAAACTTCCCATGACGGTGGAACTGGACCCTGGAGGGATAGAAGGCGAGGATTCCGGTCACACTGATGAAAACGATGTCAGCGCCGGCCGAGTGCCAATAGTCCGCCCATTCTTCAATGTTCATCACGGCCGGATCGTGCTCGGTCATGTTGCTCTGGCCAACGCGGCGAATGTTCTGCTGCCAGGGCAAGGTGGATGGATCGACCGCAGCCATCCTCGCGGGCAGAGGCATGAGGGTGGGAGTGCTGATGGCCGCGTTGGCGATCGTTTCCCCCGAGATCATCTTAGGGTTGAGCGTCTGGATGGCGGCGGCCAAGGGAAGGGAAGCTGCACTGGTCTTGAGAAAAATGCGCCGGTTTGGCATGCGGTCCATTATGGCCGATCACTGACTTCCATACGAACAGGAAAGCAGGAGCCGCAAGAACATTTTCGCTAGCCCATCCTTTGCTGGAAGGCCAGCCGCGATTCTGCTCCCACGTCATCTCCGCAAAAGCCGTGGGTTATCTCTTTGACCTAAAACAGGCGCAGCGGACTATACCTCTCGAGAAGGTATCCATAGAAGGGATCGGGGCACTCAGCGGAATGCTACCTCGATAAACTGCAGCACATCCTCGCCCCAGATGGCGATTCCCTCACGGGTGGTTGCAAATCCCCAGTGACCTTCCTGCGGTGTCCTTCCAAATTCGGGATACATTTTGGCTTGTCCTGCATGCGCCCTTGCGACCTTACCTAATACTTCAACGGGCTGCGTGCTGTAGTCATTCTTCGCCTGCAGAATAAACACCGGGGCCTTGGCACCCTTGACAGCGTCTTCCAGCATTTGACGGAGTGCTCCGTTTGCCCACGATTGCGCGGCGGGAGCGAACGCAACGAATGCTCGCGCTCCCAGGCCCTTCTCAGCCGTTAAGAGAGTCTGAATACCTCCGAAGGAGCATCCCGACACCACGATGCGGTTGGCATCCACTTCCGGTTGCGTCCTGAGCCACGCCATTGCTGCCACCACGTCGTCGTTGGCAACTTGCTGCGCCCGTACGGCCAGAAGGGGACCGCCGTCGCGTATCTCATCCATAATGTAAGGTCCGGGCGATCTTCCTTGCCCCCGTCGGTGCGGCAAGAAGAACACAAATCCGTGCGAGGTGTAGAACGAAGCCAATTCAGGTTGCCAGCCAGGGCGTTTTTCACTGCCATGATTCCACAACACGGCAGGAAACGGTCCTTTGCCCTCCGGCACATAGAGAAAGCCATACAGAGTTCCACCCCGCGAAGGAAACGAAACTGGCTTAGCGCTCGAAGGAACAGAGTCTTGGGCGCAAACCGTACAAGCAGCGACTAGCAAAGTTGCCAACGTGCAATAGACTTTCATGCTCACCATTGTGGACCCGCAGAATAGAACCGAGAAGTTTTTCGTGAACGAGGCAGACGTGACCGTCTGCTTTGCCACGCAATCATATTCCGACAGAGCGGTGGAGTCATAACTCGTCGGTTTTAACTCAGAACCATGGCATCTTGATCTCATGAAGTCATCGACCTCCTTGAGCTGAGTGAACTTGGAAGTCGCCAAACGAGCAAGGGCCCAGTAAGGAGGCCGAAGATGTCAATTATAGGTTGCGATTATCACCCGAGCGTGCAGCAGATCGCCTGAGTGGCCACGGAAACAGAAGAATGCAAAGAACGGCGGCTGACGCATCGCGCTGAGACTGAGTGTAATTGATTGGAGTTTACCGACAACTGACTTTCCTAGCGTAAACGAGCCAGTGCTAGCCAAGGCTAGCTCTATCGCAAACCCAACGGTGCTGTAGGATCGAAAACCTGGTGCTATCTGGGCGCGAACTTTGCTATTTTGTGCTCGAGTCGTCGAGGCCGCGGTATTTCAGCATGGCTTTGGTGGTCGGTGGGCCGCCGCGCCAGGATTCATAAGTCTTGCTGAGATCCTGAGTATTGCCGCGCGAGAGTACCATCTGGCGGAAGCGATCACCGTTGGCGCGGGTGAGGCCGCCCGTGTCGAGGAAGTGCTGATAGGCATCATCGGCGAGCATCTGCGTCCAAAGATAGGCGTAGTAACCTGCGCTATAGCCATCTCCGCTCCAGATATGGCTGAAGTAGCTAGAACGATAGCGAGGCGGCACGTAGCTGATCTTGAGGTGAGTTTTTTCGAGCGCCTGATTCTCGAACTCGTCGGGCTTGAGCAGGGGCGTATCGGCAGGCAGTAGGTGCCACTGCATGTCAAGCTCGGCGGCGGCCAGAAGTTCGGTCATGTCGTACCCCTTATTGAAGGTCTCCGCTTTGCGAATGCGCGCCGCGAGTTCCTCCGGCATGGGCGCACCGGTTTTGTAGTGCTTCGCATAATGGGCGAGGACCGATGGATAGAGCGCCCAGTGCTCGTTGAACTGCGAGGGGAACTCAACGAAGTCACGAGCCGTGGAGGTGCCGGCGAGCATGGGATACTTCGCATCGGAAAACATGCCATGCAGGGCGTGACCGAACTCGTGGAACATAGTGACGACATCGGTGAAGCTGATGAGAGCGGGGTCGCCAGGAGCGGGCTGGGGCAGGTTGGCGACGTTGTAAACGACAGGCTCATGGTTCAACAATTTTGATTGCTCGATGAACGACGACATCCAAGCGCCGCCGTTCTTGTTGTCACGCTTGAAGTAGTCGCAGTAGAAGATGGCCAGGTGCTTGCCATTGGCGTCGAAGACCTCGAACGTGCGCACGTCGGGATGCCAGACGGGCAGGTCGTGCCGCTCTTTGAAGGTGAGGCCGTAGAGCTGATTGGCGGCGTAGAAGACACCGTTCTGCAAAACGTTGTCGAGTTCGAAATATTGCCTGACCTGGGCGTCGTCGAGTTCATAGCGCGCTTTGCGGACCTGCTCGGCGTAGAAATCCCAATCCCAAGGCTGAAGCTGGAAGCCGCCGTGTTGGGAATCGATGACGGCCTGATTGTCGCGGGCTTCTTTGGCGGCTTTGGCAGTCGCGGCGGGGACAAGCGCATCCATGAACTTCAAAGCGGCTTGCGGCGTTTTCGCCATTTGATCTTCGATCTTCCAGGATGCGTAATCGGGATATCCCAAAAGCTTGGCCTTTTGAGCGCGCAGCTGAGCAAGACGGGCGATGGTGGCGCGCGTGTCGTTCGCGTCGTCCCGTTCGGTGCGATTCCAGGAATGCTCGAAGATTGTCTGCCGTGTGGCGCGATCGCTGAGATAAACAAGGTCCGGTTGCTGAGTAGTGTTTTGAAGCGGGATAACATAGCCGTCGACTTTACGGGCTTTTGCGGCCTGCTCGGCGGAGGAGATACGAGCGTCGGGAAGCCCGGCGAGCGCGGACTTATCGGTAGTAATGAAGGCGCCTTCTTTCGTGGCGGCAAGAAGTTTATTGCTGAAGGCAGTCGAAAGCGTGGAGCCCTCTTGGTTCTGTTTTCGGAGTTCGGCTTTGTCGGCTTCACTGAGATTGGCGCCAGCATGGACGAAGATCTCGTGGTAGCGATCGACCAGGCGGAGGGATTCGGGATCCAGTTTGAGCGAGGCACGCCGGTCGTAAATTGCCTTGACGCGCTCAAACAGTTTTGTGTTCAGGAAAATAAAATCGTGATGTGCCGCGAGCTTCGGGGCTTCGGCGGTTTTGACGTCTTGCAGTTTGGGATTGGTGTTTGCGCCGGTTACGGCGCCGAACGCTGCCATGGAGCGGTCGAGTAACTGGCCGCTCTTTTCGAGCGCGACGATGGTGTTCTCGAACGTAGGGGTGTCAGGATTGTTGGCGATGGCTTCGATTTCAGCTCTTTGCTGCTCCATCCCGGCCTCGATAGCCGGCTGATAATCGTCGTCTTTGATCTTGTCGAATGGCGGCGCCTGATAAGGCAAGGTGCTGGGCGCGTAAAAGGGGTTGGATGGGCCGAACTTTTCGTGCGTGTTTTGGGCAACTGCCTGGAGCAAAGTAGAAGTGCTCATCAATAACAGAATAATGGCTGAGATGGAAAAACGCGTAGCGGGTTTCATGCTGATATAGGACGCTTTCGAGAGGACTCCGTCATTGCGGCTTTTCTTCAAAAACCGACCCTGCAACCGCTGATGGCAGAAACACCATCCACCGCAGCCGATCAGTGTAATTGCAAGACTAACATCATGGGCAGGTCAGTTGCGCCGTGCCAAATCGAGACAACAGCGCGCCGGTATCGGGAAGTCCCACTTTAGCCCCGGTTCCGGCAAGCACCGTAACCGATTCCACCGGCCACGCAATGTGTTCACGGCCAGAGAGGAACTACAATCGATGCCCAAAACACTGACACAACATGTAACAGTTGCCAACCGTGTGCGATGAGTGTCCCGGTTTTCATTGTTTCGTCATTTCAACTGCGACGGGATTGGCTTGGCGGACCGTAGGCATGCCCCAACCTCACGAATGACGTGATCGTAGTCAGCAGCCATAGCCCGCTCAACATGAACACGAGCACCCTTTACTCCTGCTTCCTGCGCCAACCGTTTGAACTCAGTTTGAAGAAAAGCTTCCAATTGTTTCGATGTCAAGACGGCAATAGGAACCGTGGTGGACTGGCCCGTCGCCGTCTCGATCTTCACGCAGTATGGGGATTGAGAATACTGGATATCCGGAGTCATGCGACCCCCCTTTCTGGAGCGACGAAAGGCGGCGGAGTCATTGAGAGACTACCTGCTCCCAGTATTTTAGCGCTCCTGCAACGGATCGACACATCGGGTATCGACCCATTAACTCGGAACGAGGGGACTTGATGAGTGAAATCGGGATCTTGCCGAAGCCATCGGCACGCGCTATCTGGAACCAAACTGTTCTGCGGCTATCTGCTACATCGAGAGGCGCTTGTCCAGCGCGAATGCCTATGCGGAGGCTGGGATTTCGCCACAACAACCGACGATCGAGGGCCGTCGAGAGAAACGGTTGAGAGTTGCACCTGTCAGTTTTGACAGTAGTACTTCTCGGGGCTCAGGACCAGAGTTGGTCCATCTGTACCCTAGACCGCACGTAGCACGCGGGAGGCCCGAGTTTCAGCCCACTCGGGCCTTTTCGCGTATCGTTTTTTACGACATCCCCAATGGGCGGGAAGGATTTGAGCATTAAGTAAATCATCTTCCGTCTACTTTTGGCGGCCGGACCTTGGCGGCATATACCTCGCGATTGGTTGTGCAACACTGGGGACGTGAGCATCATGCCAAGTGTTGCTGCTCGCCCATCAAATCCTGGCAAAAATTGTATTCACGCATAACCATGATCAGTGCGTCATTGACGGCGGGGTTTGGATAGTCGGAGCTGCCGCCTCGAGAATCGCTCTTCGCTCAGCCGTGCGTGGCGGATAGATGCGCCGGCAATTGATTGTCTGCTTTACCTGCTTCGCTTCCTTGCCTTTCAGCACCACGTGGCGATTCCAGCCTTCGGTATAGACCGCACCCCACGAGCCAAGGTCGAGCACAGTAACATACCAGTCGATCTGGAGCGGCAGCAGCGGCTCGCCGAGCAGATCGCAAACGACGTTATGCCCAGCGAAGCGGCCCATTGGCCGGGCATGCTGGCAGGACATGACCGATGTATGTCTGCCATCCATCAGCAGGCACGCGGAGTCGCCGGCGGCGAACTCTGCTCGCAGCCCCCTCACCTTCAGGTATTCATCAACGGGCAGTCGGCCGAAACGGTCGTGCGAGACCGGAAAGCGCGCGCACAAGGGAGGCGCGCGCATGCCAGCGCACCAGATGATCGTGGCGGCATCGATCCGTTCGCCCGTCGCTAGCAGTGCCCCTTCGCTGTCTACCGCAAGCAGCGAGCTGCCGGCACGCGCTTCAACCTGAAGGCTGGTGAGAGCCTCTTCGATGACGTCGCGAGCCTCCTGGCCCATGTCGGAACCGATCCACGGCGCGCGATCAGCAAGAATGATGTGCACGTTGTCCAACGCGGCGAGACGGTCCGGCATTTCGGTTGCGACCTCGATGCCGGTCAGGCCGGCACCAATAATCAATACCGTACTGCGGCCGCAGGATGCAGGCCGCGATGACAAAGCGTCGAGGTGATCCTGAAGTCGAACGGCACCTTGATAGGTATCAACATCGAATGCGTGCTCGGCGAGTCCGGGTAAGGGTGGCTTGTCGAGTCTGCTGCCCAGCGCAAAAACCAATCGATCGTAGCCAATTGGCTCGGGGAGTCCGGTAACCGTGATACAACGATTCTCGAGATCGATGTTCCAAACCTCACCTCGCAGTCGCCTTACACCAACGGGCGAAAGGACATCATCAAAACGAACGCGCACATCGGCAAGATTTCTCTCGTAATTGCGGACACGGATTGCATGCCAATCGGTCCGATCCACAAGAAGGATCTCAATCTCGCTTGATGGAATCCTGAGTTGGTCGAGCCTTCGTGCGGCGCCCACCGCGCTCCATAGTCCTGCGAATCCACCACCAAGGACGATGATCCTCTTCATCGCGTGCCCACCTCGATACTGTGCATCTGTCAATCCTTGCTACCGATAGCCGCCACGGGTCCAGGCCGTTCCGACGGTCTGGAGCGAAACTGACATCGGTAAGATGCCTAATCGTTTTCCGCCTGCAGCACCTCCGGGGAGTTTTTCAACCGCCATTTACCAACCTAGTACTTCTCAGTACCTGAGGGCTGACCGACTACCAGCATCTTGCGAAGCGGCTCGAGGCTGCTTGCGCGCTTCGCTCCGTACCCCAAAGCTGCGCGTCTCACCCAAACCGACCTTAAACACAACGTGCCCAACTCCTCTTCCGCTCGGTTCGTAATGAATGAACCGATCACCTCAATCGATTACTCTCTGTCCGGTGACAAGCGGCACCGATGCCCCCGCCCGGTAATAAGGTCGCGAGTCGATTGACCGAGTCATGATTTCGTCCTACGATCCTTGAGGACCGCAAACCGAGGAGTTACCTATGCGGACTCGGGTCATTATTCTTCTTCTGATTGGCGCGTCGTGTTTGCTGCGGGCACAGGAATCGCAGCCGGAACAGACTCCGCAAGAACCGGCTGCCCGCTGGACGAAACCCGGCCCTGTACAGGATGGCGGCGTCCGCCAGGTCCTGGAAAGTATTGTCATCCCTCCTATCCCCAATTCGCCTTTCCATGCCACCCTCGATACGGAATGGGTTCGCTTTGCACCGGACGGTGGGACGATCACATTCGTCAATGAGCGACACATCGCTCGTGACGGGCGGGGTCGCATTTATGAGGAGCGCTGGGCTTTGGTGCCCAAGTTCCATCTCAATGGCGACGTCGCCTCGAAAATGACATGGATTCAGATTGCCGATCCAAAACTTCGTACGCTCTACAACTGCAGCACCGACAGGCACGTTTGCGATCTAGTGACATACGATCCCGCCAAAGACCTTACAGCAGCCCAGCCGCGTATCCCTCCTCGGACGGGTACTGTGGACCATGGTCCTTTCACCCTCGAAGACCTGGGCACGAGAAACATTGCCGGGGTCGACACTGTGGGTATCCGCGAGACCTATCGAATCGAAGTTGGAGCTATGGGCAACGACCAGCCCATGACCAGCATGAAGGAGGAATGGCACTCGCAGGAGCTTGGGATCAACCTTCTTTCCATTCGCTCCGGTCCGGCGGTTGGAAAGCAGACTTTCACCGTAGTGGAATTGACTGCCTCCGAGCCTGATCCGCAGCTATTCGAACTGCCCCCCGGCTATAAAGTCAGTGACCAGCGCAAGAACCCTCCTATCTCCTGGTAGGCAACGATTGAAATCGGGTGTTACACATTCCCTCGCAGCCCGTTAAACCTCTGGCTGTTGAGGAAAGGCGAACACCAACTGTCGAGTTCGATACCAACGGTGCTTCCTAACCGTCGGCGGGCTCGATTGGCGTCTCCGCGGGTTGCAGCGTTGCTCCTTGGCGCGGGTCTGGAAGGAACGTGGATCTACCCGCTTTGCAATCGAGTCAACCCCCTACAACAATGGAGTGGGCTGCTGAAGGAAAGCCGCCCGCCATCGGGCGGCTCGTTCTATCGATTTATCGTAGAGACCCGATAAGTTTGCGATACTCTGCCTCGGGGAACGCCTTCAGAGTCTCGGTCGAAATATTCCCCAGCGCAGCAGCCGAGAGAGCAAACTTCGCACAAGCTTCGTCGCTGGGGAACTCGGAGATCAGGACGGCATCGTACTGGCCCATAGTCAAAAACCAGGTGTTGATCTTTCCCCCTTCGCCTTCAGCGGCTTTCCTGGCTGCATCGAGACGGGAGGGACTTTCCTTGATTTTTGAGATGCCCTGATGCGTATACCGGACAAGAGTCACATAGTGTGGCATTGCGTAACCTCCTTGTTCACAAGTTCGCGGTGCAAGTGGATATTCAATCTTACCGCCTAGTACAGCAAGTACGAAGAATCCTGCTTGCTTGCTCGTGTCTCCGGTTCCGTTAAGGACAACTTTGTGGCCGGGTCTTAAATTGCGAGGCGTCAACCGGGCAACTGGCTTCGGCCGCTCAGCAACCAATCACAGGTGTTCTCCAGAGGCGTGACCATTGGCTGTGCGGAGCATCACGACCGAGTTTACGATCCTTGACTACCACGACTATCACCGTTGGAATGCAGGGGAGGAGAACGATTACCGGCAGTGGGCGACTGAAAACCACCATGACCGGAATCACGACATCCAACAACTCGACAAAGACGATCAACAGCGCTACTGGCAATGGCGCCACAATCATGAAAACGGTCAACAGGATCACGGCCGCGACCACAATCATGATCACAGCCATAACTGAGCTACATCAATGCCGGTGACCAGCGCTACATGGCCGATCTAAAAATCAAACTGCAAGTCCCGCAACAGTCCAGCGCAATTAACTCACTCCTATCTTGCCCCCTGCGAACTGCCGATAGACGTTCCACTCTCGATCGTATGTCGCGTGAATTCTCGGTTGGGGAACGCCAGGATTCCAGCAAACGCATGATGAAAGGTGTGTCAGGAATTGCAGTTCGGAAGTTTGCATGATAGGTCGCTTCGCGCAGACCTTCAACCTATCGATGCCAGTGCCAGAGTTGCGAAGCAGTCTTGATAGCCGTTAGGCGTGGCCATGAAGTCCAATCGGAGATGTACGGCGCCTGCGATGGGAGTTCGGCGAGTCCATGGCGGCCTGTGCAATGGTTTTGCGAATATCGGCGGTTAGTTCGCGCACGGCTGGGTCGTCCGGTGGGGTCATTCGCAAAGTTTCTAGATCGCAGAGGCTTTGCTTCAATTCTGCCAACAGTTCCCGTTGGCTGGCCTTCAACAAATGTCTTACTGGGTTGATTGCAGGTTCAATGGGTGGTAATTCTGGGGCTGTCTCGGCGGTATGCTCTGGCTCATGATGGCCACCAGCCAATTGCCTTGCACGGGCTCTAATGGCTTGAGCCCGCCATCTACTTTCCCGCGCTTCTTGGCGTAGGGAGCGGGCCCGTTCGTGGGTCTGATGCACTACGTCAATCAAGGTCGAGCGATTCATTGTCGAATAGTTAAGATGCCGGAAACGCCGGATTGGAAGGTTGCTCTGCGGGTCGAGTTGCGCGTGCCAACGGGCATTTCTGGGTGGAGTCCAGGCTGGCCGCCTCTACGCTAAGCTACTTTTTTTTCTAACAGTTCGCGGATGTCTTGGCCAATTCCGTCGCTTTGTCCGGATTCAGTTCATCACCCGCCAAGGCAAAGCGCCCCATTTTTCCCGCCTTCCGCCCCGCATGCCTCGGCCTCGCCTCGTTCTGCGCCTTTTTTTGCGGCTGATGTGATCCAGCATCTTGTGGCTTTCTTCATCCAGTTTGCGGATCAGTTCTTCGGCAAGCCCTAGCGTATTTTCCGATTGTTCGGCAACGCTATCGACGACAGGGGAATAGAAATCCTCCCACAAAAAGCGCCTGGTACTTACCTGGGATACCCCGCTCTCGGGCATGGTCAGTCCGATTTTCTGCGTTCGGTCCGTTTCGCTGGCGAACCGATTGCAGGGGGCGGATGATCGGGCCGATCATAACCTAGCTTTCAGGACTGGCGCGGGGTAAAATTCGGGCCATGAATTCATGGGAGTTCGATTCCTTAAAGCTGCGAATCACTACACGCCTTCGCAAGAGCGGTCCAGCTACAGCAGATAAGCTGGCGTCAGAACTGAATGCGCCGCAGGGCAACGTTCGTTTTGCGCTCGAAGAGTTGAGAGGCAAGGAAAAGTCAGTCAAGCACCTGCCTTTTGGCTTGTGGGATTTGACTGAAGATCAGCCAAAGATTGCGTAGCCCGCCGAGCCATCGTTCTCGGAAGACGCTCCCGCCGGGTTCGGCGTACCGTTTGTCTCAAAATGTGAAAAGATCGCTAAGGAAGCCCAGTGGTATCAGCTCTTGAAGCGGCGCAAACACTGATCTGGATACAACGCTGCCACCGGCCATCCATTCCGAAGACAGCTACCGGATGTGCGTGATGCGCTCGCGGTGCGGAATCAACGAACCAATTAGGAAAAGCAGGGCAATGATAATCGCAAGCTCCATGCTTGATGACCTCGACAAAAGACTAGGCCGCAATTGGCGGAACCGCCATCTCTGCCAGCCTTCGCAAATGCCGGAGAGCTTCATTCATGGCGTGGTGTTCACTGGCGACTGGCTCACCTAGACTTTCTTCGATTCTGTTGAAAATCGCTCTACGAGCCACGGCGATCCTCTCGAGGAGTCTGTCGGAATCAGTCTCTAAAAGGGCGGCTTCGTAAAGGGCCTTCCAGACAGCGTTACTTTCGGTGCGCTCCACTTCCGCCATCTTGATGCTAAGACGCTGAATGGAACAAACGCCAACAAACGCCGGAGAGTAAAAACTTGGTCATTTTCTTGGTGTGATCGCATCAATTCGTTCCGGGCAGGGAGAAACCGGCAGCACTAGCGCGCATCGTGGCGGGACGTGTCTGAGGCGAGATTCTTTGATTCAGAAGCAACTTTCAACAGCTTCTCAGGCAGCATGTTTGGATATTGCCATTGCTGCCAATCTTCGCAACTCGCGGAGAGCTTCATCCATGGCACGGTGTTCCCCGGGTAAGGGATGCGCAAAGCTTTCCTCGATTCTTTCCAGGATCGCGATCCTTGCGGTCGTGATTCGCTCCCGCAGCTTGTCAGAATCCGTCTCCAACATTGCGGCTTCATACAACTGTTTCCACTCCATACCACTCGGTACCTGTGCCATGGCACTCCTAAGCCGACTTTCCCGGGGCTTGCTCTTTATCGCGCTCGGGCGCGTGCGGTGACTGTTTATCCAGCGCTTTGATTAGTTCCTGACTGAGTTCGGCGACTTTGTCTGAGTCGCACTCTGTCGAAACCTCCTCGGCGATCTCGCGCCAAGGTCTATCGGGATTTGGACGATCTTCAGCCATACGTACCTCGTCCATATCGGGGGGGAGGGTGCTACAAAGAGCCGTTTTTCACCGTAGCAGGTCTGGAGCCAAAGCAAAGCGCCAACAAACGCCCATTCAGGAAATTGGCCCGCACCCGTCTAACCCAGAACAATTCTTGGCATGCATGACATTTCCAATCGCAGGCTAGCAGGCGGCTCGTGTGACTGCCGAGAAAGGAGGTCTATCGTTCAAAGCCGTGCCGGAGATTTGGACACGCTCGATCGCGCGATACCAGCGCGTGCGGGGAAGCAGTAGCCAGTTCGGTCGGGATGATTGCTTGCGAGCGCAGCAGCGGATGTAGGGTCTGCCGCCGGACGGCAAGAGGTGTGAGGTTGTTATTGCGACTCGGAAAAAATGGGCCCAATAGTCTGGAATATCGAATTGCCGCGCGCAGGTGAACTCCCGTAACCAGTGGTAATCCGGTTATGACTGGATCGCCTACGCTATCGACCTCTGCTACCCTTTACGCTCCCCATGGGTGAGTGTTTCGCACGAGCACTTGCCCGCCCCACCTGCCAGACGCTGACTACACGATCGGCGTCTGGCGGGGGAAGTCGAGAACCGGCTTTCTCTACGACTGCAAGATGCCCCAAAGCAAACTCGAGACTACTCAGCGGTTCAAAAGACAGCTCCGGGAGGCCGTTGCCAAATCGGACCCAGCAGCACGAGAAAGGCTCGGAAAGGCTCTTACCTTTTGATTGTGGGGTGCGACTGAAGGACGGAAGAAGATCGGTGTGGTCGGCCGCATTGAGTAACTGTTACTGACGGGCCATTGACGCACAGCCCGGGGTGATGCAATCGTCCCGGTTCAGACGAAGTGGCGCGCAACGGGGCGCACATAAGAATTACTTCGGCCAGAGGTTTTCTTGGGCGCTCCCGTTGCATCCAAACTACTCCCGTTCTTCCCATCTGGAGACCAGCAGCGGGACTGTTCCCGTACCACGGGCATCTGATCCGGCCTCCATGGCGACTCAGCTTGTATCCATTTTCTCGCTACAATCTAGTTTCTCGGCCGCGCCGATGCGGGTACCGTTACGCGGTAATCAATAGACTTGAACACACGCTCATGAAGCTCACAGAGATCAGCTGGGCAATCATCATCGTGGCGGTTGTCACTACATCCTTGTGGGGACGCCAAAACTCGACGCCCTCGCCGACCGGTAAAGAGGGAGATTCGAGCGCTCGTCTCCGCAACCGGACATGGCGATCTCCGAACCATTCAACAGGCCCTTGACCACGCGCCCGACGAGGGCGAGAACCAGCGACTCATCATCGCTATCGCTCGAAGATGTACCGGGCTAGCGCAATAACGCTGATGCACACCAGAGAACTGGCGCCTGCCCGTGCATGTCGCCGGTGTGCCGTGGGCGGGTAAGGTAGTACTCCAGATCGTTTTTCTTTCCTGTGCCAACACAGACATTGGTGACATTCGCATTCTGATCGACGTATCCAACCAGCGCCAACCACGCTTTGCGCGCGGCTGGACCGTAAGTATCTTCATCGAGCCACCTATTCTTGACGCCCGTGATCATGGCAAAGGTGAACATTCCCGTGGACGAAGTTTCCGGCCAGGCCTCGGGATGGTCGATGAGCTGCCGCCACATACCGTCCGCGCCTTGATAAGTGAGCAGCGCCTTCATCATCTTGCGATAGCCCTCGAGAATGCGGGCACGTTGCGAATGTTGTTGAGGAAGTGAGCGCAGCAGTTCGGCCATTCCCGCCGCGACCCAACCGTCGCCGCGCCCCCAAAAGAAAGGGACGTCAGGCGCGTGGTAGAACAGCCCATTCGGTTGCTGCAGTTTATCCAGATACGCCACCATCTCCCGCGCAGCCCGATCGAGATACTTGGCGTCGCCGGTAGCGCGGTACGCCTGTCCCTGCAAAATCGTGATCATGTACATGTCATCGATCCAGAAGCGGGTCTCTGGAGTCAGCCCGGGTGGCATGGCTTCGGGCGGAAGGCCTTCCCGAACCTGCGCTTGCGGCGGCAGTGGCGCCCACTGGGTGTCGGCAAACGATTTGCCGAGCTCCAGGTACTTGGGGTCTTTCGTTTCGATGTAGATCTCCAGTGGCAGCGAGCCGAACATCGAGAAGTCCACATGCCGTTCCCGAGAAATGAGGCCGGAATCCGGCGGGGATAGTAAGGGCTGAAATCGTTCCATCAACTTCGCCGTGAGGTCCTTGTCTTTCGAAAGGCGAGCTAAGGTGAGCGCTCCGTACCAGGAACACACTTCCGGATAGGTAATCCGCTGCGGGTCCTGGTGCGGGCTGGTAACAAAATGCTCCGCCACCCGTTTGCCCACTGCCTCCGGGGAGGCCCAGTCCGGCCAGTTGCTGAAATACTTCTGCTGGCCGCACGCAAATGGAACCGCAAGGAGGAGTACAAGCACCGTCTTCAGCCCAAAAAAGCAAATTCCATTTCTAGTCACGCATATTCTCCCTACAGCGAGGATGCTTGATTGTCAGATCAGCTCTTCAACAACTCCCTGCTGACCCACAGTTCCAAAGTTCCCCTGCCCGGCAGAATTTCTCGATGCGCAGGTTGGGTCTCTGTCGGAACGAACAGGTCGGTGATCGGCGCAGGCAGCTCCGAAACTCCCGGAATCGTGAGACTCAATGAATTCCCATACCAGTAGATCGTGCCCGGATCAAGGTTCGCCGCAGTCGCCATTTTTGGCTCATTGAATCGACATTGTAGTGGAAAGATGGGCGATGGGTTTGTTCCTCTAATGACGATCCTTCTGTCATGCGCGATCCTTGCCCCATTTAGTGCTCCACTAAGAATCGAGGCGCCTTTGTCAGACCGGAAGGCAAGAGCTTGATGTCCTCAGGTCGTTTCATTCCGATTTCCCCGTCAGGAGCTCAGGTTTTATCAGCGGACTTATTGCTAACTGGAAAGTTGTCACCGGATGCGGATGGGCGGGATCGATGGAGTGGTCGATGAGAAATTTCGCCAACGGCAGGCGGGCCTGTTCGATCCCCCCGACTATACAACGCGCAAGCTCACACGCGCCGTAATTGTTGAAATGGGCATCGTCCTTCGATTCGTTTGTCTGGCCGCAAGAGTGCCTGCCGAATAATGAACGGAGGCGCGGAGCGTCCCCTTCAAGATCTGGCGAATCTCCAGAGTCATTGGTTGACCACTGGGGTCAAGGTCCTGCAACCGTGATGATCACAGGAGACTTCAGCCGCTCCGCATAATCGGAGACATATGTCTCCCAATCGGCCGCGGTGGGGAAGCCGCTCTGGCTCCAGCCAAATCCGGCGTAGTACGAGATCACTCGGTCTGGGATCTTCGCGAGCACGAGGAAGTTCTTGGCGTCTTCGGTAAAGGCCATGAGATTCGCAGGATCCACAATCACCGCACAACCAAGCTTGCCATGATCGTCAGGCAAGGTTTCCCACGTGCGCAGAATTCCGTTTTCGCGGGAATCGGAATTGGTCGCGTCGTTGCCTTTGCGAATTCCGATGGCGTCCTGCGCCGCCCCCTGCCCGCTTTCCACTTTGTAATGGCTCTCGAACCGGTTGAAATTCTGTCCGGCATCCAGCGTGATTCGCTTGACTTCCGAGACGCGCGTACCGCCCACATCCCATGCGGCATAAGTCAATTCAAAGATGAGCCGTATGGGGCCGTTCGCAAGGACGCGAGAAGCGCGAAAGTTGGCGGACGGATACAGGCGATCGTTCGCCCAGACGCCGTTACCACCGCAGCCGCGAGTGCTGCCCGCCGGGTAGAAATCGCCGCCTTCCCCATGGTCGCGGTGATAATCGTCCACCATGTACCAGTTGTTAATCACGAGCCGGGGCACACGCTTGACCCAAACATCGACCGCGCTGCTGGTTAACGGCTCCTGCGGCCAAGTTTCAAGGGCCTCGCCGTACATGCGATGCGCGATTTTGTCGTTCTCCCATGCGAAATCATCTTCGCGCTCCCGCACGAAGCGTCCGTAGGTTTTGAACTCTTCCGACGTCGGAACTCGCCTTTCGCCAAGCCTCAGCTGGAATGAGCGATTCTCATTGGGGCCAAGGTCAGTCTGAAAAATCAGTTCATCGTACGCGCCATCGCCGTCCTCATCCACAGCTTGGGTGAGCAGGTCCTGCCCCGAGCGCTGGTCGCGCACATGTACTCGTCGGATGTCGTCGATTTTGAGCAGTCGCTTGAGATCAGCCGCGCGGACTGCGATGGTCTCACTGGCACGCGCCAGCTGAATGGGATTTTGCACCGTGACGGTGACTTGGGAAGGGGCAGTTGGGGTACAAGCAGTCGCTAAGGCAAAGACTGCGACATAGGAAAGCAATGAGTTGCGTCGCATGCTCATTGGTATTCCTTCGAGATGCTTAGTTTCCTCAGCGACGAATCCCATTCCAGGTCAGCGCTGCAATCCCACATAGTTTCCGTATCCCACGATCACGGTCGAGCCGACGAGCAGAAGCAGGGCTAAGGTTAGCAGCCAGCCGGCCCGTCGACCAGCGCCTTTCCACTCTTTCAAACCAATGCCCCACAGGCTGCTAAAGATGATGATGCTCGCCATATGCAGCGTCCAGCTCGAGAATTTGTAGCGGCCCATTTGGCTCTCGCCCATGGTGTAAAAGAAAAACTGGAAATACCAGGTCGTGCCCGCCAAAGCGCATAGCAGATAGTTTGCCAGCATGGGAACGCGTTGCCGTCCCTGGTAGGTGGCCGGTGGTGACGCGACCAGAACTGCAGAAGCGTCAGCATGGCCCATTGCCGAGTGCTCAGCAATATGCCGGCTGGGAGCATCGACGGCGGTTTCGATTGTGGTCTCGTGCACATGCACAGCTTGGTCACGGGAATATGCGCTGAAATACTGATATCCGGTTTTGTTGCGGAAGTGCAAAATCAGACACCAGACAAAGTTTGTAAGAAAGCCGCCGACCAGCAGCACCGTTAGCACCGGTAAGCCCTGCCACAACGGACGGGTGCCATGCTCGAGAGTGAGTGCGCGAATCGGATCACCGGCGGCCAGCGCGTAGGCGAAACACGCGCTCATGACCCCGGAGAGTGTGGCGACGGCAATGCCTTTCCCGAGATCAAATTCCTTGATCACCGCTTTTCGCTGCTCAGGCGATGTCACCCGCTCTTTGGAGATTCCCGCTAGTCCGGCTGCGCTGATGCCGCAGAGACAGACGAACACTCCGAGCAGAATGATCCGGCCCGACGGAGTCCCCACTACCTGCGTCATGAACTCGCCGCGGAAAATCGGAGGCATCAGCGTACCGAAGGCGGCGCAGAGGCCGAGCACGATCGCCATGCCAAGCGAAAGGCCGAGATAACGCATGGTAAGACCGAAGGTCAGGCCTCCAACGCCCCACAGCAGGCCGAAAAAGAAAACCCAAAAGAGCGTGTGGGCGGGAGTCTCCGACAGGACGGCCGAGAGGTCGCGCGTCAAGAGCCCGGCAAGAATCCATGGCAAGATCAGCCAGCTGAACATGCCGCCGGCAAGCCAGAACGTTTCCCATGCCCAGCTCTTTACCCATCGATACGGCACATAGAAGCTGCCGGATGCGAGACCGCCCAGCCAGTGATACACGACGCCAATTGCCGGATTGGGAGCCATTGAGGTTTGAGCTGCGTTTCAGGTTCCTGCCCACGACAAGCCTTACAGGTGAAACACTTCTTCTAGCGGTTCCATGGCGCGGTCGGGCGCTATGCCGTCGTGCTCAAAAAAGTCGGCCATCTCCCGCTGGCAGCGCTCATTTTCCCGCCGCTTTGCCATCGCGGAACGGGCACGCTCAAAATCTTCCGTTTCAAGATACCCCACGAGCAGCCCATCCGGGCGCAGGAAGAGAGAGTAGTTTGTCCAGCCGCTCTCGCGGAGGGCGGCGAGCATCTCTGGCCAAACCGCAAGATGACGCTCCTTGTATTCCTCCAGTCGCTCGGGTTTAACTTGCAGCCCAAAGTAGGCGCGTTGCATAGTTTCACCGCAAAGGTGCCTCATCCATCAGCGTGAATCATAAGTCCCGTCGTCTTCCCGCTGTGCTCAGCTCAAGAGCCACAGAATTGCGTCAGCGCACCCCTGGTGGGATCCTTCGCCAGCGCACGTTTCGCGTGAAATCTAGGATCGCCGAGTGATCTTGTCGGTCTGGTCTTCGAGAAGTTGGGGGTTGAACGCGGCCCGGTATTGGCCAATGTCCGGGATGGGACTTCCCTTCGAAAGTCATTAAAAGAGCGCACTCCCTCGCGCTGAATGTATCACTGCCTCAAATCTGCAGGGTACACGGCCTAATTCGGGGGATCCCAGTAATGTAAACGTTTCGCTGTGCGAAAGCAGTGCTTTCGCACATCTCTGGCCAAAGCCATTGCAAGCAAAGGAGATAAACCGGCGTATGCGAGGGTTGGGATCGAGTGCGGATCCGAAAGGGCTGTGCACCTCTGATTTTCTCCTTTCGATTCGCCGAAAGCAGCTGCGAAACCACCCTTAACGTAATGGAAAACGAAGGGTAGAACGTCAAGACGCGGAACTCAACTCAGGCAGCTCTCGCGGGCTCGAATACTTCGGCAAGTTTGCTCTTGCCCAAAGCCAGAAATTGCTCGCCTGTGGTGGTCGCGAAGAGCTGCAAGCTGCGGGCGATGATTCCTGTCCAGCCGGTCTGATGGCTGGCGCCTACCCCCGCGCCGTTATCGCCATGGAAATATTCGTAAAACAAAACGTAGTCAGCCCAGTAGGGGTCTTCCTGGAATTTCCGTGTCCCGCCGTAGACCGGCCGCCGGCCATCTTTGTCGCGGAGGAAGATCGACTCGAGCCGGCGATTGATCTCCTCAGCGACTTGATACAAGGTCATGCGGTTTCCCGATCCTGTGGGGCACTCGATGCTGAAATTGTCTCCGTAATACCAGTAGTAGTTCAGCAGAGCGCGGATGATCAGGGCGTTGACCGGCATCCAGATCGGGCCGCGCCAGTTGGAGTTGCCACCGAACATGCCGGTGTTGGACTCGGCAGGAATATAGGGCACCGTGTAGTCCTGATTGCCCACGCGGAAGACATAGGGATGCTCGGCGTGATAGCGGGAGAGCGCGCGAATGCCGTAAGGACTCAGGAACTCGTTTTCGTCGAGCATTCGGCTCAGGACGCGGCGAAGTTTATTTTCGTCCAGAATCGAAGCCAGGCGGCGGTGCTCACACCCGTGCTTGCCGGGATCGTGAATGAAGCGTACCAGCTCAGGGCGATCTTCGAGAAAGCGGCGCATCCGTTCTGCGATCTCGGGGTACTTTCCTAGCAATTCGCCCTCAAACACCGTGACTGCACAAAGGGGTAGCAGGCCAACCATCGAGCGAGTCTTGAGGCGTATCGACTGACCGTCGGGAAGCCGCAGCAGGTCATAGAAAAAGCCGTCTTCTTCGTCCCACATTCCGGATTCGCCGGCGCGCATCATCGAGGACGCAATCCATAAAAAATGTTCTGCGAACTTCTCGACCATGCTGGCGTACGCGGGTCTTTCGAGTGTCAATTGCACGGCGATCTCCAGCATGTTCTGGCAGAAGAGCGCCATCCAGGCAGTGCCGTCGGCCTGCTCGAGAAAACCTCCGGTGGGAAGAGGGGAGCTGCGATCAAAGACGCCAATGTTATCCAGTCCGAGAAAACCGCCTTCAAAGGCGTTTCTGCCGGTGCGGTCCTTGCGGTTCACCCACCAGATGAAGTTGAGCAACAGCTTCTGGAAGATGCGCTCCAGCCAGTCAACGTCTCCGCGTCCGCGCAGGCCTTTCTCCAGCCGGTAAGTGAAGATGGTGGACCAGGCGTGAACGGGTGGGTTGACGTCGCCAAAATTCCATTCGTACGCCGGTAGCTGTCCGTTGGGATGCAGATAGTCGTTCTTCAGAATGAGCTCGAGTTGCTGCTTGCCGAAGTCTTCATCCACCAGCGTGAGTGCGACCACGTGAAAGGCCAGGTCCCAGGCAGCGTACCAGGGGTATTCCCACTTGTCGGGCATGGAGATGATATTGGCGTTGTACATGTGGTGCCAGCTCTCATTACGCGGTGCGGAACGGCGGGGCGACTGGAACAGACCAGCGCCTCGCTCCCCCAGCCATCGCTCAACGTCGTAATAATAGAACTGCTTGCTCCACAGCATGCCGGCAAGCGCCTGGCGCATGACGTTGGCTTCATCCGCATTCAACGAGGACGGAATAACGGTGGCGTAGAATTGGTCCGCCTCCTGCTTGCGAGCATCCATTACTTTGTCGAAGGATCCTCCCAGCTGCGCGCGCTGGCTTTCCATGATCGAATCTCTTCCTGGCGGTACGCCGGTAAGGCGCAAGCGAAACGTCTGCGACTCTCCCGGACCGACAGTTGATTTGTAGTGCGCTGATAGCTTGGTTCCGGTTCCCACCGGATTCACAGCCGCACCTTCGCCGTGAACGACGAAGTCGTTGATTCCGTCCTTTACATAGGGGGTTCGGTTGGTGGTTCCGAAGAGCCGCTGGTTGTTGGTTTCGTTTTCGGTAAAAAGCAGCTCCGGATCGCCCTGGAAATACAGGAACTTCTGCCCCTGCTGCGGATGGGTTGCGGTCACAATGCTTCCCTCGTCCACGCCATCCATGCGGCTGATGGACGGCTTCGACGCACCATTTGTCTCGGTCCAGGACCAGGTATTGCGGAACCACAGGGTGGGGAGCAGGTGGATTTCAGCCGCTTCCAGGCCGCGATTGGCAACCGTGATCTCGATGAGAATGTCTTCCGGAGCATCCTTGGCGTACTCGACGAAGACATCAAAATAGCGGTCGTCGTCAAAGATGCCGGTGTCGATCAGCTCATACTCGAACTCATTGCGGCTGCGTGCCCGGTTGCTGGCTACCAGGTCGGTGTACGGATAGGGACGCTGCGGATACTTGTAGAGATACTTCATGTAGGAATGTGTCGGTGTGCTGTCCAGGTAGAAGTAGTACTCCTTGACGTCCTCGCCATGATTGCCTTCGCTGTTGGTCAATCCAAATAGTCGCTCTTTGAGAATAGGATCTTTGCCGTTCCAGAGGGCCAGAGCAAAACAGAGTATTTGCTTTTCATCGGAGATGCCGGCGAGCCCATCCTCTCCCCATCTGTAGGCTCGGGAACGCGCCTGATCATGGGTGAAGTAACCCCAGGCGTCTCCACCTTGGCTGTAATCTTCACGCACGGTGCCCCACTGGCGCTCGCTCAGATACGGTCCCCATTTCTTCCAGGCGACGTTCTGGTTGCGCGCATCTGCCAGTCGCCTTTGTTCCGCGGTGGACCCCAAAGTGGCCTCGGCGGTCGCGGTCTTGGAAGTTGCTTCGGTTGAGCCGGTTTTCTTTTTCAAAGGAGTCATATGGTTTCCACCCTAAAAACGTGATAGCCCCAGGCAGGCAGGTCGAGATAAAGACCTTTGGATAGCAGATCACTGCCGTCCCGCTGATACATGGCTGAACCCATCAAATCGTGCAGGAGGACTTTTTGTCCGCGAATTTGATCGAAGGGCAGCCGCACGTAGCACTGGCTCTGATTGGGTGCATAGTTCACCACGACCAGGAGCGGCAAGCTGCCGGGTTTTTGCCAGGCGAAAATGATGAACGA